>JGI1358J11329_10000415_pt1 | contig 38415 bp, 34 predicted proteins | sample Subgroupgradi54m_FD_11329 | JGI IMG/M metagenome (IMG submission 11329)
ATGTTGGAATACCTCTTTACGCGGCAGGAACGGCTGGCGCTCGGGTTCCTGGTCGGTGTAGGGTTGTTGGGGATGGCGGTGCAGTGGTTCCGGTTGGACCGCTCCGGCGAATCCGCGTTCACACCCCGGCCGGCAGTGGCGGTCAACCGGGCCGGACAGTCGGAGCTGATAGCCCTGCCGGGGATCGGTCCGGTGCTGGCCGGGCGGATCCTGCAGGACAGGACACTGCACGGCCGGTTTCTCACCTTCAAGGATCTTGCCCGTGTTAAAGGGATCACTCCGAAAACCCTCGAGAAGGTCCGGGGTCTGGTCCGGTTCGATTGATGCGCGCGCCGATGGTTTGGATCGCGCTGGCGCTGATGGCCGGCATCGGGCTGGACTGGCTGTGGCGGCCTGACCTGCTTCCTCTCTATGCCCTCCTGCTGGCCGCCGGATCGGCGGTCTGGCTCCTTCGAAAAAACAGCGTGTGGGCCAATTTGTGCATGATCCTGCTCTTGTTGGCGGCAGGGGCCCTCCGCGCGGATCTCGACCGTCGGGATCCGCCGTTGGTTTCCGGCCCGGTTGTTTTGGAGGGATTGTTGATAAGTGAACCGGAGCTGAGCCGGGATGGGCGATGGTGGACCGGTTGGTTGAGGGCCGGACAGCCGGCTCAAGGATTGCTCCGGGTCCGCTGGACGACCCGGGCTGGATTCTGCCGGTACGGCGAACGTCTGCGCCTGCACGGATTGCTTCGGCCGGGCCACCCGGCGAAGCCGGGTGATTCCCGCTTCGATGAAAGGAAATGGCTCTGGGTTCACGGAGCGAGCGGGGTCCTGACCGTCTCCGACCCGGAGGGAGTGATCCGCTTAAAACAGGAGCCGGGCCTGGGGATCCGTTACCGCCGGTGGGTCGGCCGCCTGCGGAGAGCGCTCGCCAACCAGTCGCGCGCCTTGCTGGCGCCGGAGGAATCGGGCCTGCTGGAGGCGCTGCTGCTGGCGGAGGGGCGGGGGATCCGGCCGGAGGTTTGGGAATCGTTCCGGAAGACCGGCACCGCCCATGTGCTGGTGGTCTCCGGCCTGCATGTCGGGCTCATCGCGATGATGGGGCTGACCGGGCTCTCCCTGCTGGGAACGCCGCGGACCGCGCGGCACCTCCTCTTGGGCGGAGGGCTGGTCACTTACTGCCTGCTGACCGGTCTCCAGCCGCCGATCGTCCGGGCGACGCTGGCCGGGCTTCTGCTCTGCTGGGCGAGCATCCGGGGTCTGGAGACAGAGCCGCTGAACCTGCTGGGGGCGGCGGCCTCCGCGATCCTGCTGGTCCAGCCGAGGGCGTTGGCCGACGTCAGCTTCCAGCTCTCCTTCTCGGCGGTGGCCGGTCTCCTGCTGGCGGACCGCCTGCTGGCCCCGTGGAGGAAGATCCGGCTCCTTCACGCGTTCGGGATCTCCTGCGGCGCTTGGGCGGCCACGGCTCCGGTGGCTGCGGTACAGTTCCATTCCTTCACGCCGGTCGCGCCGCTGGTCAACCTGGTGGTGGTGCCATGGTCTTCGTTCCTCATCGCCATCGGTTTCCTCGCCTGCGGGGCGGGGCTGTTCGCTCCCTGGGCGGCCGGGCCGTTCGCGGCCGCTTTCTCCTGGGCGGCGCGCGGCTTGACCACGGCCGTTGCCTGGATCGCGGCACTCTTGTAAAGCAGAAAGAAACGTGGTAGGTTACTGCATGAATAGTACGCTCGAGATGCAGGCCAATTCCAATCTCACGCAGGGCCTCGTCGAGCGGCGCCAAACCCAGCGCCTGAACTTCACCGGACCGGTCCAATTCCGAAGCGTTTTAAAACCAAATGAGCTTTATACCGGTTCGGCCGCCCGGGACCTGAGCGCCAGCGGCGTGCGGATCCGCAGTGAGAGGGCTCTGCCCAAGGAGGGGCGCTTGGTGATTCAGCTTTCCCTGCCGGACTCCCACCGGCCGATCCGGGTCATCGCCCGCGTCGCCTGGAACTCCGATCGCCCGTTCGGCACCGGAGCCGAGGCCGGCCTGCAGTTCGTCGGGATCACCTCCGAGGACCGGGACGCCATCGCCGGTTTCGTGGAACGGGGTGTGGTATCATGACGGCATGCGCAGGGTTCTCTCCCTCGGCCTCCTTCTTTTAACCGCTTCGCAGGCGCAGGCCGCCTGGATTTGGACGCCCCAGACCCGGCGCTGGATCAACCCGAAGTACGCCGCCAAAGACACCCCCACGGCCCAGATGGATTGGGCCGTCGGCTTTTTCGAAAACAAGGATTACGCGCGGTCCTCCAAGGAATTCGTCCGGCTCGTCCGCACCTACCCTCGTTCCCAGCTGGCGCCGGAAGCGCAGTACCTGGCCGGCGTCTCCTTCGAGATGATCAGCCGGCCCGGCGCCGCCTTCACCGCCTACAAGAAGGTGGTGGAGATCTACCCGTTCAGCCAGCGGTTCAAGGACTCCATCGAGCGGGAATTCCTGATCGCCGAGCAGATGTTCGCCGGCCACCGCGTGGAGCTGATCGGCCCGATCAAGGTGCCGGCGCTCGACAAGGCGGTCGAGATTTACGAGCACATCGTGCTCCACGCCCCCTACGGCGATTACGCGGACAGGGCCCAGATGCGGCTCGGGGAGATCTTCATCCGCCAGCAGCGGTATGAGGAGGCGAACCGCGCCTTCCAGAAGGTGGTGGACGACTACCCGAACTCTCCCCTGCTGGAGAAGGCCAAGTTCAACGTGGCCTTCTGCGCCCGCCAGCTGTCGCTGAAGGCCAGCTACGACCAATCGGCCACCCAGGAGGCGATCGGTTGGTACGAAAAGTTCATCGCAAGCCACCCGGACAGCGACCTGATCCCGCAGGCGAAGGAGAGCTTGAAGGCCCTGCACGCGATCAAGGCCGAGGGCTTGGCCGAGATCGCCCACTTCTACGAGGTCCAGCGCAAACCGGCGGCCGCGGCGGTTTACTACCGTGACATCATCGCGAAATACCCGGATACCGAGCCGGCCGCGGCGGCCATCGCGCGGCTGAAAGAGATGGAGCAGAAGGGTCTGCTGAAGAAATAGATGAAGAGGATTTCCGTTCTCTGCCTGCTGGCGTGCCTTTCCCCGATCCTGGTCGGCTGCGGCTACACGGCCACCCGGATCCTGCCCGCGTATTACCGCACGATTTATATCGAGCCGTTTCAGAACAAGATCCCTCTTACCCAGGACACCAGCGAGAGGGTCGGCTTCGTGACCAATTACCCGGAGCTGGAGGAGAGGGTCACGAAGGAGGTCATCAACCGGTTCCTGTTCGACGGCAACCTCCGGATCAGCAACCAGCCGCAGAACGCCGACCTCCTGCTGAGCGGCAGTGTCACGGACTTCTACCGGCAGGCGCTCCGCCGTCAGGAGAACAACACGGTGGATGAGTACCGGCTGAACCTCTCCGCCTCCGTCACGCTCCGCGACCGGCACGGCAAATTACTGCTGGAAGAGCCGGCGCTCATCGGGGACGCCGCCTATCAGGCGACGGGTCCCAACGCCAAGACGGAGACGGGCGCCGTGGACCAGCTGGTCACCGATTTCTCCCGCCGTGTCGTGGAGTGGGTCATTGAATACTGGTAGCGTGGTCCTGTGCATCGGCCCGGAACGGTGGCTGAGGGCGCGGGCGGTCGCGGAATTGAAGAAGACGTGCGTCGCCGCCGGCTTCGAGGAGACTGATTTCGTCCGGCTCTCCGGTCCTGGTGCGGAGCCGCGAGCCATCCTCGACGCGGTGGGGACCGCCCCCTTCGGTTCTCCCCGCCGGCTGGTGGTCGTCGATGACTTGGAAGAGCTGACGCTCGGCTCCTCTCCCTGGCTGGAAGAGATCCTCGCCGCTCCGAACCTCCGGAACTGTGTCGCCGTCTGCGCGGACCGCTGCGGTGATCTCCCGCGCGGGGCCCAAGTCCGGGTGGTCGCGTGCCAGCCGCTGAAGGCCGGGGCGGTGGAAGATTGGGTTTCCCAGAACTGCCTGAAGAAAGGGAAGCGGATCGAACCCGCGGCCGCGGCCGAGCTGGTCCGCAGGATGGGCTCCGGCCTGCAGGGCTTGGACCTCGCGCTGGACAGTTTGGTCCTGATGATGGGCGACTCCCCAGCCGTCCGCCCGGCCGACGTCGAGCTCCTGGTCCCCCCGTCGCTCCAGCAGACGGCCTTCGAGATCCTGGACGCGGCCTCTTCCGGCGGGACCGGCCGCGCGGTCCGCGCTCTGCGGGAGGCGATGGCGTTGGGCCGGATCGGGATGGATCAGTTCATGGGAGCGATGGGCTGGTATCTCCGTCACCGCCTGCGGGGCTGGCCGGCTTCACGGTTCCAGCGGATGCTGGAGGAGCTGATCCGGACGGATGCCCGGATGAAGCAGGGACACCCCTCCCCGGAATGGCTGGCTGACCGTTTACTGCTGAAGCTTCGTTAGCCGAGCTTGGCCAAGCGGCGGGCCAAGCGGGATTTCCTGCGGGACACCGTGTTGCGGTGCATAATGCCGATCTTGGCGGCCTGGTCCAGCAGACGGGCCACTTGAGGGTAGATCTTCTTGGCCTGGTCGGTCTTCTTCTCCTCAACCGACTGATTCAACTGGCGGACCAGCGTCTTCAGCTTGGATTTCGCTTCCAGATTGCGGAGCCGCCGCTTGGCGTCGGCCCGAGTTCTTTTTTCCGCGGAACGAGTATTAGGCATGAGGCCTGAAATTAGCATGAAACCTCGAGCGGTGTCAACCCGGGAACATCCTTCCCTCCTGCGCTCCGCGGGGGTCATGGGGTCTCTCACGGCGGTCAGCCGGGTGCTCGGTTTCGTGCGGGACTCGATGATCGCCGCGGTGTACGGGACCTCCGCCACGGCCCAGGCGTTCGTGGTCGCCTTTCGCATCCCGAACCTGCTGAGGGACCTAGCCGGCGAAGGGGCGGCCAACAGCGCCTTCGTGCCGGTCTTCAGCCGGGTCCGGGCCGCCGAGGGAAAAGAATCTTGGGCGGCCCTGGCGCAGGCGGTCTGGAGCCAGGTGCTGATCGGCTTCGTGATCGTCTCGGCGGCCGGGATCGTGGCGGCGCCCTGGCTCGTGGCGGTGGTGGCCCCCGGTTTCCGCCACGACCCGGCACTGCTGGAGTTGACGGTCCGGCTGACCCGCGTCCTGTTTCCCTTCATCGGGCTCATCGGCATCACCACATTCTTCATGGGCCTGCTCAACAGCGTGCACCACTTCGCCCTGCCGAGCTTGGGGCCGGTCCTGTTGAACCTCTGCATGATCGCGGGGATCTTCCTCTGGAAGCCGGACGCCCTGGGACTGGCGTGGGGCGTGATCGCCGGCGGCGTTCTCCAGATCGCCGTGCAGTGGCCGGCGCTGGGCCGGGCCGGCGTGCGGCTGAGGATGAATTTTTCAAAACATCCCGGCGTGACCGAGATCCGCCGGCTGTTGATCCCACGGATGATCGGCACCGGCGTCTACCAGCTCAGCGTGCTGGTGGACACGATCTTCGCCTCGTTCCGGTCCCTGGTCGGGCCGGGCGGCATCGCGGCCCTCTATTTCGCGAACCGGTTCCTCCAGCTCCCGATGGCCCTGTTCGGCATCTCGATGGCGCAGGCGGCCCTGCCGACGCTCAGCCGCCAGGCCGCCGGCAACGACCTGCCCGCGGTTCGCAAGACCTGCGCGATGGCCCTGCGCTCCAGCTTGTTCGTCGCGATCCCGTCCACCTGCGGGCTCCTCTTCCTGGGCCACCCGATCATCCGCACCCTGCTGGAGCGGGAGGCCTTCACGCCGGAGTCCACCGCCGCCACGGTCTGGACCCTGCAGTGGTACGCGCTGGGGCTGGCCTCGATGTGCGCGGTGAAGGTGCTGGCCAACACGCTGTACGCCTTCCACGATACCTGGACGCCGGTCCGGTCGGCCGCGGTGGCGCTGGCCGCCAACATCCTTCTGAACTCCGTGCTGGTCTGGCCGATGAAGCTGGCCGGCCTGGCGTTGGCCACTTCGATCAGCAGTACGGCCAACGCCCTGCATCTGTACGCGGCGGTCCGGAAGCGGATCGGCCCCTTCGATGAAGGATTGCCCGGCTGGATTGCGCGGGTCGCCGCCGCCTCCATCGGCATGGGATTGATCGCGTGGGGAGTGTGGGTCGCCGGCACCCGGGGGGCGGGAGCCGATCATCCCGCCGCGCTGGTCGGCCTGCTCCTGGGTTCGATCGCCGCCGGCATGGCCAGCTTCCTGGGGCTGGGGATGCTGTTGGGCATCGAGGAGACCCGCCGGATGGCCTCCTTCACGCGGGACCGCCTGCGTGGGTTGAAGACGGACAGGGATGACTTCCCAGGTTGAGCAAAAACTCAAACAGCTGCCCGACCGGCCGGGCGTCTATCTCTTTAAGAACCGGGAAGGCAAAATCCTGTACGTCGGCAAAGCCGTTTCCCTCCGGAAGCGGGTTTCCTCTTATTTCCAGCCGGCCCGGCCGCTGACGGCGAAGCTCATGCGCCTGGTCGGGCAGGTCGCCGAGCTGGATTGGATCCTCGCCGGTTCCGAGGCCGAGGCCCTCCTCTACGAACAGGGCCTCATCCGCGAAAAACAGCCCAAGTACAACGTCCTATTCCGGGACGATAAATCCTATCCCTACTTAAAAGTCACCGCGGAGGAGCCGTTCCCCCGGCTGTTCATCGGCCGCGTCGCTCCTGCGCCGCGGCATTTCCTCGGCAGCAAGGAGGATGCCGCCTCGGTCAGCCGGGGCGCCGGCGAGCCGGGCATCAAGGCGATCGGCCCCTTCGCCGCCGCCGGCCTCCTGCGCCAGGCCTTCGATGCCGTTCGTGGGGTGATCCCATTCCGGACTTGCCGCGTGATGCCAAAGCGCGCCTGCCTGGACTACCACCTTGGGCTCTGCCAGGCCCCCTGCGAGGGAAGGATCAGCCAGGAAGAATACCGGGAGAACATCACCAAGGTTTTCCGGCTGATGGAGGGGAAAAAGGAGGAGGTCCTCGAGGATCTGCGCGCCAAGATGAAGCGCTGTTCCGAAGAGCGCCGCTACGAGGAGGCGGCCAAGGTCCGCGACCAGATCGCCGGGCTCCTGGAACTGGCGGTGCGGCCCCAGCCGTTCGTCCCGGAGCGGGCCCTCTCCGACCTCCAGGCGATCCTGCAGTTGCCGCGCCTGCCGCGCCGGATCATCGGCTTCGACGTCTCCAACATCTTCGGCAAGGAGCCGGTCGGCTCGATGGTGACGTTCGTGGATGGCAAGCCGTTCAAGGACGGGTACCGCCGATTTAAGATCAAGACGGTCGCCGGCATCGACGATTTTGCGATGATGCGGGAGATCGTCCGGCGGCACCTGGAAGCGGTCCGGGCGGACGAAGAGCCGGTCCCCGACTTCCTGCTGATCGACGGTGGGCGGGGACACCTGAACGCCGCGCTGGAGGTGCTCAAGGAGCTGAAGATGGACCTGCCGGCGGCCGGGATCGCCAAGGAGTTCGAGGTCCTGTTCCTGCCCGGCCGCGCCGATCCGGTCGTCCTGCCGCCCGAGTCCCGGGCTCGGCGGCTGGCGCAGAGGGTGCGGGACGAGGCCCACCGCTTCGCGATCGGCTACCACCGGCTCCTCCGCGGCAAAGACGCGCTGACTTCGGCGCTGGACCGGATCCCCGGGATCGGTCCCCGGAAAAAGAAAGACCTCCTGGTCCGTTTCGGCTCGGTCGAAGCGATCCGGAAGGCGAGCGTGGAGGATCTGGCTCAGCTGCGCGGCGTCTCGCGGGGTTTGGCGGAAAGGATTTCACACCAGCTTAAGGAGAAAAAGGGATGAAGAAGAAACTGGATGGGTGGCGGCAGGAATGCACGCCGTTCGAGCGGAAGGTCTACGAGACCCTGCTGAAAATCCCGGCAGGGAAGGTGCGCACGTACGCCGAGGTGGCGCGGATCATCGGCCGGCCGAACGCCGCCCGCGCCGTTGGCCAGGCGCTGAAGCGCAACCGTTGGGCGCCGGAAATCCCCTGCCACCGCGTCATTGCCTCCGACGGCACGCTCGGCGGCTACTCGGCCAAAGGGGGGACCGCCGCCAAGCGGAAGCTCCTCCTCAGAGAAGGTGTTAGCAGTAATTTAATCTAGAATATTTCCTTGCCGGTTCCGTCGGTGAGCGGGTATACTTTTTCCAAAGGTAAACCCCTGTGAAAACCATTCCCCGATCGATCGCGCTCTTCCTCTGCCTCGCCCTCACTTTGCCTTCGCCCGCCTTTGCCCTGAGAATTCAGCAGTCCCCCGCGGTCCGCTCCGGTTTAGAGGAAGCTCTGCGCCCTCCCACCCCGGCACCCGCCGGCGTTGAGGAGGGCCCGATGACCCCCCTGGTCCGGCAAGCGGTCAGGAAAGAATGGGCAGATTATTTCAGGAATCCAACCTCCGCTCTCCCTGTAGTATTTGATTCTACGGCCCTCAATGCGTTGGTCCAGGGGGCGCCGGGCGAGTGGTGGGTCCATTTTTATGTTCAGCTCCCAAACACAGATCGGCCGGGTTTCGCGGCGAAACTGCTTTTGGAAAAAGGCCGAATCACGGGGGTGGGTGAGATCCTAATCGAACCCACCTCCGTCACCCTTTTCGTCCGAATGGATGAACGAGTTTTCTCTTCAAGCGAAATAGAGGTAATTCGGAGCCAAACACAAACCTTCCTCATGAATAACAGGCGGAAGCTTGAAGCCGAGATGATAGCCCTCCCCCTCCGCGCCCAGCCCTTCTCCGACGTCTTGGCTAGGGCTGTGACGCCTGGAGAAGAAGGTTTGTACGAAATCAGGCGTTTAGAGACATTTGACGCGCAAGGGCGGCGTATTCAGGGATGGTTGGGACGGGATCGGCTCACCTTTCAGCGGCTGGATTTTTCCGGTGCTTCCAAACCCGCCGCCGGGGTGGAGGAGCCGCCGCTGTGGGCCATGCGGAAAGATCCGGAAAGGGGCTACCAGGTTCATGTGGGAGACGGAAAGTGGATTCGCATCTCCTTCTTGGATTTGGGGACCTTTCAGAAAATCCTGCTGGAGGCCCTGCGCAAACCGGGGATCCTCACCCCGCAGATGCGGGTCTTGGAGGTTGGGGTGGGGGAGGGCCCGATCCTTACCGCTCTGGCCGGCCGCGTCGCGCACGCAGACGGTGTGGAGATCCACGCCGGCATGGCCCGGCGCGCCCGCGAGAACCTGGCCTTAAACGGCATCACCAACGCCGAAGTGCTGGAAGGGGACCTCACGGTGCCGGTCCAGGACAGGAAGTACCAGCTCATCGTTTCCAACCCGCCGGCGGTTCCCTACTCTCCTGTAATGGCCGCGATGGCGGGGGATGAGCGGATCCGCCTGGCCAATGACGGCGGCCTGGACGGGCGGCGCATGATCGAGAGGATTCTAAGGGAAACGCCGGCCCTGCTGGAACCAGGCGGGGCGATCCTCATGATTCACCCGCAGTTCGCGGACCTGAAAAAGACGCAGGCCCTTTCCCAACAGCTCGGACTGCGGATGGAGATTTTGTCGGCGTATGAGCTGTACCTGAGCGATGAGGGAGATGCGCGGTCCTCCTTCCTGGTTTTCAAAAACACCATCGAGGGGGCCAACAACATCCCCTATGTTCGCAAGCACGGCCAATGGACCTTCAAAATCTACGTGCTCCGGTTCACCAAGCCAGCGGTTCCGGCGGCCGCCGGGGCGGAGGAGATCGGGGATTACTTTGAAATCGTCCCGGGCAAGCCCGGGGGGCCGGTGGCGCTGTTCCTGTTCCCCCCTGGGGATAAGGTCGTCGCGGAGTACCGGAAACTGGCGGGCCGCCTGTATGTCTTGAAGGATGAACGGGAGCCCAGCAGCTCGATCGAGCCGGAGCTGCTGAGGAAACTGGTCCGCCGGATCAACCCCGATTACCTGGCCGCGTTCGTCAACGACCGCGTGGACGCCGCGTTGCTCTCGGAAGAGGTGACTCCCAACTTAAAGGGGATCACCCACATGGGGTTGGGGACCAACAACATCGATCTTAAAGCCGCGGTCGCGCGGGGCCTGAAGGTTTCCTACGTGGGCGGCGGAGACAACCCCCTGCGGAAAGCGACCGCCGAGATGGCGGACGCGCTGGCCCTCACCGCTTGGTTTGATCTAACTAGGCGGTTGGAGCCGGCGACCCAGGCCACCCCTCCGGACCGTTTGCTGGGTCCTTTCCTGCGTCGGCACCTCTCGGAGCGGCCCGGTGATTGGAAACAAACAGCGGATCTGATGTGGGCCCAGTTGCTGCGCCAGGCCCGGAAGGTGGATGCCGGGCGGCAGCTCGCGCTGGAGGATCAGTTTCGAGGGGCTGGCAACGGGAAGCATCTGACGGTCCGGGGGCATCAGTTGAGCGGCGATCCCAAGGGGACCGGGATCCGGACTCCGCTAGGGCTGATCGGCCCCGAGCCGTTCATCGAGCGTTGGGCGGGACACGCCAAAGCCCACGAGGTGTTCCAGGTGTTTTACAGCGGGAACCGGAATGCCGCCTTGGAAAGCCGGCTCAACTCCGATGAATTCAAGCTCACCCACCTGAGCTCCCCCGATGAGGTGGCGGAATCGTCCGCCTACATTCTGAAGGCACCGGACGACGCGGAGGGCGTGGTTTCCGAAGCAACCCGGCAGGATCTGGATAGGAAGAGGGGCTATCCCTGGCTGGTTGATACGGACCGGCTGGCGCTCAAGCAGGACCTGCCGCTCTCGGAGCTGAACGCGCTGATTTCCCGGCCGCTGGCGGGACAGACGATCGGGTTCTTGGGCCTGGGTTCCATCGGGGCCACGGCGCTCCAGTCCCTTGCGCCGTTTGCCGGCCGCCTGCTCGGTGTCCAGCATGATTCGGGCAAGGCGGTTTACCGGCAGCTGCAGGAGCGATCCGGCATCCAATACACCGATTTAGACACCCTCCTAAAACAGTCCCGCATCGTGGTCTTAAGTCTCCCTGGCGCCGGGGACGCGGTGGAGCTGGTGAACCCGGAACGGCTGGAACGGCTTGGGATCGAGGACCTTCTGATCGTCAACATCGGCCGCGGGCAGGCCATCGCCAAGTCGCGGGCGGAGGAGGCCCGCCTCGCTGGCTACCTTCGTAAGCACCCCGGGGTCCGCTTGGCCACGGACGTACTGGCGGAGGAGAGTTTCCCGCTGGATCAACAGCCGCTGTTGGCCTCCGATCTCAGGGACCAGGTGCTCGTCACGGCCCACATCGCCAGCAACGCGGAGCAGCCCGGCGGCCCCAGCGTGCGGGAGGACGGCATGGGGAGGGTGATGGTCCGGAACTTTGAGGCGATGCTCAACGGTCAAGCGCTTCCCAACCCCGTCCCGCTTTCTGTCGTTACCGCTGGGGCGGAGGAGACGCGGTTTCCCGATCCGGTCGAGCTGGATGAGAACCCGTTCCAGCCCTTCGAGAAAGACCTGACCTTCCTGAACCGGGACCTATTTCAGGAACAGCTGTTGAAGGAGCGCATCCTTCCGGATCTCATCCGGCGCAATGCCTCCACCCGGACCCTCACGTTTGCTTTCCTCGGCATCAGCACCGGCGAAGAGCCGGCCCGCTTCTGGTACTGGGTCCGGGAGTGGTTCCGCGCGCAGGGGCTTCCAGTTGGTGGTGAAAAGGGATGGAAGATCCGGTTCCTCTTAGTGGATAAGAATCCCGTCCTCATCGACGCGGCGAAGGACCGTTTCCGGGGTGAAGAGCCGGACGTCCGCTTCAGCTATCACGTGTATAGCGGTGTTAAGCGGCAGGATCCGGATATCGAGCGGAAGGTCCGAGAGTTTTCCCAGAATGTCGTCAGGACGGTGGAGTCGGATAAGACATTGATCGAGCAATCCTTCGAATGGATCCTCGGGGACATGGCCGACCCGGAGGTGCTCGCGAAAGTGGTCCCCGCGGCGGATCTGGTCGTGAGCAACCAGGCCTCCTCCTACATCGAGGTTCCCTACGACCTTCCCGCGACCACCGATCAGTCCAGGAATTTCTGGAAGACCCTCACCGCCAGCGAAAAAACCTGGATCCTGACCACCGATATCATCGTCACGATGTTCAGAGACCGGCGCCGGCAAGTGCTGGCGTTCAATGTCGAGGCCTCTCCGATGGACGGCTCTTCCATCCGCCACCTTCAATACCGGCTCTTGCCTCCTCTCACCCCGCCCGCTGCTGGGGCGGAGGAGGACCCGCCGGGGTTCCTGGCCTATCAGCGGGCTTTGGCACACCAAGTGAACCGGAATCCGCGCAGCCGCTTCCTGGTTAACGTGGACCGAAATGGGATGCTGGAGGGCATCTCCGTGCATCCGGTCCAGGGAGAGGACGGCCTGGAGTATGAGCCGATGCTCACCGATCCGTTCGACGCGATCGTGGAGGATCCTTCCGAGTACCGCCTGCTCGGCGCCGTCGCCGCGGAATCCCTCCTGCTGATCAACGTGAAGAACGGGAAGGTGGTTTCCATCTCAGGGGAGGGCACCCCCGAGACCCACCTCCAGCCCGGCCCTGCGGCGTCGCCGGAAGAGATTCAGGGTTCCGTGCGGGAGCTGTTGGCGACCATCGGGGAAGCCCAGTGGGTGGATACCGTGGAGCTGGGGGTTTCGGAAGGTTCCTACCAGGGGTCTGTGGCCGTGGAGCTGGATCGGCAGAAGGAGATGGTCCGGCTGGTTTATCTGCGCGACCGCGTTTTTGTGGAGCACGCTTACCATAAGGGGGCGGACGGGGAGCTTTTCGGCCGGCGGGGAAATGAAGAGCTCCGCGGCGGCTTGGAGGAGCGGTTGGTAGCGGTCGCGGAGGGGATGCCGGGCGGGCAGGTGCTGGCGGTGCAGGCGTCGGAGATCAGCCGGCGGGTGGGGCTGGAGGAGTTCCTTGCCCGTGCACCGCGCGGGTTGGCGAAGATAGTTGTTTTCGGCAAGGGCAGTTCCATCGGGCCGGAGCTGTCGGCGCGGAACGACATCTTCTACATCGACAGCGACGATCCCGCCGATTTGGGAGCCGCTCTGGCCGGTTTGGAAGAGGACCGGGTGGTCTTCCTGGGCGACCGGAAGGTCGGGGAATATCTGAAAACCGCACTGCCGGCCAGCATGAGCGTTGCCGTGATGGCTCCGGGGTCGGGACTGGAGGAAATCCTTTTGACGCTCGGTCTGCCGGCCGACCTGCTCGGCCAGGTCAACGCCTCCGGCCTCGAAGAACAGCTCGCCCGCGACCGCGCCGCCTAAACCTTTTCCTCATGGTAGAATGTCCCGCATGGACGCCGCATTTGTTGCCCAATTGACCGGCCTGCGAGAGACTCTCTCGAACCTGCGGAGGTATCTTTGACCTGGACTCAGCTGAGTCCAGGATAAAGATCCTCGAACAGAAACTGGCCGCCCCCGGGTTTTGGGACGACCAGGGCAAGGCCAACACCGCCATCCAGGAGCTCAAACGCTGGAAGTCCGCGCTGGAACCCTGGCGGGCCGCTTGGGCCGAGCTGGAGACCCTCCAGGAGCTCTCTTCCTTAATAGAGCAAGGCGACGCCGCCTCCCAGGCGGATCTCCAAAAATCCCTCTCCTCGCTGGCCGCGGAAATCGGCAAACTGGAGCGGCGCACGCTGTTCCGGGGGGAGTTCGATCCCAGCAACGCGATCCTCTCGATCACGGCCGGGGCCGGCGGCACGGAATCCTGCGACTGGGCTTCGATGCTGTTTCGGATGTACAGCCGCTGGGTGGAGACCAAGGGTTTCAAGCGTCAGGTGCTGGATTACCTGGCCGGCGAGGAGGCCGGCATCAAGTCGGTGACAATGGAAATCCAGGGGGATTTCGCTTATGGCCTCCTGCAGTCGGAAGCCGGCGTGCACCGGCTGGTCCGGATCTCCCCGTTCGACTCCAACAAGCGGCGCCACACCTCCTTTGCGGCGGTGGACGTGATCCCCGAGATCTCCGAGGACATCCAGATCGACATCCAGGAAAAGGACCTGCGGATCGACGTCTACCGCGCCGGCGGGCCGGGCGGGCAGGGGGTCAACACCACCGACTCGGCCGTGAGGATCACCCACTTGCCGACCGGAATCGTCGTGCAGTGCCAGAACGAGCGGTCCCAGCTCAAGAACAAGGCCTCGGCGATGAAGGTGCTGAAGGCCCGCCTGCATGAGGCGGAACGGCGCAAGCGGGAGGAGGCGGCCGCCAAGCACCACGCCGAGAAGCAGAAGATCGAGTGGGGGAGCCAGATCCGTTCCTACGTGCTCCAGCCGTACCAGATGGTGAAGGACCACCGCACCGCCATCGAGACCGGGAAGACGCAGGCGGTGCTCGACGGCGAAGAGCTGGACCTGTTCCTGGATGCTTACCTGCAGTGGAAGGCGCAGAAAAAAGTAGAGCGATGATGAACTGGGTAATCAACAAGATCATCGGTTCGCAGAACGCCCGGCTGGTGAAACAGCTCTGGCCGATGTCGCGTGAGATCGGCTCCCACGAGCCGGCGATGAAGAGTTTGAGCGACGCCGGGCTCCGGCAGAAGAGCGAGGAGCTGAAGAAGCGGCTCCACGGCCGGGTCCTGGAGCTCGGCGGCGGCCTCACGCCGGAGGGGAAGGCGCCGGCCGGCCCCGACGGACCGCTTGAGGAGGACGCCGTCGCGCCGGAACGCAAGCGCCGGCTGAAAAACGAAGAGAAGGCCCTGCTGGAGATCCTGCCGGAGGCGTTCGCGCTGGTGCGGGAGGCCTCCCGGCGGATCACCGGCATGCGCCACTTCGACGTCCAGCTGATCGGCGGCATGGTCCTGCACCAGGGCAAGATCGCCGAGATGGCCACCGGGGAGGGTAAGACCCTTGTCGCCACCGCCCCCGCCTACTTGAACGCCCTGCTGGGGCGGGGCGTCCACATCGTGACGGTCAACGACTACCTGGCCCGCCGCGACCGGAACTGGATGGGCCCGATCTACGAGTCGTTGGGGTTGACGGTCGGCGTGATTCAGCACGGGCTCAGCGCCGACGAGCGGCGGCAGGCCTACGGCTGCGGCATCACCTACGGCACGAACAACGAGTTCGGCTTCGACTACCTGCGGGACAACATGGCGATCTCGGTGGAGGAGTGCGTCCAGCGCGTGCTTTCCTACGCGATCGTGGATGAGGTGGACTCGATCCTGATCGATGAGGCCCGCACGCCGCTGATCATCTCCGGGCCGGCCGAGGAATCGACCGACCTCTACTACCGGATCGACCGGATCGTCCCCCAGCTGGTCAAGGAGACCGACTACACGGTGGACGAGAAGGCCCACAGCGCGGTGCTCACCGAGGAGGGGATCAAGAAGGCCGAGAAGCTGCTGGCCGTTGAGAACCTCTACGAGGGCGGCAACGTCCAGCTGGTGCACCACATCAACCAGGCCCTGCGGGCCCACACGCTCTACCGCCGCGACGTGGAGTACATGATCAAGGACGGCCAGGTGGTGATCGTCGACGAGTTCACCGGCCGGCTCATGCCGGGCCGGCGCTGGTCGGATGGGCTCCACCAGGCGGTCGAGGCCAAGGAAGGGGTCAAGATCGAGCGGGAGAATCAGACGCTCGCCACGATCACTTTCCAGAACTACTTCCGCATGTTCGACAAGCTCTCCGGCATGACCGGCACCGCTTTCACCGAGGCGGCGGAGTTCCACGAGATCTACAAACTGGAGGTGGTGGACATCCCGACCAACTGCCCGTTGATCCGGACGAACCACCAGGACGTCGTCTACCGGACCGAACGGGAGAAGTTCATTGACGTAGTGCAGGAGATTGCCGAGATGCACGCCGCGGGCCGGCCGGTGCTGGTCGGCACCATCTCGATCGAGCGGTCGGAGCGGCTGTCCCAGTTGTTGAAACAGCCGGGCCCGCTCATGGAGTGGCTGCAGAAACAGCGCCGGCAGATGCTGGAGGAATTGGAAAAAGAAAAGATCCGGCCGGCGGATGAGCACTTCCGCAGGGATTTGGAGAAACTGCTCAAGGGGCAGGGAACGCTCCAGCCGGGACAACTCCAGCCGCTGGTGGAGTTGCTGCGTTCCTCCGACCCCAAGTCCCCTCTGCTCTATCCGCTGGAGCGGATGGGCCGCACGGCGCTGGCGGTGGAGAAGGTCCGGGAAGGGATCCCGCACCACGTGCTGAACGCCCGCTACCATGAGCTGGAGGCGCAGATCGTCGCGCAGGCCGGCCGCTTCGGAGGCGTCACGATCGCTACCAACATGGCGGGCCGGGGGACCGACATCCTGCTCGGCGGCAACCCGGAATTCCTGACCGCGGCGGAGATCAAGCGCCAGCAGGAGGCCGCTAGTGCCAGCGCCGCCGAGATGCCGGAAGAAGAAAAGGCGAAACTCCTGGCGCGGATGCGGGAGCAGGCGAAGGCCGAACACGACAAGGTGGTGGCGGTCGGGGGGCTCCACGTGCTCGGCACCGAACGGCACGAATCCCGCCGCATCGACAACCAGTTGAGGGGCCGCTCCGGCCGGCAGGGGGACCCCGGCTCCAGCCGCTTCTACGTTTCGCTGGAGGACGACCTGATGCGGATCTTCGGTGAGAACCGCTTGATCGAGATGGTCAAGACGCAGATCCTGGAAGGAGAGGTCATCGAGATGAAGATGATGACCCGCGCGATCGAAGCGGCCCAGAAGCGGGTGGAGATGCACAACTTCGACATCCGCAAGCGCCTGCTCGAGTACGACAACGTGATGAACCGGCAGAGGGAGGTCATCTACAAGGAGCGCCGGGCGGTGCTCGAGGGGAGCAACCTGAAAGACAAGGTGGCGGAGATGGCCGAGGAGTCGGTGGACGGCATGCTGATGCTTTACGCGCCGGAGCACCAGGACCCGGAAGAGTGGAACTTCAAGGAGCTGGCGGACGCCTTCCAGCAGCAGTTCGGCGTGCCGTTCCCGCCGGAAGCGAAGGATCTCGGCCGGGAGGGGCTGGCCGGCCGGCTGAAAGAAATTGCCCGGCAGGCCTACGAGCAGAGGGAAAAAGAGTTTGGGCCGGAGCAGATGCGCCGCGTGGAGCAGTGGCTTCTGCTCCAGGTGATCGATTCAAAATGGAAGGACCACTTGTACGGCATGGACCACCTGCGCGAAGGGATCGGCTACCGGGTCTACGGCCAGCAGGACCCGCTGGTGGAGTACCAGCATGAGGCGTACCAGATGTTCACGCAGATGGTGCAGACGATCCGGGCGGAGGTCGTGGAGCTGATCTTCCGGATCCAGGCGACGAAGCCGGAGCCGGCCCGGCGGGTGCTCGCACCCACGGAGTTCCTGCACCCGGAGGCCCAACGTCCGGTTTCTCCGCCGCCGGAATCCCCGGCGAGATCAACGATCCCAGGATGGGTGCCGAATGAGGAGGCGAAGGTGGGCAGGAATGATCCCTGCCCGTGCGGCAGCGGCAAGAAGTTCAAGAAATGCCACGGAACGTAACCGAGAAGGAGAGTAGGATGACATCGTTGAAAAAGGGAACCGCCGGATTGTTGGCGATCGGATTCATGATCGGATCGGTGGGCATCACGCTCGCCGCGGAGAAAAATGAGAGCGCCGCGCCCACGGCGCAGGAAGCGGCCGACGCGGGTCTGCCGGCCCCCGGCCAGGGCAACCGGCCTCCGACGGCGGTGGAGATGCAGCAGATGATGGGACCGGTGATGGCGGAGATGATGTCCAGCATGCTCAAGGGCATGACCAAGACGCTGGCCGAACCCCAGATCGCGCAAAATCTGGCCACCTTCACGCGCAACTATTACCAGGCGCTGATGGACCGGGGTTTCACCGAAGAGCAGGCGCTGAAGATCGTCACCTCCACCGGGTTCCCCTCGATGGGAGGAGCAAAATAGCGGAGATTCTCGCCGCCGCTTTACTGCTGGTCCTCAGCTTCCCCCCGTTCGACCTGGGGTGGCTGGCCTGGGGAGCGCTCGTCCCCTGGCTCTTCCTTCTGGACGAGTGTTCTCCCCGCCGGGCCTTCTGGCGCAGCACTCTGCTGGGCCTGATCTTCTTCGGCGGGACAGTCTGGTGGGTCGGCCTCGTCGCGATCCCCGGGGTTGTTGTGCTCGTGCCCGCCCTTGCGCTCTATTTCGGGGCCTGGGGCTGGCTGGCCAACCGCATCCTCGCCCGCCGGAAGGGAACCGCCGCGGTTTTGCTCCTCCTCCCATGCTCCTGGGTCGCGCTGGAGTACGCCCGCTCCCACCTGCTCAGCGGGCTTGGATGGAACCTGCTCGCCCACACCCAGTGGAACCGGATCCCCCTGATCCAAATCGCCGACCTCACCGGCGTGTGGGGCGTGTCGTTCCTGGTCGTTTTTATAAATGTTGCTCTGTTCATGGCCGCGGGGGGGAAACGGGCAAAGAAGGTCCCCGCCTTGGCCGCCGCGGGTTTTTTAATCGCCGCGGTCCTGCTCTACGGAATGTTCCACCTGCACCGGCTGAACGCCTCGCCGTCCGCCGGCTCCCAGCCGCCCCCTCTCCGGGTGGCGCTCCTCCAGGGGAACATCCCGCAGAGCCGGAAGTGGGATGACTCGTTCGAGGAGGCGATCTGGAAACGGTACTTGGAGCTGGTGGCGCGAGCCAAGGAGGGAAAACCGGACCTGATCGTCTGGCCGGAGACCGCGGTCCCCGGCTACCTGGAGGATACGCTGGTCTTTGCCCGCCTGCAGGGGATCTCTCACTCCGTTGGGGTCGAGATGCTGGTGGGGCTCCCGACGGAGGAGGTCGAGACCGGTCTTCCTTATAACAGCGCTCTCCTGCTGGGGCCCGATGGGCAGGAGCGGGCTCTCTACTCCAAGATCCACCTGGTCCCGTTCGGCGAGTTCATCCCCTTGAAGCCGGTCCTCGGTTGGCTGAAACGGTTCTACCCGGTCGCCGATTTCGCGCCGGGCAAGACGTTCACCGTTTTTCCCACCCAGCCGCCGGTCAGCGTGCTGGTCTGTTTTGAGGACCTCTTTCCGGAATTGGCCCGGCGGTTCGTCCGGGAGGGGGCAGGGTGGCTGTTGGTGATCACCAACGACGCCTGGTTCGACCGTTCGGCCGCCTCCCTCCAGCACCTGCAGGCCTCCGTCTTCCGGGCGGTGGAGAACCGGGTCTGGGTCGGGCGTGCCGCTAACAGCGGCTGGACCGGTTTCGTGGATCCGGCCGGGCGGCGACTGCCCCCTCCCGGACAGATTCCTCGTTACAAGGCCGGTGTGGCGACCGCGGAGATCCCGCGGTCGGCCGCCGGAGGATCGCTCTACACTCGATGGGGGGACTGGTTCCCTATCCTCTGCCTCCTCCTGACAGCCGGTGATATAATGAGAAATTCCCGTGGAAACGCTCGATCAGCTTAGAAATCAACGGGTTATGAAACTGGAAACGCTCCGGAAAGCGGGAGCCGATCCTTACCAGACCCCGTTTGTCCGGGCCAACTCCGTTGCGGAGATCCTGGCCTCTTTCGCGGAAGAAAAGCAGTTCCAAACCGCCGGCCGGCTCATCGCGATCCGGGCGCACGGCAAGAGCACCTTCGCCGACCTGAAGGACGGCGCCGGCCGGATCCAGCTCTTTTTTTCGCAGGAACATCTGGGAGAAAAATACACCCAGCTGGAACTGCTGGACCTCGGCGACATCATCGGCATCGAAGGGACCTCCTTCACCACCCGCACCGGTGAGAAATCTCTGCGGATCACCGGCTGGAAACTGCTCTCCAAGGCCCTGCGCCCCCTGCCGGAGAAATGGCACGGGCTCCAGAATGTGGAGATCCGGTACCGCCAGCGCTACCTGGACTTGATCGCGAACCCGGAGGTCCGCAAGGCCTTCGAGTCCCGGACCCGGATCGTCTCCGGCATCCGCCGTTTCCTCGATGGGAAGGGGTTCCTGGAGGTGGAGACGCCGATGATGCAGCCGATCCCCGGCGGGGCGGCCGGTCGCCCGTTCAAGACGCACCACAACGCGCTGGACATGGATCTGTACTTGCGGATCGCGCCGGAGCTGTACCTCAAACGGCTCCTGGTTGGCGGTTTCGAGAAGGTCTACGAAATCAACCGGAGCTTCCGCAACGAAGGGCTTTCGACGCGTCACAACCCAGAATTCACGATGCTGGAGGCCTACGAGGCCTACGGCAGCTGCCAGACGATGATGGATCTGACCGAAGAGATGATCACCAGATTGGCAGAGGAATTACACGGGAAATCGGAGATTGAATTTAACGGAAAGAAAATAGATTTAAGCCGCCGTCCTTGGAGAAGGGTTTCATTCGCCAAACTTATCGAGGCTAATTACAACATCAAGCCGCACGCTTCGATAGAAATTCTGGCAAGAGCCCTGAAACTCGACTTCGCCATGATTCCGAAAAACCAATTAGCAAAAACCATCCTGTCTTCACTAGATAAGCTTTTCGAGAACGAAACAGCCGAGCCAATCTTTGTGACAGATTTCCTAAAAATCTTTTCGCCACTGGCAAAGGCAGTTCCGGGAAATCCGCACATTGCCGATAGGTTTGAATTGTTCATTGGGGGCATGGAAGTCGCCAACGCATACTCCGAACAGAACGACCCTATCGCGCAACGCGAGAGCTTCAAAGCTTCTCAAGGATTGGGTGGAGATGAGGCGCAGGCAATTGACGAAGATTTTCTAGAGGCACTTGAATATGGAATGCCACCTGCAGGTGGGCTTGGAATAGGTATTGATCGGCTTGTGATGTTACTAGCCGGCCAACCCTCCATCCGCGACGTGATCCTGTTCCCAACGCTGAAGCCGGAGAAGGAAAATGAGTAGAATCCCGATTGACCACGAGAAACTAGCGGAATTTTGCCGAAAAAACCACATTCGCAGACTAGCCCTGTTCGGGTCCGTTCTGAGGGACGATTTCCGTCCGGACAGCGACGTGGACGTCTTAGTGGAATTCGAGCCGGATTATCACATTGGTTTCTTCGGACTGTACGATGTGGAACAGGAACTGTCCAAGCTGTTTGGCGGCCGCCAAATTGATATGGGAAACCCTAAATTCTTGAACCGGTGGATTCGGGATAAAGTGCTCGCCGAAGCAGAGGTTCAGTATGAGAAAAGATGACGCCGTTTATCTTGGCCAAATGCTCGACATGGCCAAGAAAGCGCACGCGTTGATCAATGGCAAGCAACGCGCCGATTTTGATGGGGACGACGCGCTTAAATTTGCAGTGGCACACTTGATTCAGATCATCGGCGAAGCGGCCCGGCGCGTATCGACGGAATCCCAGCAGCTGCACTCGCAGATTCCTTGGAAAGCCATCATCAGCATGCGCCACAAAGTGGTCCATGATTACATGGACTTGAACGAGGATGTCGTGTGGGACACGGCGACGAAGGATTTGCCCAAACTGATAGATCAACTCAAAAAGATTGTTCTGGGAACATGACCATGTCGCTGACCGGCCAGCCCTCCATCCGTGACGTGTTCCTGTTTCCAACCTTAAGACCGGAAAGTGATCGTAATGGATAAGCGAAAAGGTATCTGGGCTGGATTTAAAAAATCTGGGCCTACTTCCAGATTCTCGCTTCTAACGGGCGGATTGTTAACTGTTCCCATGGCAATCCTCGCAATTTTTACTTGGATAACGGGTGTTTCCAAAACAGATGTTAAAGAACTGCACGGCAGTATGGATACCCAACACCACCAGGAGATGGGGGTTCTTGAAAACGTGCAAAGCGGGGTGACTCGAGTTGAGGGATTATTGAGTCAACGCAGTTACAAATCCTTAGGAATACAGCACAGACAAGCAATGATTGTGAATTTAAGAAAGATGAAAGACGCTATTTCGTTCCAGGAAATAACACTATCTGCTCAGGCGGGAAACCAGAACAGACAAAAGATTGCTCAAGAAATAGCAGAAATCCTTGGAGGAGCAGGATTTAACGTCCAGCCTAACTATAACGTTGGGCGCGTATCTGAGCACTTGCCCTCTCCAATAGAAGCGGCTTGCAATCCAGTGGATCGGCCCAAAGTAGAAGAACTTTTTCGGACGTTACAGCCAATACTCAGGTCGACTGAGATAGGGCTTTCAACTAGCGAAAAGCGTTTGGTAGGCACTCTCCATATTGCACTAGTCGGAGAACCAGCTTTTTCTGAAGATGGGTCCATTCAATTTCAGTAATCAGAAATGTAAGGAAATAGCCGGGCCAAGCCCCGCGCCGGGGATGGCCGGCAGCGCACGTCGCGAGACCGAGCGGGCACGGATCCCGCTTCCTCGGAGGTTTGATCCAGCACAGCGGGAGAGCGAGGTCGAGCGCCGAGCGAAGCGATTCCTCGCCGGGGAATCGCGAGCGGTGCGTAGCCGGCCGACCCGAAGCAAGGGCGGCCCGGAAAATCAGTGACTAAAAACCTATGAGATACGAATTATTTCTAGCGACGCGATATCTGGGCGGCCTGCGCAGGCAGCAGCCGGTGGTCTCGGTAATCGCGATGATCTCGGTGCTGGGGATCGCGCTCGGCGTCGCGGCCCTCTTGGTGGTGCTCGGCGTCATGTCTGGGTTCGACGCCGACCTTGAGGGGAAGATCATCGGTGCCAACCCCCACCTGCTGGTGCAGGCGGAGGGCGGTGTGCGGGATGCCGACGCGCTGGCCGAAAGAATTTTACAGGTGCCTGGTGTCGCGGCGGCGGCGCCGATGCTTCAGACGCAGACGCTGATCCGCCACGGGTCGGAGGCGCAGGGAGTGCTCTTGCGGGGAGTGGATCCGATGAAGGAACCGAACGTGACCCGGCTCCCGCACCTGCTCACGAAGGGGAGCTGGCCGCCCAACCCCGGAGAGATCTTCGTCGGCTCGGAGCTGGCCCACCGGTGGGGGCTGCGGCTGGGCGACACGGTCGAGGTGATCGGCGGAGAGAAGGGGAAACCGATTCCCTTGCGGGTCGGCGGCGTCTTCACGACCGGCATGTACGACTACGACATGCATTTGACCTTGAGCCGAATCGAGACCGCACAGCAGGTGGCCGGCGGCAAGGAGCCGGCCCTGCCGACCGGGATCGGTGTCCGGCTGGAACATGCGGTCCGGGCGCCGCAGGTGCAGAAGGAACTCCAGCGGTCGCTGAGGTATCCCTATTGGGTGGTCAGCTGGATGGACATGAACAGCAATCTGTTCGCGGCCCTTAAGCTGGAGAAGCTGGTGATGTTCATCATCCTCACGCTGATCGTTCTGGTGGCCTGCTTTAACATCATCGCGACCCTGCTGATGATGGTGGTCAGCAAAACGAAGGAGATCGGCATCCTGAAGTCGGTCGGTGCCACCAACGGCGGCGTGCGGAATGTCTTCACGCTGGCCGGGCTCCTGATCGGGCTGGCGGGGACCGCGCTCGGCACCGCGGTGGGTCTGGCGCTCTGCGCGGCGCTCAAAAAATACCAGTTCATCCAACTGCCGGCCGATATTTACTACATCGATAAGCTGCCGGTGAAGCTGGACGCGCGGGACGCCGCGTCGGTGATCCTGGCGGCGCTGGCGATCAGCTGGGTGGTCTGCCTGTACCCGGCCTGGGTGGCGGCGCGGCTCGAGCCGGCCCGGGCGCTGAGATATGAATGAGCGTCCTGCTGGAGGCGGTCAAGCTTAAGAAGTCGTACCGGGTGGGCGCCCACGCGCTGGAGGTTTTGCGCGGCGTCACCCTGCAGATCCAACAAGGGGAGCTGGCCGTGATCGTCGGGCCGTCGGGCGCCGGCAAGTCCACCCTGCTTCACCTGCTGGGCGGGCTGGACCGGCCGACGTCCGGCGAGGTCCGCTTCGACGGGAAGAACCTCTCCCGGCTGAAGGAGCGGGAAGTTTCGCAGCTGCGCAGTAAGGCGTTCGGGTTCGTGTTCCAGTTTTACCATTTGGTGCCGGAGCTGACGGCGCTGGAGAACGTGATGCTTCCGGCTTGGATCGGCCGCGGTGCACCAGCACCGCGGCATTCCCTCGGCAGCAAGGACGGTACCGCCTCGGTCAGCGGCGGCACATTGATTCGCAGGAGAGCCGCTGAGTTGCTGGAAGAAGTGGGCCTGTCGGCCCGGGCGGATCACCTGCCGGCGGAGTTGTCCGGCGGGGAACAGCAGAGGGTGGCGATCGCCCGGGCGATGATGAACGGGCCGCGCGCGATCTTCTGCGACGAGCCGACCGGCAACCTGGATTCGGCGACGGGGGAGGGGATCCTGGAGATCCTTCTGCGGCTGAACAAGGAGCAGGGGACGACGCTGGTGGTGGTAACGCACGAGCCGGCGATCACGAAAGTAGCGGGGCGACTGTTCTCATTAAAGGACGGACAGCTATGGGACTAAAAATCTATCTGAACGGGAAACTGACGGACGCCTCCGAGGCGAAGATCTCGGTCTACGACCACGGTCTGCTCTACGGGGACGGCGTGTTCGAGGGGATCCGCTCGTACGGGTCTTTGGTCTTCAAGCTGGAGGAGCACGTGGACCGGCTGTACGAGTCGGCGCACACGATCCTGCTGAAGATCCCGATGACGAAACAGGAGATGGTCCGGGCGGTGGTCGATACGCTCAAGGCGAACCGGCTGACCGATGCCTACATCCGGTTGGTGGTCACGCGCGGACCGGGCGACTTGGGGCTCGACCCGCGCAAGTGCGACAAGGCGACGGTGTTCATCATCACCGACAAGATCGTGCTTTACCCGGCCCAGGTCTACCGGGATGGCATGGAGATCGTGACGGTGCCCACGCCCCGCAACCTGCCGGAGGCGCTGAACCCGCAGATCAAGTCGCTGAACTACCTGAACAACATCCTGGCGAAGATCGAGGCCACGAACGCCGGCGTGCAGGAGGCGCTGATGCTCAGCGCACACGGCTACGTGGCCGAGTGCACCGGTGACAACATCTTCATCGTGAAAGAGGGGGCCCTGCTCACGCCGCCGCCGTACGCGGGACTCCTCAAGGGGATCACGCGCGGCTGTGTGATGGACCTGGCCCGCAAGGCGCGCATCGCGGTGCGGGAGGAGATGATGACTCGGCACGACCTGTACAACGCCGACGAATGTTTCCTGACCGGGACCGCCGCGGAGATTGCCCCGATCGTGAAGATCGACGGGCGGGCCATCGGCTTGGGCCACCCGGGCAAGACCACCCTGCGGCTCATGAAGGATTTCCGGGCGCTCACCAAGGTGGACGGGGTGAAGTATTAAGGGATGACCTGCGACCTCTGCTCCAAGAACGAGGCGACGGTCCACCTCACCGAGGTCGTCAACAAAGAGACGCGGGAACTGCACCTCTGCGAATCCTGCGCGCGGGAGAAGGGGGCCGAGGCGGTGGAGCAGTTCGGCGCCGTTTCACCGGCCGGGGAGCAGTTAACCGGCGGGCTGGCGGAGCTGCTGGCCGGGCTCACCGACCTCGGCATCAAACTGCCGGGCGGCGCCACGGTGCAGTCGATCGCTTGCCCCTCCTGCGGGCTGACCTACGAGGATTTCAAGAAGAGCGGGCGGCTCGGCTGCGGAGCGTGCTATGAGGCGTTCCGCAAGGTGCTGGCCCCCCTGCTGAAAAGGATCCACGGTTCCACCGAGTATCCCGGCCGGGTGCCGCCGCAGGCCCAGGAGGCCGCCGAACCGAAGCCGGATTTGCCGAGGATCAAGGAGCAATTGAAGGCGGCCGTGGCGGCCGAGTCGTTCGAGGAGGCCGCGAAACTGCGGGACAAGATCCGGGGCATGGAAAGCAAACCCAGGAAAAAGGAAAAGAGTGGTGGTTAGCGTGACTCTCGATGATTTGACGCAACAAGTGGGGGAGTGGCTGAGGGGACTGGGCGAGCACGCGGACATCGCGATCTCGTCGAGGATCCGCCTTGCCCGCGACCTGGAGGGGATCCCCTTCCCGCACCGGGCGAGCAAGCCGCAGAGGGCCCAGGTCCGTGCCCGCGCCGCCGAAGCGGTGCAGGCCTCCCGGTTCCTGAAGGGCTCGTTGGTCCTCGAGATGAAGGCGCTCCCGGAGGTGGACCGCCAGCTCCTGCTGGAGCGGCACCTGGTCAGCCGGGAGCTGATCAGCGGCCTCAACGAGAAGGCGGTGGTGATCAGCGACCGGGAGATCATCTCGATCATGATCAACGAGGAGGACCACCTGCGCCTGCAGGTTCTGCAGTCCGGCTTCAACCTGCAGGAGGCCTGGGTCCTGCTGTCCCAGGTGAACGGCGAGCTGGAAAAGATGCTGAAATACGCCTTTCTGCCGGAGTGGGGGTACCTGACCGCCTGCCCGACGAACGTCGGCACCGGTATGCGGGCCTCCTGCATGCTCCACCTGCCGTGCCTCGTGATGACCAAGCAGATCAACCGGGTCCTGCACGCGATCACGCGGCTGGGGCTGACCGCCCGCGGGTTCTACGGCGAGGGGACCGAGGCGACCGGCAACTTCTTCCAGCTCTCGAACCAGGTCACGCTGGGCGTTTCAGAAGAGGACACCCTCGATAACCTGGAGCGGCTGATCCGGCAGGTGGTGGAGCAGGAGGAGCATGCCCGCAAGGCCCTGCTGGCCCAAAGCAAGGACGCGCTGGAGGACCGGATCTGGCGGGCGTACGGCACCTTGAAGAGCGCCCACCTGATCACCTCCAACGAAACGGTGGACCTGCTCTCGCTGGTCCGGCTCGGCGTGGACCTCAACATGATCCCGGGCGTCGAGCGGGGGATGGTGAACCGGCTCTTCATCCAGACCCAGCCGGCCCACCTGCAGAGGATGGAGGGTCGCCCGCTCACCCCGGCGGAGCGAGACAGCCGCCGGGCCCGCCTGCTCCGCGAGTCCCTCTGATTCGCTTTTGTGTACATTGGTTTTAATGGTTTTATGCGATAATTACTACGGCCTATAGGGGAAGGAGAGCTGACCTTATGAATATGTTTAACCGGTTCACCGAGCGCGCCCGCAAGGTGATCCTCCTGGCGAAGGAGGAGGCCAAGCGGTTCAACCACGACTACATCGGTACCGAGCACATCCTCTTAGGGCTGATCCGCGAAGGGGAAGGGGTCGCGGCGGCCGTCCTGCAGAACCTCGGTCTTTCTTCCGATCAAATCCGCCTCGAAGTCGAAAAACTCGTCCAGCTGGGCCCCTCCACGATCGTCTCCGGCGATATCCCGTTCACGCCGAAGGCCAAGAAGGTGATCGAGCTGGCGATGGACGAGGCCCGCAACCTGGGCCACAACTACATCGGCACCGAGCACCTCCTGCTGGGCCTGATCCGCGAAGGGGAAGGGATCGCCGCGCAGGTGCTGGTGAACCTCGGGCTGGACCTGGGCAAGGTGCGCCAGGAAGTCATGGAACTGCTCGGCTCCACCGGGCCCGGCTACTCGGCGGCCACCTCGCCCACGCCCAAGACCAAGACGCCCGCGCTGGACGCGTTCGGCCGGGACCTCACCCAGCTGGCCCGCGAGAATAAGCTCGACCCGGTCATCGGCCGCAAGGGGGAGATCGAGCGGGTGATCCAGATCCTCTCCCGCCGCACGAAGAACAACCCGGTCCTGCTCGGCGAGGCCGGCGTCGGCAAGACGGCCATCGTCGAGGGGCTGGCCCAGCAGGTCATCCAGGACGAGGTGCCGGAGATCCTGAAGGACAAGCGGGTGATCATCCTGGACCTGGCGCTGATGGTGGCCGGCACCAAGTACCGCGGGCAGTTCGAAGAGCGGATCAAGTCCGTGATGGACGAGATCAAGCGCTCGGAGAACGTCATCATCTTCATCGACGAACTACACACGCTGGTCGGGGCCGGCGGGGCCGAGGGAGCGATCGACGCCTCCAACATCCTGAAGCCGGCGCTGGCGCGCGGCGAGATCCAGTGCATCGGCGCCACCACGCTGGACGAGTACCGCAAGTACATTGAGAAGGACGCGGCGCTGGAGCGCCGGTTCCAGACGATCGTCGTGGAACCGCCCAGCGTCCTGGAGGCCATCGAAATCCTCAAAGGACTGCGGGAAAAGTACGAAGCCCACCACAAGGTGAAGTATTCCGACGCCGCGCTGGAAGCGGCGTCCAAGCTGTCCGATCGCTACATCTCCGGCCGTTTCCTGCCGGACAAGGCGATCGACCTGATCGACGAGGCCGGTTCCCGCGCGCGGCTCTCGGTGCTGACCGCCCCGCCGAACCTCAAGCAGGTCGATGAGCGGATCGAGCTCCTGCGCAAGGAGAAAGAATCCTCGGTCAAGGGGCAGGACTTCGAGAAGGCGGCGGCCCTGCGCGACCAAGAGCGGGAAGCCAAGTCGGAGCTGGAGCGGATGAAGCGGGAGTGGTCCCGCTCGAAGGCCGAGACCCAGCCGGTGATCACCGCCGAGGACATCGCGCACATCGTTTCCAAGTGGACCGGCATCCCGGTCGTCCGGCTGGAGGAGAAGGAAACCCAGAAACTGCTCCGCATGGAGGAAGAACTGCACAAGCGGGTGGTCGGCCAGGAGGAGGCGATCCAGGCGATCTCCAACGCGATCCGGCGTTCGCGCGCGGGGCTCAAGGACCCGAAGCGCCCGATTGGCTCCTTCATCTTCATGGGCCCGACCGGCGTCGGCAAGACGATGCTGGCCCGGGCGCTGGCCGAGNTCCTGTTCGGCAACGAGGACTCGATCATCCAGGTGGACATGTCCGAATACATGGAGAAATTCAACGTCTCCCGGCTCGTGGGTGCGCCGCCCGGCTACGTCGGGTACGAGGAGGGGGGCCAGCTCACCGAGAAGGTGCGGCGCAAGCCGTACTCCGTGGTCCTGCTGGACGAGCTGGAGAAGGCCCACCCGGACGTCTTCAACCTGCTCCTGCAGGTGCTGGAAGAGGGCCGGATGACCGACAGCTTCGGCCGCAAGATCGACTTTAAGAACACCCTGCTCATCATGACCTCCAACATCGGCGCCGATCTCCTGCGCAAGCAGGGTTCCCTCGGGTTCCGCGCGCAGAAGGAGGACGTCACCTATCAGGACATGAAGGTCCAGCTGCTGGAGGAAGTGAAGAAGGCCCTCAAGCCGGAGTTCCTGAACCGGGTGGACGACATCATCGTGTTCCGGCCCCTGAGCCGTGAGGACCTCCAAAAGATCGTGGAGTACGAGCTCGCGGCGGTGCAGGGCCGCCTGCGGGAGATGGGGGTCAAGATCGAGCTGACGCCCGCGGCGAAAGAGTTTCTTATCGAGAAAGGTTTCGACCCAGTCTACGGGGCCCGGCCTCTGAAGCGGACCATCGCGCGGTATCTTGAGGATTCCCTGGCGCAGGAGATCATCGCCGGTCACTTCAAAGAAGGATCCGCGCTCGTCGTGGATGCCGAGAAGGACCGCCTGGTGTTCCGTCTTGCGGATACCCCCGCTGCAGCCAGTCCCCGCTCCTAATTCTAAGTGGGATTGTGAAGCGTTTCCTCCGTCTTTTTCTGGCCGTTTTTCTACTCTCTCTGGTCGCGGCAGCCGCGGGAACGGAGATCGCCCGCCTCAAGTTGCAGGAGGGCTTGAGCCGTTTCCTGGGGGTCCCGGTCCGCGTCCAGCGGCTCACTTTTTCCTCCCGGCGCCTGACGCTCCACGGCGTTTCGTTCCGGCTTCCCGTCCAGTCCCCTTTGCGCATCGACCGCCTCCGGATGGAGGGTTCGCTGTGGTCGGTCGTCACCGGCAAGCTCTTTACCGGTCCCTTCCCGAACGTCCGGTCGGTCAAGCTGACCGGGCTCACCGTCTCGGTGGCCGGCGTGCCGCTGCAGGCGGAGGGGAAGGTGCACCTTCGCGGGCGTCCCGGCGCCTACGCGCAGGTGGAAGGCCTTTTGACGATCAGGCACCCGATGCTGAGCGGAGAAGTCGAGATCGGCGGGCCCCTGCTGAAGCCGGCCGTGTTCGGGTGGGTCGAAGCCGCGCCGGTCGGCCGGAGGCATTTCGCGGCCAGGTTGGACATCACGCGCGAAGCGATCGGTTTGTCGCAGATGCAGGTCCAGGGAGGATGGACCGCCACCGGCGGCCTGGTCTTCCGCCAGCCATCCTGGCGGGGCCAGCTGGACGTGGCCGGTCCGGACGGCCGCTTCCGCTTCCGGATCGAGCCCGGGAAAAAAGATTTCACGAAGGCCATGCTCTGGGTGCACCTAGAGGACGCGGCGCCGAAAGAGTTCTCCGCCCGCTGGAGGGTGCGGCGGGGCCAACTGGAGTTTGAGACAAAACTGTTGGAAGGCCAGGCGGTCCTGACCGGGCAAGTGCAGACGGCCTTTCCGTATAAATCAGCCGTGGCGCTGGACGTAAACCGGCTTGAATTGGCGGAGATCGCCGATTGGATCCCGCGGCAGTCCTCCAAGCTCGCGGGCAAGGTGCAGGGAAAGGTGGAGGTCAGCGGGCTCCTCGGGCGCGTCACCAGCAGCGGCGAGCTGATCGCCGCCCAGGGGAGGTTCGGGCGGTTGGAGTTCAACCGGATCGCGATCCGATTCCGCGGCAAGGGGCCCTTCCTCCAGCTGGAGAACTCTTATTTGGCCGGGCGCGGCGGCATGATGCAGATGGAAGGTCTGCTGGACGCGCGGCGGATCGGCCGGTCGGATTTCTTCCGGCACGTCAAGCTTTCGCCGATGCCCGGCGCCGGCGGCAACTTGGATGTGGCCGGTTTCCAGGTGATGACGGCGCCGGGCGACTCCGGCGTGGAGGTCCTGGCGACTGCCCCTGGGAGCAAGACCACGATCGGCGTGGCGTACCAGATGGACACGCAGATCCCGCAGGAGCCGGTCGAGCGGGAAGGGCTGGAGGTCAGACACGCGGTCACGCCGGAGCAGAACGTGAAGATCAAGATCGAAAAGGAGGAGAGGATCATCGCGGTGGAGCACCGGAAGAAATTTTAAGATGCGGCCGGCCGACCTGATCACCGAGAAACTGCTGGAGCCCCTGGGCGAGGGGGCGCTGGCCTTCTTCGGCTACGTCGGCGGCGTGATGCTGCTGGTGTTCCGCACGTTCCTCGGCTTCTTCACGCTCCCGTGGGGCCGGTGGGCGGCCGACGCGGTCTTGCCGTGGCGCTGGAAGCGGCTGGTGGCCGACCGTCGCTGGGCGCTGATCTCCGACCAGATGGGCAAGGTGGGGGTGGCCAGTTTCCCGCTGGTGTTCCTGACGGCGCTGTTCACCGGCGTCGTGCTGGCCCTACAGAGCGCCTACCAGCTGCAGAAGATGTCGGCCGAGAACTACATCGGGTCGCTGGTGGCCCTCTCGATGACGCGGGAACTGGGGCCGGTGCTGACGGCGCTGGTAATGGCGGGCAGGGTCGGGGCGGCCATCACGGCGGAGCTGGGCACGATGCGGGTGACCGAACAGATCGACGCGCTGGAGTCGCTCAGCACCGACCCGGTGAACTACCTGGCGGTGCCGCGCATGGTGGCCCTGCTCGTTATGCTGCCGATCCTGGTGATCTACGCCGACTTGGTCGGCATCCTGGGCGGCTACCTGGTCGGCGTCTACAAGCTGGGCATCGGCTCGAACCTCTACATGAACATGACCTGGGACCCCCTGCGGCTCAAGGACGTCTTCACGGGGCTGTTCAAGGCGGCCGTGTTCGCCGTGATCATCGGCGGCATCGCCTGCTACGAGGGGTTCGAGACGCAGGGCGGCGCCGAGGGGGTGGGCCGCTCGACCACGCTGTCGGTGGTGATCTCGTTCATCCTGATCATCACGGCCGACTGTTTCTTCACGGCGCTGTTCTATTTCGTTTTTCCGTGATCGAGATCATCAACCTGTACAAGGAGTTCGTGCGGCACCCGGTGCTGAGGGGCGTCAATCTTACGATCCGGGACGGCGAGACGATGGTGATCATCGGCCGGTCCGGCTGCGGGAAGTCGGTCCTGCTCAAGCACATGATCGGGCTGATGAAGCCGGACGACGGCCAGGTGATCGTGGACGACGAAGAGGTTTCCCGCGCCGACGAGCCCGCCCTGCGCCGGATCCGGCTGAAGTTCGGCATGCTGTTCCAGGCGGCGGCGCTGTTCGATTCGCTGACGGTCGGCGAGAACGTGGCTTTTCCTCTGCGGGAGCACACGCCGATGGAGGAGCATGCGATCCAGGAGAGGGTGAAGGAATGCCTGGGCTATGTCGGCCTGGCCGGCATCGAGCACTTGAAGCCGGCCGAGCTCTCGGGCGGCATGCGCAAGCGGGTGGGGCTGGCCCGGGCGCTGGCGATCAAGCCGAACGTGATCCTGTACGATGAGCCGACCACCGGCGTGGACCCGATCGGCGCCGACGCGATCAACCGGCTCATCAAGGGGCTCCATGACAAGCTGAAGGTGACCGGCATCGTGGTGACGCACGACATGGTAAGCGCCTACAGGATCGCGGACCGGATCGCGATGCTTCATGAGGGGAGGATCCTGCAGGTGGGGACGGTGGAGGAGATTCGATCGACGAGCAATCCGCTCGTGAGGCAGTTCATCCTGGGCATTTCTGAAAACGGGGGAGGGTAACCAACAGCATGGCGTCAGCCACGCGGGAGATCAAGGTCGGCCTGTTCGTCTTCATCGCGTTTGTCCTGCTGGCGGTGATGATCTTCTCCATCAGTGATTTCTACACGTCGCAGGCCCAGTACACCTATCCCCTGCGCGTGCGCTTCAGCTTCGTGAATGGCATCGACACCGGGGCGCCCGTCCGCGTGGCCGGCGTGAAGGTCGGCGAGGTCCGGACGATCGGGGTCTACCGGGATGAGAGCACGCAGAAGGTGCAGGTGGAGGTGGGGATCCGCCTCTCCCGCGACGCCGTGCTGGAAGAGGACGCCATCGCCACCATCAACACGCTGGGCCTGCTCGGCGAGAAGTACCTGGAGGTCATCCCCGGCACGCCCGGCAAGCGCACGCTGACCGCCAATGAGATCCTGGTCGGCAAGGACTCGGTCTCCACCGAGCGGCTCGTGGAGTCCAGCTACCAGACGGTGCAGGAACTGCGGGGGGCGGTCGGGTCGCTCAACCAGGTGATCGGCGACCCGCAAACTCAGGAGGCGCTCAAGGAAACGCTGGCCAACTCGAAAGAGGCGACGGCCCAGCTGACGCTGTTTCTCACGCAGGCCAACGAGACGATGGGCAAGATCAACCGGGGCGAAGGGACCATCGGCCAGCTGTTGACGAAGGACGATTTGTACAAGGACCTGAAGGGGCTCACCGAGGACCTGAAGGCCCATCCGTGGAAATTATTCTTCCATCCTAAAGAGTCGAAAAGAAAGTGAAATGAAAATAAGAGGAGGTTTCATCCATGGGACTCTGGTCCATTCGCGCTTTTTTCGTGATCCTCAGTACCCTCGTGGGATATCAAATCGGGCAGATCGTTCCGGGTCTGTCACCGTTGACGGGTGCCTTGATCGGAACGGGGCTGGCCGGCGTGCTGATCGGCATGGAGTTCTCGCTGAAGAAGGTCTCCACGCGGGGGCTCTCGGCGGCGGTCTTTGGGCTCCTGTTCGGCCTCATCATGGCGCGGCTGATCCTCAGCACGCTCGACCTGGTTCCGGTCGGCCCGGAGCTGGGCACGCCGATCCGCTCGGTGCTGGTCGTGGTCTTCTGCTACTTCGGCATGGCCATCGCCCTGCGGGGACGTGATGAATTCAACATCATCATCCCGTACGTCAAGTTCACGCGCCAGGACCAGCGGGAAGAGCTGATCATCCTGGATACCAGCGTGGTGATCGACGGCCGCATCGCCGACATCTGCCAGACCCGGTTCATCGAGGGCAAGCTCATCGCGCCCCGCTTCGTGCTGAAGGAGCTCCAGCAGATCGCCGACAGCCAGGACCCGATCAAGCGCAACCGCGGCCGGCGCGGGCTGGACGTGCTGGCCCGCATCCAGAAGATCCCGCACGTGGACGTGCGCATCACCGAGGAGGATTTCCAGGACACGCGGGAGGTGGACGCCAAGCTGGTGCGGCTGGCCAAGCTGGTGGGCGGCAAGCTCCTCACGAACGATTTCAATCTGAACAAGGTCGCGGAACTGCAGGGCGTGCAGGTGCTCAACATCAACGAGCTGGCCAACGCGCTGAAGCCGGTTGTCCTGCCGGGCGAGGTGATGGAAGCCCGCGTGATCAAGGAAGGCAAGGAGTACAACCAGGGGGTCGCCTACCTGGACGACGGCACGATGGTCGTCGTGGAGCAGGGGCGCAACCTGATCGGGCAGACCGTCAAGGTCATGGTGACCAGCGTCCTGCAGACGGCCGCGGGCCGGATGATCTTCGCCAAACCGGAGGAAGACCCCTCCCACCGGCCGAATTGGAAGCCGGCTCAACGATGAGACCGCAAGCGGTCTCATGAGCGTCGCGGCGATCGTCGCCGCCGGCGGCATCGGCAAGCGGCTGAAGGCGCGCCGGCACAAGTCGTTCATCCCGCTCGCGGGCCGGCCGATGCTCGGCTGGGTCCTGCGGGCGCTGGAGCGGTCGCCGTCGGTGCGGGACGTCGTGATCGTGGCTCACCCGGGGGACCTGGCCGCCGCGCGGCGCTTGGCCCGCCGGGAACACTGCCGCAAGGTGTCGGCCGTGGTGGCTGGCGGCGAGACCCGCTCGGCGTCGGTCCGGCGCGGCATCGAGGCACTCCCGGTTCGCGCCAAGTGGGTGCTGGTGCATGACGCCGCCCGGCCGCTGGTGACGCCGGCCCTCATTGAGGCGACGGTCCGGGCCGCCCGCGCCGCGAAAGCGGCGATTGCCGCGGTGCCGGTGGTCCCGACGATCAAGCAGGGGTACCGCGGCTGGGTGGTGAAGACGCTCGACCGCAGTGTACTCTGGGCGGTGCAGACGCCGCAGGTTTTCGAGCGGAAACTCCTGGAGCAGGCCCACCGCCGCACGAACAGCTTCGCGGCGACCGACGACGCGGCACTGGTGGAGGCGATGGGGGCGCGCGTGAAGATCGTGCCCGGCTCCGAGAAGAACCTCAAGGTGACGACGCCGGAAGACCTTCAGGTGGCGGAGATACTGCTCAAAAGAAAATGAGAATCGGCATCGGTTTTGACATCCACCGGCTGGTGGAGGGCAAGTCCCTGACGCTGGGCGGGGTGAAGATCCCGTCTACGAAGGGACTCCTGGGCCATTCGGACGGGGACGTGCTTCTGCACGCCCTCTGCGACGCCTTGCTGGGGGCGGTCGGGGCCGGGGACATCGGCGCTTATTTCCCCGACACCGATCCCAAGTGGAAGGGGGCTTCCAGCCAGCTCTTCATCGAGAAGGCCGCGGAGCTGGCTTCCCGCAAGTCCCTGCGGGTGGAGAACGTGGATGCCGTGATCCTGACCGAGGAGCCGAAGCTGGCGCCGCATCGCAATGCCATCCAGCGCTCGATCTCGCAGATGCTCCATGTGAAGGATGACCGCATCAACGTGAAAGCGAAAACGATGGAAAAGCTGGGCCCGATCGGCGAAGGGGAAGCGATGGCTTGCTACGTCGTGGTCCTTTTGGAGAAAGAATGACCGAGTCCTGGATAATCGGCCTGGTCGCCTTCGCCGCGATTTCCCTCTTTTTGCGGATCGCGATGAGGGGGGAGATCCGGGCTGCGCTCGAGCGGGACCCGGCCGCCCGCTCCGGCTGGGAGGTGCTGTTCCTGTATCCGAGTGTCGCCGCGATCGCGTTCCACCGGGTCGCGCATCCGCTGTACCGGATCAACCTGCCCGGCTTCCGGTTCTTCGCGCGGGTCCTCTCGCAGACTGCGCGCGGTCTGACCGGCATCGAGATCCACCCGGGTGCTGTGATCGGGCGCGGGCTGTTCATCGACCACGGCATGGGGGTGGTGATCGGCGAGACGGCCGAGATCAAGGACAACGTCACGCTGTTCCAGGGGGTCACGCTCGGCGGCACCGGCAAGGAGAAGGGCAAGCGCCACCCGACGATCGGCAACAACGTGGTGGTCGGCTCCGGGGCCAAGGTGCTGGGCAGTTTCACGATCGGCGACAACGTGCAGATCGGCGCCAACGCGGTCGTGGTGCGGGAGGCGCCGGCCAACTCCGTGGTGGTCGGCGTGCCGGGCCGGATCATCCGGCAGGAGGGCCGCCACTTCCCCGGCATCAACCTGGACCACACCCACTTGCCGGACCCGCTGGCGCAGGCGCTCGAGAAGCTCCAGCAGGAGATCGACGCGATCGAGCACCAAATCCGGGAACACCGCAAGAAAGACTAGGCACCCCCTCTTATGGCTATTCGCTTCACCAACACTCTCACCGGACAGAAGGAAGATTTTCTCCCCCTGAATCCGCCCGAGGTCACGATGTACGTCTGCGGCGTCACCGTTTACGACGACTCCCACATCGGCCACGCGCGCGGCGCCGTCGTCTTCGACGTCCTGCGGAGGTTCCTGCAAGCGAGCGAGTTCAATGTCCGCCACGTCCGGAACATCACCGACGTGGATGACAAGATCATCGACCGGGCGAGGAAAGAGGGCGGGGACTTGAAACAAGCCGCGAAGGCGGTGGCCGGCCGCTACACCGAGCGGTTCCGGGCCGACTTCGCGCAGCTGGGGCTCCTGCCGCCGCACGAGGAGCCGAAGGCCACCGAGTTCATCGAGAAGATGATCGTTTTCATCCAGGACCTGATCACGCGCGGCATGGCGTACGAGGGAGGCGACGGCGTTTACTTCTCAGTGCGGAAACTGCCGGAGTACGGCCGGCTCTCCCGGCAGAAGCCGGACCAGATGATGGAGAATGCCCACGTGGACGCCGGGCAAGGGAAGAAGGACCCGCTCGATTTCGCGCTGTGGAAAAAGGCCAAGCCGGAAGAGCCGAGCTGGCTAAGCCCCTGGGGACTCGGCCGGCCCGGCTGGCATATCGAGTGCACCACGATGTCCACCGATCTGCTGAAAGACTCCTTTGACATTCACGGCGGCGGGCAGGACCTGGTCTTCCCGCACCACGAGAACGAGCTGGCCCAGGCGCTGGGAGCCGGCAAGCCGTTTGCCCGCGTCTGGCTGCACAACGGCCTGCTCACGGTGAATGGGCAGAAGATGTCCAAGTCGCTCGGCAACTTCGTGACGATCGAGGAGGCGCTGAAGCGCCACCCGGCCGACGTACTCCGCCTCTTTTTCCTGAGCGCCCATTACCGCTCCCCGCAGGACTTCACCTGGGAGCACCTGGACGAAGCGGCCCGCGCCTACGAGCGACTGGCGGCGTTTCTCGATCACACCGGGGATTTCGCTCAAGGAAAAGAGACCGCGGAGATCCGCAAAGCAGAAGAGAAATTTCACGCGGCGTTGGAAGATGATTTGAATACGCCCAAGGCGTTGGCTGCCCTCTACGATCTTCGCGCGGCGGTAACCCACGGAAAAACAGATTCACTGGAAGCGGCAGCTGCCATTGAAAAACTCGGGAGGATCCTTGGCCTTTTTCTTTCGGACAACGCAACGGCCCCCTGTGCTCTTTATCCGGAAGAAGTGCAAGAGTTGTTAGATGAACGGGAGACGGCCCGTGCCCACAAGGACTTTGCTGCTTCCGACCGGATCCGGAAACAACTCACCGAAATGGGCTACGTCGTCGAGGACACCGCCGCCGGCACCGTCGTGAGGAAACATGCCTAAGGGCGTTTTCATCACCTTCGAGGGGCCGGAGGGGGCCGGCAAGTCCACCCACGCAAAACTGCTCGCCGCGTGGCTCAAGCGCCACGGGCGCCGCGTCCTGCTGACCCGCGAACCGGGCGGCACCGCCCTCGGCCGGAAGCTCCGCCGGATTCTCTTGCGCGATCACATGGACGCGGCGGCCGAACTTCTGCTCTACGAGGCCAGCCGCGCGGTGCTCGTCCGGGAGGTGATCCGCCCGGCGCTCAAGGTGGGGAAGGTGGTGATCCTCGACCGCTTTTATGATTCCACCTGGGTCTACCAGGGCTGGGCCGGCGGAATGGATCTCAAGTTGGTGGAACAGCTCAACCGCGCCGCGACCGGCGGTCTTCAGCCGGACCGCACGCTGGTGTTGGACATCCCGGTCCGGAAAGGATTGGCGCGCGTTCGGCGGCCGAACCGTTTTGAGGCGAAGCCGGTTTCATTCCATGAAAAGGTTCGCCGTGGCTATCTCCACCTCGCGAAGCGGGAGAAGCGGCGGATCCGGCTGGTCCGGGCGGACCGGCCGTTGGATCAGGTGCAGGAATCGGTGCGAAAGGCGGTCGCCGATGCCGTTTGAGGAATTGATCGGGCATGAGCCGGCGGTCCGCCTCCTGCAGGGACAGATCGAGCGGGACCAGTTGGCGCACACTTATTTGTTCATCGGCCCGGAGGGGATCGGCAAGCGGGCGCTGGCGCTGGAGTTCGCCAAGGCGCTGGAGTGCGAGGGCCCCGACCTGCTCGTGGTGACGCCGGAGGAGGACAGCAGGGAGATCAAAATCGAGCAGGTCCGCCAGATGGAGGCCTGGATGAGCTTGACTCCCTACGGCGGCAAGCGCAAAGCGGTGATCCTCGACCCGGCGGACGCCTTGACCGAAGAGTCCACGCACGCGTGCCTCAAGATCCTGGAGGAACCTCCGGCCCGCAGTATTTTCATCCTGCTGGCGTCGGCGCCGCACCGGCTTCCGGCGACCCTGCTCTCCCGCTGTCACAAGATCCGCTGTGCCCCGCAGGGGATCGCGCGGGTTGCCACCGCCCTGCAGAAAGAGGGCGTGGACCCGACGGTGGCCCGGATGCTGGCGATCTGCTCCGGCGGCCGGCTCGGGTTGGCCCGCCAGTTCCACCAGAGCAATCGGCTCCC
>JGI1358J11329_10000418_pt1 | contig 38111 bp, 34 predicted proteins | sample Subgroupgradi54m_FD_11329 | JGI IMG/M metagenome (IMG submission 11329)
CCATTCGCCCCATCCGCCAAAACGTTGGATGAACCCCGTCCAGCGATTCACTTTCACAGCAACTTTACTCTCCTGACCTTTATACCACAACATTTTTTCCTTGGCTATTTCCGCCCGTTGCGCTTGCAAAGAGGGTAGGGTACCCGAATTGTTCATCTGAATTAACTGACCGGCCCAGCTGGTTTTGCCTCGCTTGGTTTTCATGCCTGAGGCTTCGGTATTGGATGCGTTGATGGCTGCAATTTGTGCATCAATATCAGCCGTGGCAGTAGATAGGACTTGCTCAATCGGCGGCAATTCATTTTTTACCTCGGATTTTTCCCGAGCTACTTCCTTGATCCCGCCTGTGGAGATATTGTAGGACCATACAAAGGCGCCAATGGACAATCCGATGATGACTGTCCAGAATGCGACTGCCGCCCAGGTTTCGGCATACCAGCCAAACAGCAATGAGCGAAGCCCCAACATGGATAGTTTTATTTTCATGCCCTCAATCACTACAGGAATGGCCACTGCGAAAAGTACCGCCGCCCACTCTGGGAACATCTCACGAAAAGTATCCAGGTAATAGTTGAAGCCCAGGTATATGACAAATCCAGTGAGAACGATCAGCACTCCACGAACGATCGTAATGGCCTCGTCCGCGTATGTTTTGCCATTGGCCAGCGTGGCCAAAAAAACATCTTCCTGATGTTTTGTCTTTGCTTCCTGACCGGCGCTTTTGGCCTTATGTTGCTGAAATGCTTGGGTAAAGACGTTATTTGCCATACTTTTGAAGTGTTTTTAGCAGGTGGCGGCAGTTTTCGAAGGCATACCGCCCCTGCGATTAACTAGATTTGATTGAAGTGCCCCCATTCTCGAAAGAGGGTGGGGGCTTTTTTTGAATGAAACCGTTGCGTAGGTTTCTCCTTCTTAGGGACACGTGGGATTCCCTTCAGTCAGGTCCCGGCGAAAGTCTATGCGTTTTACAATCGCACCCCAGTTTGGTTGGCGGTGATCCAAATAGATCGTTGCCTTATTGCCCGTAGGAATGTTATTAAATTATAGTATTTGTAGGCCATAAAGCCGCTTTACGGCTTGTTTCTTCTGGTAAAAAGGGGTAGCGGCAACACTTTTGCTACCGCCCGCCCTCATCTTCCGCCTATCTTGTTCTTGAAAATCCCCCGGCTCCAACTCATCCAAAGTTGTCTCACCGGGCCGGGGGATAAAACACCTAAAACTCGCTCTTATGCTGCGGCTAATTCAACCGGGACATTTGCTTTATTGTGTTCATGCACAACCTTTTGGGCTTCAAGCATCATCAAACCCTCTGACAGGCTGAGCCTGATTCCATCCTTTCCATTTTTTATAGCACTGTAGTAGGTAGTCCTGCTTCCTGTATTCCAATTCTTCCTGGTACGGGCTTCGACTTCATTAAGTAAGTCATGCTCGATCAGGTATTCATGGATGGTTGTGATTTCCTCTTGTGTCATTCCGAAATTCGTTTTAATTTTCGGACAAATGTGCATGAAGGACATTTAATAATCCAAGCGTTTCATAATATTTTTTCACACAAGAATAGTTAATGTCGCAAATCCGACAAATGCAAGATCAAGCGCTTAGACTTAAATTCCTCATAAATGCATTGAAAACCAATCAACTACAACTATCCAAAAAGATAGGAGTACCATACTCTCAAACCAATAGTATTTTTCATGGTAAAGCAGGTTTTTCGAGTGGTTACGTCAAAAAACTCTCTGCAAAGTTTAAAAATGTCAACACTCATTGGCTGCTCACTGGAGATGGCGAAGTGTTTCTAACCGAATCATCTCAAAGAGAAATATTGGTACTGAAAGAGCCGGACTTAGATTATCAAAAGTCCATAAATCCTGTACCAATTATTACTCATGGTGATGATGCCGAACTGCGTAAAACGCTTAGTGAAAACCTAAAAACCCTTGCCGATCGGTGGGAGATGAAAAAAAACGAGCTGTTTGGGCTACTCATGCCAGGGGTACAAAAGCAGACGGTAACTAATTATATGAAGGGAACCAGCGCGCCGCCATTGTGGGTGCTCATCCACCTGGAGCGTATCACTGGAATAGGTTTGACCGTATGGCTCACCCGGGCCATGCGGCCTGAAGAATTGCCAGCCGGTCCGGTAAGTGCCGATGTCCAGGGAGGAGAGGATCAACTTTCGATGGTTAGGGAACAATTACGCACCCTGCTCGCAAAACTGGGGGGATGATTTGTAAAACATTGCCAAAATTTTGGGCTTTTTGATAGCGCAATCGGTTGATTTTCAATGATGTTTTGGGGAGTGGGAGGGGAGGGAATAAATCGAGACCCCTCATCCTCCCTACTTTATAACGAATTGATTATCATTTACTTGCGCTATGTTTTGAGCGAAATTGCTTGGCAAAAAGTATAAAAATTGCCAAAAATTGCCGCATTTCAAACATGGCTAAAAAAATTTTTGTCCGCGCGAAACTCATAAAAGGAAAGCGGTGGTACATAGATTTTACCCGGTATGATGCGGCCACCGGCCTGGAAACAAGGCACCGGAAGGACTTCAATCTGAATGAGATAGATAATTTGGAGAGCCGCCAGGTCGCAGCCAATTGCGTGATCCAGAACCTCGAGGATTTTGCCGCCTTCGAGAAGCCAGCCAAGCAAAACAGCGGTCCAACGCTGAAAGAATCCATCGAACTTGCTGTAGCCATCAAACAAACCTTGCCGCGCAAGAGCTCCAGGCGCAAATACGTTACCGTGGCTAAACCGTTCCTATCCTGGGCAAGCCGGCTGAAATATGGCTCCCTGCCGATCGCGGAATTCAGCCGGAAATATGCCCGAGAGTATTGGGACCACTTCACCACCCAAAAGCAATTCCGTGGTAAAACCCTCAATAACTACCTCGATGCGCTTCGGAGCCTTTGGAACGTGCTGGATGATCGAGAAATGGTGAAAGAAAACCCATGGGAGCGCATCAAGCCTGCCAGGGAGGAAGAAAAATTACGGCGCGTATTCACCGATCAGGAGCGGCGCGTAGTGGCCAACGCCGCAATGGAAACTGACTATTGGCTGTTTCGCGGAATTATTCTGCAATTTTATTGCTACATCCGCCCGGTGGAACTTACCCGCTTGAAATTCAAGGATTTCGACTTTTCAGCGGGTACCGTTACGGTGCGAGAAGCCGATGCGAAGCAATACCGTCGCGTAGTGAAGACCCTGCCACGCTCGATCCTGCAATACTTCATAGATGGAAGGTTTGAAAGGTACCCGGCCAACTTTTTCATGTTTGGCAGGGTGGTGGAGCATGGCGTAGAGCGCATGGAGCCAAGCAATCTGCCTGTGGATGTGATGCGGCCCTATAAACGACATGCGAAATTGTTGGAACGCCTGAGCCGGGCCGGAAAAATGCCTGGTGGAATAGATGGGCTTACCTGGTATAGTTGGAAGGATACCGGCATTTCCCTACACGCCCGAAAAACGGGTCCAGTGGCTACGAAAGACCAGGCAGGGCACCGGAGCCTTGCCATGACTTCCATCTATTATCATGCCCAGGAAGTGAATCAGGAGTACCAGCAATTGGACAATGATTTGCTCATTTAGATCTACTTAAAGAACAAAATTCCGCGATCGTTGGCGATATCAGGCCAAATGATTTTGCCAATTCAATACTGAGCAGTATTTTTGACCTTCATTTGGTTTTTTGGGGTATCCGCGTCAGGCTTTACGGCCGGGCGCGGATTTTTTTTAATATTGTCCCAGGTAAGTAAAATCATCCCGGTGTAAAACCGGAAGGGCAAGTGCCTGCGCTAATTTTTCTGCGAACAATACAAAATCTTCTTTTTGTGCCTTATCGGGTAAATATGGATGCTCCATACTAATCATCAGGCTATTCGCATCTTCGCCCCGAACCGGCTCGACGGTTTGTAAAGAAATGGCGTAATGCTTACTTCCTTTCTCGATTTCACGAGCAATGACAGGGCGATCATCCTCATTTAGTTGATTGCCCACCCAATCTGTTTCCGGAAAAATCCAAGCGACTAATCTATATTGTTTCATACCACAAAAATACAAAGCCGCGCCGATATTCCATCGGAACGCGGCCAATCTAGCTCATGAAAAGACAAAATAAAAGGCCGCCCATGGGTCAACGGGACGGCCTGAGCGCAAACTGGAGGGAGGGATAAGCCGAGGCGGAGGCTGTCTTATGCTTTAGCGCCTGAGCGTAATTGCTTGATCTTGAAAATGAACTCGATTAAATGCAATGCCACGTCGGTACCTTCCTCCAAAAGATCTTCTGTGACCGGGTTTGGAAGTTTGAGCGAATCGGCAAACACTCTGCGCAATTCCATGCGTTCCACGTCGTCAATGTCGGAAAGTTCATTTCCGGCAAGTTTGAAGCCATCGAATGCCGGTCCAATTACTGGCCACAGATTGACGTACTTCAGTAGTTCAATGAGGCTCACTTTTCCATCTGCCGCCACATCGCCTGTGGTGGTGGAGAATGCGCCCAGGAATTGAAGGATTTCGGAGAGTTCTTTTATTCCTTGTTTTGACGTTGCCATAGTAGATTTTGTATTTTAATGTGTATGTTAGATTTTTTGAAATATCTTTTTCAGTTCAGGAGTTACCCTTTCAACCAAATTCCTTGCTGGCAAATCTGGTCGCATGGTTACGCCCCATGTGTTTTTGATGCCAAGCTCTTGGAATTTCATATAGAAAAACGTCTCACAGATACGCGCAAAAATTTCATTTCTACGGTTCAGATATTCGCCTTTCCCTTCCAAAAAGTTTTGGTAGGATGTAGGAGCGCCGTTTTCATTCCACAACACTTTGTCCAGGATGGTTTCAAATAACCATGCATTCGAGTTTTTACGTTTCCCATTGTAGTCAGGCTGTTTTCGCGTACTACGCCATCCTGAATGCTGCCCCAAAAGATCATCTACTGCATGGCCGTATTCATGGCAAAATGTGCCCCTGCCTTGCGTTTTCGTCAAATTGATCACCATGTATGCCGATTGGTAGAAAGCGGCTGCAAAACCTCCTTTGCCGCGACTGCCAAAGGCTAGAGACAGCTTTTTGTGAAGCCCCATTTGGGATTGATTGGCTCCTACAACCTTAGCCATATCACGAAGCGTTACCAGGGTGGCGTACATGAAATTGAGCCGTTCAGACTGGTTTAGCCAGTTGCCAAACTCAATGGAATAAAGTCCAAAGTTTTTAATGGCCAGGGCCACATTTGTATAATGTGATCCCGATACATCTTCAACACCATATTCGCCAGGTGAAGGCTTCAAGCCCGCCCAATAATCATCAACCCGGCTACCTGGTCGGATCGTCACATCATCATAAAATTTGCCAATGCCAACGGTTTGGGTCAGTTGTTTCAATCCCCCGCGCTGATACCATTCCCACCAGGCAAGTCCGGCAGCTGTGCCCCATACCCCTTTGCCAATGCCTTTTGAGTTTGATGTTTTTAATGTGGCACCGATGGCCAGCCCGAGCCACATCCAATTGCCTATTGCGCAAAGTGGTGGAAGCAATTTACATAGGAATGTGCTGTCATTGTCCTGAGGGGTGATATTGAGCAGCAGCACCCTGATATATGGGTACAACTTTTCAGCGGTCCAGATGCCACCGGTAAGCTTATCGAGGAAGTCTTTACCCAGGACGTATTGTTTTGCTGATCCGTCAGGGTATGTAGCCGTCAAAATGGCTGTGGGAAACACATACAGCCCATTTTGAGCCATCACAGCATTGTTGTCGCTGAAATCCCAGGGGCATATATAGCTTTGATAGGGGAAGGCTCCGTTTTTATTCACGGCCATGGAAAAGGCATCATTCATGGCCATAAAAGCCGCCGCTTCCCGGTCCGTCAATTGTTCGGTTTTCACATCCACCGGTAGGCCGCTGGTATCGAATACAAAAACCTTATTCGCGGGCGTGTTCACAAACACACAGGACTGTATTTTGGTCGCTCTTTGTGCCATTATGCCCGTTTTTTAAAGATTTGGTAAGTGAGCACGATCAGAAAAAGGCCCATTCCAAGGCCCATTCCAGCGTTGCCCAGGAGCGGGAAATACTTTTCCATTCGATAAAGCCAGCCGGCGATGAACTCGGGGCGATTCAGCCCCTTCAGGTATTCTACCCAGGCTTCCCGGATCGTGTTGTAAACCTTCGTGCCTGAGCGCTTCCAGGCATCGTTGAGGGCTAAGATCGTTTGAGTCCCAAAGGATCCATCCACGGCCACATTGTACCCGAGCTGATTGAGTGCCCGCTGTGCCACTTTCGCAGCATTGGCGGGGCTTCCCATCGTGTTGTTGGCCAGTAGTTCGAAGAATTTTTGGTTCTGGATCTGATAAAGGCCGTATAAGTCGAAGTACCAGGAATAAAAGGCCTGAGCATCCGCCTTGGTCAGATTGCGCATTTCCTGCTCACTAGGGCATCGCCCCCACCAGGTAGCCACTGCCCCGGCGCTCATGCCATATTTCGTGCCCACCAACTGGCCATTGCAGTAGTTTCCAGAATCAGAGGGCTTGTTCTGGAAACCGCCCTCGATGGCGAGGATGGTGGCGAAAAATTGTGGCGTGAGCTGGGCCATACATTCAGGCGTATTGTGGGAGCCGGTACTGACGCTGGCCATTGATCACCGGCACCTGATTGCCAGGGGGAAGCGCCGGTAGTGGCACATTGACGGGAGGCGTGTTTTGCCGCACTTTTGCAGGCCGTGTAAGCAGATAAATGCCCACTCCGATGGCGATAATCGGAATGAGCGAGGAGCGGCGGCGGTTGCGTTTTTTCTTTGCCATGTTATTCTTTGTTGAGGATTAGGCCTTGCCGCGCTGTAAGCGGGAGGATGCGTTTTTTTTGATGTATCGAAGCCCCCAGGCCTAAATATGATTGTATGCTTTCCATCACGTCGGTATTGCGCTCAAGGGCGATGGTATTTTGGGCGATCACGGCATTTGAACGGTCATTGTTCTCCGTGATGATCCTGAATTTTTCGGCCTCACAGTCTTGTAGTCGTGTTTCAATCCTGTCAAGGCGGGAATTTTGCCACCAAAGGGCCAACAAAAGCAACACAAAGGGGAGACCGTACCTTTTTCCTATGTCAAGTAAATATTCCATGAAAACGTGGATTAATGTAAGAAACCGTTACCTGATAACCTTTATCTGGTAAGTATCACTTGCTGGGTTTACCGCCCCGGCAGTCGCTACATAGGTAAGCATACAGTGAACGGTATTTGCCGCCGAAACTTGGCAGGTAAATTGACACCCGTCACATTGAACGGCGGTGGGTGCACCTAAAACGCAACCATCCCCCGGTGTTGCACCCGCAACCGTTACATCCGCCGTTGAGGTCGTTAAAAAATTGGTTGCGGCAAAGTCAATTACGGCATTGTTTTTCTGGAAACCTGTCAATACGTCTGTAAGTTCGGAGCCAATTACAAAACCCAATTCGTCTTCCAGTCCATCATAATACATGAACGTTCCATCCACTTTCGTATCCGGTACATCACCCATTGTAAGTGCAATCGGAGGGGGTATCGTGCCCTCGTCGTCTTGCGCTTGAAAATTAGCCTGTCCATCTGTTTTATTGTCTACCCAAAACCCAACGTGTTTTGCGGGTCCGATTGACATTGCCAGGCCGTTGGATATACTTGAATCCTGGTTTGCGCAAAATCTGAGTGAGTTAAATCCGTCTCCCGTTCCTACGTGGAATCCGGTTTCAAGGGATGAGTTCATCCAATGCGCAAGGCTTGCTGCCGAGGCGTGCCTGGACTGTATGTAAAGTTCTGCATCGGAGTGTATTGCGTTCCACTTATTTGCAAGGTTTAAAATACACGGGATTGCGCCTATTGAATCCTCCACCGAAAAGGTCGCATTGCCCCGCCCCTTTGTTATTGCATTTCCAAACTTGCCTTTTCCATTGCCCCATGTTTCGCCCAGGATATAAAGATCGTAGCGGCTTGGTAGCGTTGTTGTACCGATTGACACGGTGCTGTTATTATTCATCAGCTGGCTGGTAGCAGAAATCACATTGGTAGCACTATATCGTAGGGTTTGGTTTATGGTGCCAGGTGGAAGGACATGGCTTGATAGGGAGTCGTGAATAAGGGCGTTAACGCACAGAACACTTGGGATACTTAGATTATTCACTTTGATTGCTGTACAGTAATCAGCAGCATATTCCAAACCTCTTTTTACTGTAGAATTATCGGTTATTGTGTAATTAGATGCCGCTCCACTTATTAAAAAAGTAATATTTCCGGTATTAGCCAACATTGAAATATTGGTTTCGGCTGTCAGATCAATAAACGAGTTGTTTGACAATAAGGCGATTGCATCTGAAGCAGCAATATCAATACCGCCATTGTTCGCGTTTATAGTCATTGCGTTGTCCGCAATTGCAACAATATCGGCATTATCTGCAAACATCGAAATCCCTCCGTTGCCACCAGTGGCGCTCGTATTCCCATAAATACTAAGTCCATTGGTGCATTTAATCTCAAAATCCTGATCGGAGCGTTTAATAACCAGTGAATCCGTCAGGTTTTTGAAGCTCATAAAGTCAGGTTCGTTGCCAGCCGCCACCTCAATTCTAACCGGAACAAGGCCACCAAGATTATCCGTTGCGCGGTAAAACGTGAGCTGATTGGTCAAAGTAGATTTTGTAACGGAAGGAATTGTTTGGTCCCCGCCGTTGCCCAGGTTCCCTCCATAGTATCCGTTTTTATCCGTTGGGCCACTCACACTCAATTTAAGCCCCCGGCCCTGCCAATCTATGTAATAGCTATTACCATCGCTGCCGATAACAAATTCGCTGATATTCAAAGTGTTGCCGGTCGCGGCGGGGACATAAGCGACCGCTGTGAGCTCAATTTCTGTGTATTGGGCATAGCGCTGCTTTCCGGAGGTATTGGTAAGCCCAATTTGCCCGGCTTTGGTGCTCTCCACCGTCTTGGAGGTTTCCAGCTGTGTTAGTTTAATGGTAGTCGGCTGTTGTGCATAGCACACAGCCGTCAGGAAGCAAAATGAAAGCGTATAGAGTAGTTTTTTCATGTTCATCAGTATGGATAAGTAACCTGGAAAACCGGGGGAGTATCATAATCAGTCACATACGGATCATCAAAAAGGATCGTGACAACCCCGGCCGCGTATGACCATGAAGATCCAGACAATAACCTTTGACCGTTGTAGTCCACTTCAATGGCTTCTCCAGCCACCGGCGTATGGGTAAGGGTTAGCGTTACGCCGCCGCTCACGAAATTGGTAGATTGTGTAAACTGGTCAGATTGAAACCCAGTAATGGTTAGTCCACCACCGCCGCCAGTTCCTTGTCTCGATGTCTGAATCAGGCCCATTAGCAGATAGTCTGAGAGGCTTTGAGTAATACAACCTGCAGTTTTTTCACCGCGCCGGTGGTGGTATCAAACGTAACCGGGATATTCAACAGATCCAGCCATCCGCCGATCTCCGTTATATTGAACGACAAAGTTTCCTTTGAATCCAACGTGTACATCCCACCCCACAAATTCACCGTGGCCGTACCCGCATTGCGCAAGACGATAGCCGCCGCTGTTTTGACGTCTATATCCCCATCTATGATGATTGGGACGACTGGGGTGGGAGTCAGGCGGATGTTATTCAGTTCGCTCATTGTTGTGCAAGCATTGCCACCACGCCAGGTTGTTGCCGTGCGTAGTTAGCGGTTTTGGCCAAAAACTCTTTCAAGGTCATACCGTGGGCTTGTGCCAGGGATTCAAGGTCGTCGAGTTCGTGCTCTACATCATCGGAATCGGGTAAATCTGCATTGTCAGCGTTGTGTACGCCGTTTACAGCCGAAGGAGGTAGGGGTAATGGTCCACCAAGCAATTTAGTGGCCAAAGCCATGCCCAGGGGCGTACCTCCAATACGGTCAAGGAAAATGGTCGCCTTATCCCAGAAATCGCCAGGAGCGTCAATTTGTGCCCGTAGATCATCGTTTTCACGCTCCAGTTTCCAAATCTTTTCCCGCTCATCGAGCATGGATTGGATTTTGGCTTCATCCACATAGCCGGCAGGAAGCGACCCTATGCCAGGAGTCAAAATATTTGATTGCTGTCCATGGCTCAGGATGTCAATATTCGTCCGTCCTGAGGGCGTATTTGCGCCTGTAGCCTTATCATACACGATCAAATTGAGCTGTGCACGTCCGTAGCCGGTCTGATCCACTATGAGCGTTTTTAGCCGCTCCCAGGCCGTGTCAATATCGCCTTCCTTTGTGTTTCGCCCAATGACCATACCCTGCCCGGTCGGTGACTGGGTAGAGTAGTAAGCGAGCGTATAAAAAGGTGATTCGTTTGATTTAAACCATCGCCCTACCGCCTCTATGTTTGAAATTGCTCCTTGCATCTTGGGTTTGTTTTAGCACTTGCCATCGCAATCGTACCCGAAGGATATTTCGATTGCATGAGCAGCATTGTAGCCGGAAGCGGAGGTATTGAGTTGGATGTAGCTTTGGCTCACATCTATATCAATCCATTTGCCCCGAAGCGGCTCCGGGCCGTTAAAATCACGCATCAAATGCCACATTGGAATGACTACGTAGTCCTTTCCATTGCTGGTTTTAAGGTGCAAATGAGCGCCCGCCAAAACGGTATCAGCCGCCACTGTTTTGCCGGAATCTGTGTAGAGTGTGTTTGATCCGCTTCTCGGCACCCAGATGCCCGTAACTACGTTTTTTGCAATCCGCTCATTAATGCCATTGGGGAGTTGAACCTGTGCGGCGGATGTGAGAAGTTCAGCGGTTATGACACATTCGTGTGGTTTGCAACACATTGTGTTTAATATTTTACAAAAAAGGCAGCCCGCCCCAATCGGTTAGGGCTGCCTTTTTGAGTGTGAATGAGATTGAATGTGCTACCCGTTTAGCACGCCTTTAAGCTGAAGTTTCCGCCGTTTGCGAAATTCTTGATCTTCCAGCCATTGAACAAGGCATACAATACATTGCGTGTAGTTGACGCCGTAGTACCCGTGGAGATCGTTCCATCAATATTGAGTTTCGCGCCCTGCCCCAGGGTGACACTGACGGAGTTATCCGCCATAGCATTCAAGATCAAGGTGGGTGTGGATGCGAAGAAACCACGCTGGCCAGGGGTGGCACCAAATGTTGGATAGGCCACTGGTGAGGTCGTGTAGGTTTTGTCGCCACGGAAAGTCAGCTCTGTGTTGAGCAGGGAATCAATCATGGGCGTGCCATTGACTTTCACGCTTGTAGTGCCGTTCACGATGCAGTTCAGTCCCAGGGCTTCGGCTCCCAATGCCGTAGAGGTATAGGCAAAGAATGCCGGATCAGGGAAAGTCAGCGGAATATAGTTGCCATAGTTGGAATACACACCAGCTGCCCAGTCAGCGCGAGCGAAACGAAGGCCAAGGCCATTTGCGATAAACCAATCGTTTTGATCCAGGAGCACACTGTCAGGAGTGGCAGCAGGGTCCACGCCCTTGCGTGGATATAACACATATTCGCTCTTGCCTGGATCGAGCAGAATGCCCATTTTGATCACCGAAGGCATGATGTTGTACATATCAATGACCTGCTCACGGGAGAGGCCCAATTGATCTGCAATAAGGGCTACTACGCGCTCATAATCAGCGCGGTTGGCATCAGGCGGAAAGAGATTGATATTTCCCACTTTGCTTAATTTTTTAATTGTTGAATTGTTGAATTGAATTGAGGTCAATGGGGTTTTTGAATGAAGGTCAAGTACGGTTTAAGCGTACTTCACCTTCATTTCAGGGGTGGTGTTGAAGTCAGACCCGTCACCGTTACCGGCGATGCCGTAACTACGGGTACCAGGACGGAGCAGGTTCACGCCTGGAAGCCCTTTAGCCCCGGGCGTTCCGTCCGTCAAATCCTGCACAACGGCAGCGGCGCCAACTGTGGCAGCGCCCAAGCCGGCAGCTTGTACAAATTTGTTGGAGGACATGGCAGCCAGGCCCACACCGCCAAGAATCTTGGCATAGTGCGTGTACTTGGTGTATTCTTCCGGGAGCACTTTATCCAGGATCATCCCGAAAATCACGGCACCCGCTCCACCGAGTACGGCAGAGGTAGCTATTCCGGTCATGTCCTTGGAGTTGAGGCCGCTCACGCGGGAACGGCGGCGTTTTTTTCCTTTCTGTGCCATTTTACTGGATTTTGATTTACGGCCAATGCCTTTTTTACAATCGCACATGGCGTAGTAGTTTTTGTGTGTGAATGAATGAGTGTGGTTTTGAGCGGGTTAGGCTCGCTTGTGGGTGCGTTGGTAGATTTTGCGTCCTGCAGCCGTCATACGAGGGCCTTTGAATACGCAGTGAGCTCCACCGGCTCCTTCCTTGACCATCGCCCGAACCCCTTGCTTGCGCACGGAATCGGCCTGCTTTTGGGCAGCGGATTTGATAGAATGGCAAGACGTTTTGGAAAACGTCACCTTTTTACCACCAACTCCGGTTACTTTGATGGTGCTGCTCGCGCCGCCAACTTTGGCCTTGCGCTTTTTGGTTGCGCTCGGCTTCCGCTTGGCAGTGGTGGTAGACTTGCGTCTTTTTGCAACTGGCATAAGTAGAAGTAGTTTTTGTGAAAATGATTGAGTTAATCCGAGCGCAAACCCGGACATTTTTTTATTAGTTGTCGTTTAAAAGGAAATATGCCGCCAAAGCAGCCCCGCCGATCAGGAGGCTATTATTCGAGCCTGAGCCGCTACCAGCAGCCCAATCGCTATCCTCAGGCCCGTATGATTGTGTACCAAATCCCTTGACTTCAGCCATCGCATAGGCTTTTTGAGAGCGCATTGCTTTGATCCATTCCTTGGCAACTTCTGCAGCTGCAGATATTATTGCCAATATAATTGTGACTGTAATGGTTACTGGCTCGCCTATTTTAGGTAGTCTATTGTCACGTATCAAAAATGCCGAATCCCGGCTACTGAGCGGACCCACGGCGCTTTTTTCAGAGTTTTTCAGGATGATGGAGTTTTCGGTCCATAAATCCATGATTGATTTGTCCAATTCAGCAACCAAGGCTACCCCTTCCACGCCAAGCCGGTGGTTTATGGCTTTGGCTGCCACGGTAGCAGTGAGCCCGTCTGCTTCCCGTAAGTTCTTGTAGAGCATGTGGTGACTACCATCCTTGATCTTGTCATTGATGATTTTCTCAATGTTGTAGTTAGCAAAGCATTTGTTGCGTTTGCCAGGGTCCGCTCCAGCAGTTGACAGACAGGTATAAAGCCTTTTTGAGGAATCAATCAAATCACCAATGCCAGTACCTATACTTTTTCGGCCATAAATGCCCGCACGGCTGGCCGGTCCATGTTGACGGCTGGCGGTAGCGATTTCTCGGGCCACTTGCTGAAGTACAACCCCATGAAGCGCCCCTATAAAATTCACTCCACGACTCACACCTGCATTGAGGGCATTTTCAAGCATGTCTGCCGCTTTGCGGTATTCTTTATATTCAGGGAATGCCTTTGCATAAATTTTGGCCTGCTCTGCCAACAGCGCAAGTCTCATCTCGCCTTTTGTGAGGCTCAGATATGGAATATAGCTGCCAGAGTTCACCAACCTTCCACGGTCTGGAAGTTCGTTGAAAGGCAACGCGCCATGTATTTCGTAGATACCTGTTGGCATATTCTTTTAGCGTGTGATGCCCCATGCGATCAAGCCAAGGGCAAAGAGTGTCAGAAATGAAGATCGGCCCGTGGTGGCCTGTTTTATGCTTCCTATGCCCTCCATGCTTCGGGCTGCCGGAATGTCTTTTTTGTAGGTGTAGCGCACTTCATCGTCAAAGCGGGAATGCACAGCGTCCAGTATCACATCTTCCCCTCGCAACTTGCACACCACATACACATGGGTTACTTCCTTCCTGCCATCGTAGGCCGCGAACCGGTAGCGTATTCCTTTGAATCCCAGTGCACGGAGTAGCGCCACTTCCGCAATGCTGAAACTCTTACAATCCCCATTCCCCATCTCAAACAGCGCGGCGGGGCTTTTCACCACTTCTTTACCCCTTGCATCGGCCTTGTATTTCACATTGCCTTTCACGAACTTCCACACATTGCGGAGCGTCTCGTAATCATCGGCTCCTGTGAGGCATTGAGCGGCATCCGCATCCACATATTTGTCCGAAACCGCATCCATTTCCATGATCACCATCATGATGTCCTGCGTGTCGCCATTCCTGTATCGAATGCGCTCTTTTAGGGCACTGGTTTTGATGATGTCTCGGGGTTGACAGGCCATTATCCAAGCAGTTTTGTATTTACCGGAACCGGTAAAGCCCCCACCTTCAATGTGCCTCTGAGGGTGAATTTTGACCAGTCCACGTTGTTGTAATTGATGTTTTTCCACCCACCAATGGGGTCGCCGTTCGTGAGGATATTCACGATTTCATAAGCGGTACCAAGCAAGCCGCTGACCAATCTAAATTCCAGGGTAGTTTGCCCAAATCCGGGCAGCGTGACGGGATTTACCAGCGAAAGCACCCCGAGGCTGCTACCGTTGTAGAGTAAGTCGCCCAGGAAGGCGCTTACCGGTGCGGGGATGTCGCTTTGATTCATGACCGGGAGCGTGATCCGCATCTCGATCCCGTTGAGCGTGACTTTCTGGATCCGCATCGAAGGCGATCCAAAAGAGATCAGGGCGACGGTCCTTTGTCCAATCCACAAAATAGCCCCAGCTATGAGGCCAATGATCAGGAGATTGCGCGTTTGCTTCTTTGCCATAACGCCACAAACCAATACAAAAAAAGCCCCGCTTTTGAGAGCGAGGCCGTTTGTAGCGCGTGTAGGCTTAATTGTGGTGGGTGTGGGGGGATTTATTCAGATAATGGAAACGCCTGATTAAGTAGCCCTGTACCAAATTCATTAGTAGATAGACAGTTAATAACTGTTCGTTCACTATCATAAGCTCCGATCCATTCCTTACTTTGAAAAATGATAAATGGCACTTTCCATTCTTTTTTTAGAATTTCACGGGCACGGTTGACAATTTCTAGACCTTCAAGTCCCTCTTGTTTAGCCTTTTCGATGGCAATATTCAACAACAATTCGATTGAGTAATGGGCAAATTTTTCATTTTCAATCAGGTTTTTAAATCTTGTCTCTGTAATTGTGACCTCAGTTGTTTCCATGGCTCAATTTTCTAAAGGTGAAGAATCAAGGAGATGTACCAGCCCATGAAAGATGAAGCAAATTTTTTCATGCTCCTCTTCCAAGCGGCCAGTGCAGGTCCATACATAAGCATAAAACATTTCCTCCAATGCGTGGCGGATTTCAGGCGCATCTGCGATGCTGAGCATCGGGTTGATTGGTTCAGGAATTTTGGTGGTCGTTTTTTCCGTTGTTGTTGGCATGATTGAACGGTTGAAAAGGTGATAAAAAGGAGGAGCGGGTGTGCCAACAACATCCATGCGAACATAGACCAACCTCCAGAGCCAAGCCCTGTGTTTGCCGCCCCTCGGTTCTTGAAACAATAGGTGTTGAATGAGAAATTCGCATGTTGAAAAATGTTGTTGGCAGGACAAAAGTAAAAGTTTGTCCGAAATCTGGACAAGTTTTTTTTTCTTTGTGATGGCAATATTGCCAAAACGTTTAAAATCAAGTGTTTATGAAAACCAACCTGTTATTAACCATTTTACTTTTTCCTGTTTTAATTGCTGCTCAAACGGATACAAAGCCACCAAAACTTAGAATAGAACCAAGTTTTCTTTCCACGAAATATGAACTTGGTGATAAAACAACTCCGAAAAAGGAAGTAGCATTGCATTTGAAACAGTACGAATCAGATGCTTATATTAAATGGAAAGCCGCCGATCGCTCAGATACAAACGGCTTAATTTGGTCTATACTTGGATTTGCTGGAACGATGGTTGGAATATTTTCAGAAGAAAATGAAACTAGTTTGATCGGATATAGTACAGCTGTAGTCGGATTCTCTGGAGCACTTATTTGCTCATTAAATTCGAAATCAAGGCGACAAAGCGCAATTGATATTTATAATCGAAAATATGGTTATTGATCTAATTCCTCCCCAAAACGAAAAATCCCCGCTCGGAGAACCGAGCGGGGATTTTTTATGTCCATCCAATTGATCAGGGAATACAGGTAAGCCCCGTGGTAGCGGATACTTCCTCCCGGAACGGCTCGAAAGCGTTGAATTCTATGGAAACCCGCTCGCCTACCGAAAAAGCGTGTCCTTGTGGGTCTTTACCAGCATGCGCAGCATGTCTTTTGATATGGAAGGAGCCTAATTCATCCAGTTCGGCGTATTCTTTCAACGCCACTCCTTCACGTAGGTTTTTGAAAAAGGATGAAATAACATCGTGGATCAGGCCATGACTAAATGCTGTATCGCCATGTACCATTTGCTCAATTTCTTTGCGGTCGAGATTTTTAATGATTCCGGACATGATGTTCTATTTTGAATGTGAATGATTTAAGCCTGAGCCATTTGAGGCAGCTCTGCCAGGTAATGGTCACATATCGCCAAAGGCAGCGTGAACGGTATAGCGTGGTAGGCTGCTACCTTTATTTTGAATTCGAATACAGCCATGCGAAATGGTTCAGACATTTCAAGTAATGGCCATTCTTTCGGGGCGACATAGGTACATATCACCTCATCCCTTAGTGCCTTCAGGAGGTATGTTTCCCCTTTCCTGATCTCCATTGCCTGGTTTGCCATATTTGAGTTTGAGTTTGTAATAAAATTCAATGGCCAGCATACTTACAATGAACGCTGTTGCCAATCCAGCGCCCACCAAAGCGCCTTTCCACCATTCTTTCATGGACCAAACCGGAATGACCCAACACCAGATGCCGCCATACATCATGGAGATGTAGAAAATAAGGACTTTTGGCCAATTGAAATGCTTCATCCTAATATATCCTTAATTGACGCTGTGAGGGGTTTTCTATATACCATGAACGGTACCTTATTTCCGGCCTTCAATTCTGGATATAATAGTTTGTAAAAATCCATATAGGCTATAGTGCTGTCAATACCAACATAATCACCGGAGGCTTTATCGCGCTTGAATCCTGAATTGTTCAAATTACATCCACGGGTATCGGTTTTTGAGTTTCCAATATGGAAAAGAAGGTCAGTGAACGTTTTTGATCCCATGATCTCAATTGCAAACTCATGCCCGAACTGACGTTTGTATTTCTCATAGAACTTGCCGTGCCGACGTGCTACCAGGTAATAAACTCCTCCTTCAATACGCGTTTCTCCAGGCATTTTAACAGCCCGGTATCCATCCTCGATTACGAAATGAAGATGGATACCGTCAACATATAGCATTGAAACCGTGGAATTGGGTGTGGAGCAGATTTCGAGAGATTCTACTTTCATTTTTCGGCCTGTTTAAACATGATGATCCTGCGCGGATCAATCAGCCCACCGGTGAGCAGATGGAAACTTTGGTGCATATCAAATGGATCTGTGCCGCCATCGCTGGCTCGCACTAGGAAACGGTATTCTTTGATCATGAAGGCATCTACCACAACGGTAGACAAAACCTTTTCATACCGGAATGCAGCCCCGGACTGGACCATGCGAATGCAAGAATCGGTGAGCATTGCGATGCCCAGGATGGTATCATTCACAAACTTGTCACCGGAGTATTTCACGGTGGGCGCTGGAGCAAGTGCAGATTGCGCTGTGCAGATCGTGTAGGAGATCAGGAATGACAGGATGATAAAAAAATGCTTCATAGGTTGAGTACACGCATTAAGGCGCTTGATTGCAGCGCCGTGAAAGTTTTATGGGATTGTTTTCTTATTTCACACTCTTGTATTCCGGCCTTTTCGAGCACTTCGGCGGTCAATACATGGCGGTAAAGTCTTTTGTAGTCCACTCCCCGGCTGTTGGTGCATCCAAAAAAAACAGCCAGGTACTTTTTGGTTAGCAGAATCCGGCTGCTCTCCCCTACCCCATTGTGTAGGCTTTGGCTGGGTTTTTCCGAAACGATCATATTGTCGGATGATTCGGCAGGTTGTCTTAGAAAATCAATGTCTTGCATCTTTTTTTCGCTGACGAGTGCGTATGAAACCAGTGCTTTTTTCGTGCTGAATTGGTGACACGTGTAGCACAATAGTAGTTACTGGTACAAATATCCTACCAATTGTTTGTATCTAGTACATTATTACCATACTTTTATTACCTCTTGCAACCGCGTTTCGCGGTGAGATTATAAAGGCTGCAATCCCTCCAGGCAAACGTATCTGGGGGGATTTGCTTTTTGGGGTGTGGTCCAGATCACCCTACCCTTCCGAAAAAATTCCGCGCAACAATCAAAACAAAAACGTGCCTGGAAAAAATGTGTGTAAAAGAGTGTAGGGGGGTAAAGCAATATAGGCGGAAAAACGCAAACATTTGCACTTTTTCACATAACTAGTTGATTGTCAAAACCAAAATAAGTGCAAATGACCTTTTCAGGTACGTGCACTTGGAAAAATATGTGCACTGAAGGATTTAGATAAAGTGCACATAAAGGTCATTTTACACCTATTTAGTGCATATAAAGTGCACAACAACATGACACTTACAAAACATTTGCACTGTATGTGCACTCCTCTATTTCTACTTACTTTCTTCTTTCTTTTTTTTTTATATATTAATAAATAAATAAAAGTGCAAATAAAAGGTGAAAATGTCCAAAAAGTTGAAAGGGGGGTATCAAATTAAAATCTGCTGGAAAAACATGGGTTCAAAATACTTGTTTTAAATTCTTAAATTCTAGCTAACAAATAGTTTGAAAGTGCGTTTACTTTCCCGTTGCGAAGCGCCGCTTTTCTCTGGGGGTGCGGGGGCGGGGCGAGGGATTATTGGACGGAAAGCCCCCTCTCCTTATGACTGGACAAAATCGGATGGTATTGTATGCGTTTGGCGAGATGTGCGCTCCTGGGCGATCCTCGTAAGCCATGCAATCGAAAAATCCCCGCCCAGGGCAACGCCTGAGCGGGGATCGGTACTTTGGGATTAGTGATGACTGTTTAAAATGAAAATTCAATATTCTGGATTTTCTTCAGTTTATATTGCTCCAGTCTGGCCATGGACAATTCGAAGTAGGATGCACTGATTTCTGACCCAGTAAGATCAAAGCCCAAATCAAAACAAGCTATTGCAATACTTGCACTACCTAAGTGTGTATCCAATATTTTGAATCCAGGCTTTGCATATTTCATTAACTGCCAGTGATATAATTCAATCGGCTTTTCGGTTGGGTGGATACGGAACTGATTTTTAGTTTTATCGCCTCTCATGATCCACCCTTCTTTGATTGACTTCCCTTGCATCATTCCATTCCACATGAACCGAAAAATGCGGACACTATCATGCAATGAACAATATGCGATTTCACAGTCGGAAAATGAATTATTATAATTTATTTTATCCCAAATGATCCTTCCAGATCCAGCATTAAAATCAAAATAGTTGCAACCCCAAATTATTTGATGTTTTGACACCCTAAATAGTTCCTTGAAATAATCAGGTCCAGGCACTTGCCATACCAAATCTTGTCTATTGTATTCTCTACGTTTAATCCCATAAGTCGATTTTTCGGCACCATAATATTTGCGCTTTTCAGGCCCACTGAAGTAAGGTGGGTCAACAATGGCTAGATCAAAAAAATTATCAGGGTATCTGGCCATCAAATCCATACAATTCTCGTTAGTTAGGTTCATTATTAGAGTTTTGTGCCCTACAATTATCCGATTTTCCGTCATACAGTTTCACACGGGTGCTGTCGGCTTCTACTGTAAGAAATTCGGGCGTGATGGGGGCGTTGTGGAAGAATCTGACATAATCAATGCCGCCTGAGCGCGTTGTACGGTATCCGGCAAACTCCGGGCGGTATTCTGCCCACCATGTCAGCCATTTGGTGAACATTTTTTGGCTGAACTGCTTGAAATTTACCTCCGGATTGGCCTGCCTGAACTCCTCATAAAGTTTCTTCTTTTCAAAGGAATCCTCATGCCCGATCTTTTTTTCCTCCATGAAGGTGATAAACTCCTGTCCACATTCATCGCGCAGCTTCCTGATGTTCAAATTGATACCATCCGCATGGACAATTCCGAGCTGCAGGTATTGTGAAATGCAGTGCATCATCATGTTGTCAAATTGGTTCCATTGTTCCGGGTTCCAATCCCTGAAAAACCAATGGCCATGCACGTCCTGTGGCTTATTTTTGAGGTGGTAAAAACCACTCGTTTCAAACTCCACCACCCTATCCTTTGCTGAATCTCCATGCACCCGGAGCGAGTAGTTCATGGTCATTCCTATTTTGGTCTCCACATTGGAGCGCTCGCCGTTCTTTTTTTCTTGTTCAATGCCATCGTGTACGGCGTTAAACAAAAGTTCAATTGGGAAGCCGCGCTTTACGTCATTGATAACGATCAGTTTGGTATTGCGCCTTAATTTATCCCATTTGAATCTGTTTTGAGCGTCGAACTCTTTTCCATCAAAAAACATACAATTGGTACTCACCTTATGGATCGGGTTCAAAATCCGTTGTATGGCCTTAAAAAACAGGCTCTTACCGCTACGACCTTCAGGGTTATTGTCGTCATTCATCCTGCTGTCAAGCATGTTACAGATGTACAGATTTCCTTCAAAGTACCGGTGCATACTATAACCAGCAATTGTATCCAGCGCAACCCTTCTCCCCGGATCATTGCGCTGGCCATCAGCATTCAGGTGATTATCTGCAATGTTATTCAGGAAGTCATTGAACGGGCATTTTTCCCATTCTTCCTGGACGAGTGGCGTAAACTTTCGGGGCAGTATTTGGTCTTTCCAAACCAAGCCTGGTAGCGTATCGTATGGGTTGAATTTCACGCCATTACCAGTCACTTTTACCCACCCATTTTGAAAATAATGGAAAGCGGTATCATTGGTGTCCTCGCAAATGTTGAACTTGGGTTCGTTTCGGTTTACAAGCAACGAAAGCTTGTCCTCGCCAAGCAGCGTACCGAGCGAGCAGATCAGTTTTTCGACAAGTTCATCTTTGGGACAATTGGTTATTTCCTCCAGATCATCGGGAAGGTCCTCAAAATACTCCTTGATAAATAGCCGCAAATCGGGTACACTCACTTCCTCGATGATGTTGTCCGTGATTCGAACGATGATGAACTTGTCCAGGACAGTGTACCTGCGGAAGCCCAAGCGCTTGAGCAGTTCGATAAACTTGTATTGGATAATCCGAACGCCTTTGAACCGCCATTCTCCAGCCTCGTCTTTAGTCTTTTGGACCTTGAAAAAATCGTACAATGGAGCGGATTCACCTGATTTTTCGGCCTCATCGCGCCTGGATTCGGCTGCCTCTAATGCCTCTTTAGCGGCTGATTTCTTTGACATAGGATTACTTCTTTGGAAGGTGTGACAAATAGATTTCTTCGATGGCCCAAATCGCATTGCGCAGATCGGCCATGGTGCGTATCTCCTCCTCTACCCTTTCGAGTTTGGAAGTATGTGCCTCCAATGCCTCCGGGGACATTGCAGTAGTATCAATGGCCTGCTGAGCCAGGCACCAACGCGCCCGGCGCTCTACAAGCGATTCGAAATTTTTGAAATGTGCCTGGAACGATGCGTATGCCGTCGCATGGGCTTCAGATAGTACGGGGAATACATAGCGCATCAGCGCCGGCACGCCAATGCTCAAATGATCTGCAACAGTGGCCACTAATGCCGGCCGGCGAACATCATCTACCGTTTTAAGCAGTTCGCGCAAACGGGTCCCTACCGTACGCTTTCCGGCTGTAGTGCTCCAGAGTACGCCATCAGTGCAATAGAACACACCTGCATCCATCCATTTTGTATGTATTCGATTGTAGAGCGGTACAAATCCGTGTTTTTGTACAAATGAATCTGGATCCTCGCCCTCATCGAGCAACAACACCCGGAGGTTTTCAAAATATGGGTACGCGGTAAAGGCTGCCCGGAGCGCCGCTTTTCGGCCGGCAGCATCGCCGTCGAAAAGCAAATAGGCATTGGGCGCGTATTTGGCCAGCAACCGGCACTGATCATCTGTGAGGGAAGTCCCACAGGCAGCTACGGTTTGGCGGAATCCATACTGGTAAAGGCTCATTACATCGGAATACCCTTCTACGATGATGGCCATTTTGTACTTCCGGATGAATTCAAGGTTTTCCCACAAGCCAAAAAGCACTTTTGATTTGGAGAAAATGGGGCTTTCTGCACCATTGATGTATTTGGGTAATCCATCGGCGGCGATCGTACGACCGGCAAAACTGACAATCGCCCCCCTTTCGTTGCGAATGGGGAGCGTAGCACGGTGGTAGTAGTAGAGGTTTCCTTTTTCGTTGGCGATACCGGCCTTTTTGAGCATTTCACCGGGCACCAGGGGGACAGCTGCGGATCCACACCACCCTACCCCAAAAACGGCCAATGTCTCCGGGGCTAGTCCGCGACCGGCGAAATAATCCAGCCCGGGTTTTGCGCCCTGTTTGAAATGATCCTGGACAGTCTGCATAGCTGCTCGAATGATCTGCTTTTCTTCAAAATCCGGCTCTGCTGTACGATCATATTCAATTTGAATATTGTATTTTCTGGCAATGTATTCCAGAGCATCAGGGTAAGTGATGTGCAGGTGTTCCATGATGAATGTCACGGAATCGCCTGATTTGTCGCAGCCAAAGCATTTGAAAATTCCACGCGCCGGGTTTACGCTGAAGGACGGCGTTTTCTCTGCATGGAAGGGGCAGCAAGCGGTGAAGCTGGCGCCCTGTTTTTTCAGAGAAAGGAAGTCGCCTACGATCTCATTGATGTGGGCGGCTTCTTTGATAGTGTCAGCGTTGGCGATCATTGTTGCTCAGCGTGAAGTTTAATACAAGTCAAAATGTAGCACCCTATCAATGGTATGATGGCATCTCCTGTACCGACAAGTCTGTGTACCCCGCCGGGAATGTCATGAGCACTTCCGTAAGTTCTGGGTTCGGGTATATCCCGTCGTTCTCGCCATCCCGGATATACACCGGGAGTGTGTAGCCCCTTCCTGGTCTCAAGTTTCCGAAATAATGGGCGCGTCCATGGGGTGCTTTGCTGTCCGTTTTGACTGGAGTAGGCAATAAGATAAAATCGTTTGCGACGTTGCTGAATCCCAAATTGCTGGCCGGATAGATGTGTCCATTCTGCATAATACCCGAGCTTGGCAAACGCTTTGAGAATTGGCTCAAGTCCTCGATGAATGATTGCTGGGGCGTTTTCAAGGACCACGTATCCTGGTCGAAATAAGCCAATGAGTCTTTCCGCTTCAAACCATAATGCTGAACGCGAGTCTTCAAATCCGCCACCATTTCCTGCAAGTGAGAAACCAGTGCAAGGGAACGATACGGTGAAGATGTCAACATATGGGGGGGTGATAATATGTCTGATGTCGCCAAGGTTGGGGACTCCTGGATGTCTGTGCTCATAATATTTTATCTTGTTTGGGTCATTTTCAAAATGCCAGATCGGTGTGATATCGCCGGCCATACGAGCGGCTTCGCTCCATCCGCCAATGCCGGAAAATCCTTCACCCAGGGTTAGCATGGCTCGTGCGTTTTTTCGGTTTCATTTCAATTGCCTCAATCGCAACCATTGCATCATCACCCAGGTAGTTTTTTGCGAAATACACTGTGAGTTCTCTCCACAGGCTTATTTCATATTCTGCAGTCTGTGCTGTGATGCGCTTAAACATGATGAATCTTGGGTAGCACTTTCGCCGCATTTGGTATTCTCTCAGCAATTCTTCAAAGCATTCAACCAAGTATCTGATAGAAAAATCAATATGGGTATCAAATACTATTCTTGAAGATTTGAGCCAGATAATTTGATCTGCTTGATTGGCTACTGCATCGTCATAAACCTCAAATTCCACGTCTTTTTTTATCATTTTCGCCAGGATTTTCGGGTAAGTGGTAGCCCTTTTTGCTAATTCTCGATCAATGGCAGCCAGGTAGTCGGCGGTGGTGTATTGGTAGATCATGGTTTACATCCGTTTAAAACCCATTGATGAAATTCAAGGATCACCCCTTCGCACTGAGAAAGGTTTTCCTGACATTTTTTTTGAATAATCGGCAAAGCGTCTGGATCTGATTTCAAATGCCGCAGCACCTGGTTTTTCCATTGTTTGAGTTTCATTCTCTCAAAAAGGCTTTGTAGGATGTCCCCTTCTACTTGTGGAAATGTATCATCGTTCATATCTCCTCCGTTTTTAGATCGTGAGAAACATCCAGGCCGAACCATTGCCCAACCAAACTTCTGTAGTATTCAAGTTTTGAAGGGGTTGCGCGCCGCATGGTCGTAAACAATCCAGCGCCATTTTGCTTCATGAAAATCAGCATCAGGTAACTTCCTTTGGCTGGTAATGGATATGCTCCGAAATCAGTGTCATAATCACGCATCTCCTGCGTGATGTCTGTCAAATCAATTATAAGCACCTGCAATAAAAGCGCGGTTTCGATCAGGGCGCTGTTGATGAATAGTTTTTTAAATGGGTAGCTGAATTTTATGGATGGTGTCATTGTCAATCAGTTATACCCCACCCCACCGGGCAGGAAAGTGAATAAAAAAACCGCGCTCAACCCGATGATCAGGCGCGGTGTACGAATAGTGCTCGTTTGTTGTGGATCCTCGCTGGGAGGGAATAGCGCTGCTCAGGCGGGCGGGAGTACTGAGAGGAGCTTTTGCATAAATCTTGAATCGTTCTCGTACGGATACCCTACCCCATTGAGTGAGGGGATGACCGTTTCGGCCAGGTACCCATAAACCATTGCTCCAACTTGGCGAGTTGGCTTGAATTCGGGGTGATCCATCGCATTGAGGCAATCCTCAAAAGCCTTTGTGATCCGATTGGAGACCGTGGATCTGACTCCGTTTTTATTCAGCAGATTGGGAATGTCCGATTGCAACTTTGTACGCAGCTGCAGGAGAATTTGATTGCTTCCTAAAACGGTCGGATTGTGTTGTGTTGACTGTGGCACAGATTGTGACGGCTGTGGCACAGTGGGGAGGGGTTTCTTGTCTAACACGCCATATCCATCCCAGTGAAAGCCAATTCCTCCTTTTTCTAAAACAGGATTGGTGGGGTGCGAAGCCGGCGCATTGGTTAGCACCTGAAAACTTTGTTTTTGCGGATCCAAGCCTTTTTTGTTCACTTCCCTCAATCGCAGTTCAAAAAAACCGATGGCGATCACGCAAATCAGCGTACCCCATTCGCCCCATCCGCCAAAACGTTGGATGAACCCCGTCCAGCGATTCACTTTCACAGCAACTTTACTCTCCTGACCTTTATACCACAACATTTTTTCCTTGGCTATTTCCGCCCGTTGCGCTTGCAAAGAGGGTAGGGTACCCGAATTGTTCATCTGAATTAACTGACCGGCCCAGCTGGTTTTGCCTCGCTTGGTTTTCATGCCTGAGGCTTCGGTATTGGATGCGTTGATGGCTGCAATTTGTGCATCAATATCAGCCGTGGCAGTAGATAGGACTTGCTCAATCGGCGGCAATTCATTTTTTACCTCGGATTTTTCCCGAGCTACTTCCTTGATCCCGCCTGTGGAGATATTGTAGGACCATACAAAGGCGCCAATGGACAATCCGATGATGACTGTCCAGAATGCGACTGCCGCCCAGGTTTCGGCATACCAGCCAAACAGCAATGAGCGAAGCCCCAACATGGATAGTTTTATTTTCATGCCCTCAATCACTACAGGAATGGCCACTGCGAAAAGTACCGCCGCCCACTCTGGGAACATCTCACGAAAAGTATCCAGGTAATAGTTGAAGCCCAGGTATATGACAAATCCAGTGAGAACGATCAGCACTCCACGAACGATCGTAATGGCCTCGTCCGCGTATGTTTTGCCATTGGCCAGCGTGGCCAAAAAAACATCTTCCTGATGTTTTGTCTTTGCTTCCTGACCGGCGCTTTTGGCCTTATGTTGCTGAAATGCTTGGGTAAAGACGTTATTTGCCATACTTTTGAAGTGTTTTTAGCAGGTGGCGGCAGTTTTCGAAGGCATACCGCCCCTGCGATTAACTAGATTTGATTGAAGTGCCCCCATTCTCGAAAGAGGGTGGGGGCTTTTTTTGAATGAAACCGTTGCGTAGGTTTCTCCTTCTTAGGGACACGTGGGATTCCCTTCAGTCAGGTCCCGGCGAAAGTCTATGCGTTTTACAATCGCACCCCAGTTTGGTTGGCGGTGATCCAAATAGATCGTTGCCTTATTGCCCGTAGGAATGTTATTAAATTATAGTATTTGTAGGCCATAAAGCCGCTTTACGGCTTGTTTCTTCTGGTAAAAAGGGGTAGCGGCAACACTTTTGCTACCGCCCGCCCTCATCTTCCGCCTATCTTGTTCTTGAAAATCCCCCGGCTCCAACTCATCCAAAGTTGTCTCACCGGGCCGGGGGATAAAACACCTAAAACTCGCTCTTATGCTGCGGCTAATTCAACCGGGACATTTGCTTTATTGTGTTCATGCACAACCTTTTGGGCTTCAAGCATCATCAAACCCTCTGACAGGCTGAGCCTGATTCCATCCTTTCCATTTTTTATAGCACTGTAGTAGGTAGTCCTGCTTCCTGTATTCCAATTCTTCCTGGTACGGGCTTCGACTTCATTAAGTAAGTCATGCTCGATCAGGTATTCATGGATGGTTGTGATTTCCTCTTGTGTCATTCCGAAATTCGTTTTAATTTTCGGACAAATGTGCATGAAGGACATTTAATAATCCAAGCGTTTCATAATATTTTTTCACACAAGAATAGTTAATGTCGCAAATCCGACAAATGCAAGATCAAGCGCTTAGACTTAAATTCCTCATAAATGCATTGAAAACCAATCAACTACAACTATCCAAAAAGATAGGAGTACCATACTCTCAAACCAATAGTATTTTTCATGGTAAAGCAGGTTTTTCGAGTGGTTACGTCAAAAAACTCTCTGCAAAGTTTAAAAATGTCAACACTCATTGGCTGCTCACTGGAGATGGCGAAGTGTTTCTAACCGAATCATCTCAAAGAGAAATATTGGTACTGAAAGAGCCGGACTTAGATTATCAAAAGTCCATAAATCCTGTACCAATTATTACTCATGGTGATGATGCCGAACTGCGTAAAACGCTTAGTGAAAACCTAAAAACCCTTGCCGATCGGTGGGAGATGAAAAAAAACGAGCTGTTTGGGCTACTCATGCCAGGGGTACAAAAGCAGACGGTAACTAATTATATGAAGGGAACCAGCGCGCCGCCATTGTGGGTGCTCATCCACCTGGAGCGTATCACTGGAATAGGTTTGACCGTATGGCTCACCCGGGCCATGCGGCCTGAAGAATTGCCAGCCGGTCCGGTAAGTGCCGATGTCCAGGGAGGAGAGGATCAACTTTCGATGGTTAGGGAACAATTACGCACCCTGCTCGCAAAACTGGGGGGATGATTTGTAAAACATTGCCAAAATTTTGGGCTTTTTGATAGCGCAATCGGTTGATTTTCAATGATGTTTTGGGGAGTGGGAGGGGAGGGAATAAATCGAGACCCCTCATCCTCCCTACTTTATAACGAATTGATTATCATTTACTTGCGCTATGTTTTGAGCGAAATTGCTTGGCAAAAAGTATAAAAATTGCCAAAAATTGCCGCATTTCAAACATGGCTAAAAAAATTTTTGTCCGCGCGAAACTCATAAAAGGAAAGCGGTGGTACATAGATTTTACCCGGTATGATGCGGCCACCGGCCTGGAAACAAGGCACCGGAAGGACTTCAATCTGAATGAGATAGATAATTTGGAGAGCCGCCAGGTCGCAGCCAATTGCGTGATCCAGAACCTCGAGGATTTTGCCGCCTTCGAGAAGCCAGCCAAGCAAAACAGCGGTCCAACGCTGAAAGAATCCATCGAACTTGCTGTAGCCATCAAACAAACCTTGCCGCGCAAGAGCTCCAGGCGCAAATACGTTACCGTGGCTAAACCGTTCCTATCCTGGGCAAGCCGGCTGAAATATGGCTCCCTGCCGATCGCGGAATTCAGCCGGAAATATGCCCGAGAGTATTGGGACCACTTCACCACCCAAAAGCAATTCCGTGGTAAAACCCTCAATAACTACCTCGATGCGCTTCGGAGCCTTTGGAACGTGCTGGATGATCGAGAAATGGTGAAAGAAAACCCATGGGAGCGCATCAAGCCTGCCAGGGAGGAAGAAAAATTACGGCGCGTATTCACCGATCAGGAGCGGCGCGTAGTGGCCAACGCCGCAATGGAAACTGACTATTGGCTGTTTCGCGGAATTATTCTGCAATTTTATTGCTACATCCGCCCGGTGGAACTTACCCGCTTGAAATTCAAGGATTTCGACTTTTCAGCGGGTACCGTTACGGTGCGAGAAGCCGATGCGAAGCAATACCGTCGCGTAGTGAAGACCCTGCCACGCTCGATCCTGCAATACTTCATAGATGGAAGGTTTGAAAGGTACCCGGCCAACTTTTTCATGTTTGGCAGGGTGGTGGAGCATGGCGTAGAGCGCATGGAGCCAAGCAATCTGCCTGTGGATGTGATGCGGCCCTATAAACGACATGCGAAATTGTTGGAACGCCTGAGCCGGGCCGGAAAAATGCCTGGTGGAATAGATGGGCTTACCTGGTATAGTTGGAAGGATACCGGCATTTCCCTACACGCCCGAAAAACGGGTCCAGTGGCTACGAAAGACCAGGCAGGGCACCGGAGCCTTGCCATGACTTCCATCTATTATCATGCCCAGGAAGTGAATCAGGAGTACCAGCAATTGGACAATGATTTGCTCATTTAGATCTACTTAAAGAACAAAATTCCGCGATCGTTGGCGATATCAGGCCAAATGATTTTGCCAATTCAATACTGAGCAGTATTTTTGACCTTCATTTGGTTTTTTGGGGTATCCGCGTCAGGCTTTACGGCCGGGCGCGGATTTTTTTTAATATTGTCCCAGGTAAGTAAAATCATCCCGGTGTAAAACCGGAAGGGCAAGTGCCTGCGCTAATTTTTCTGCGAACAATACAAAATCTTCTTTTTGTGCCTTATCGGGTAAATATGGATGCTCCATACTAATCATCAGGCTATTCGCATCTTCGCCCCGAACCGGCTCGACGGTTTGTAAAGAAATGGCGTAATGCTTACTTCCTTTCTCGATTTCACGAGCAATGACAGGGCGATCATCCTCATTTAGTTGATTGCCCACCCAATCTGTTTCCGGAAAAATCCAAGCGACTAATCTATATTGTTTCATACCACAAAAATACAAAGCCGCGCCGATATTCCATCGGAACGCGGCCAATCTAGCTCATGAAAAGACAAAATAAAAGGCCGCCCATGGGTCAACGGGACGGCCTGAGCGCAAACTGGAGGGAGGGATAAGCCGAGGCGGAGGCTGTCTTATGCTTTAGCGCCTGAGCGTAATTGCTTGATCTTGAAAATGAACTCGATTAAATGCAATGCCACGTCGGTACCTTCCTCCAAAAGATCTTCTGTGACCGGGTTTGGAAGTTTGAGCGAATCGGCAAACACTCTGCGCAATTCCATGCGTTCCACGTCGTCAATGTCGGAAAGTTCATTTCCGGCAAGTTTGAAGCCATCGAATGCCGGTCCAATTACTGGCCACAGATTGACGTACTTCAGTAGTTCAATGAGGCTCACTTTTCCATCTGCCGCCACATCGCCTGTGGTGGTGGAGAATGCGCCCAGGAATTGAAGGATTTCGGAGAGTTCTTTTATTCCTTGTTTTGACGTTGCCATAGTAGATTTTGTATTTTAATGTGTATGTTAGATTTTTTGAAATATCTTTTTCAGTTCAGGAGTTACCCTTTCAACCAAATTCCTTGCTGGCAAATCTGGTCGCATGGTTACGCCCCATGTGTTTTTGATGCCAAGCTCTTGGAATTTCATATAGAAAAACGTCTCACAGATACGCGCAAAAATTTCATTTCTACGGTTCAGATATTCGCCTTTCCCTTCCAAAAAGTTTTGGTAGGATGTAGGAGCGCCGTTTTCATTCCACAACACTTTGTCCAGGATGGTTTCAAATAACCATGCATTCGAGTTTTTACGTTTCCCATTGTAGTCAGGCTGTTTTCGCGTACTACGCCATCCTGAATGCTGCCCCAAAAGATCATCTACTGCATGGCCGTATTCATGGCAAAATGTGCCCCTGCCTTGCGTTTTCGTCAAATTGATCACCATGTATGCCGATTGGTAGAAAGCGGCTGCAAAACCTCCTTTGCCGCGACTGCCAAAGGCTAGAGACAGCTTTTTGTGAAGCCCCATTTGGGATTGATTGGCTCCTACAACCTTAGCCATATCACGAAGCGTTACCAGGGTGGCGTACATGAAATTGAGCCGTTCAGACTGGTTTAGCCAGTTGCCAAACTCAATGGAATAAAGTCCAAAGTTTTTAATGGCCAGGGCCACATTTGTATAATGTGATCCCGATACATCTTCAACACCATATTCGCCAGGTGAAGGCTTCAAGCCCGCCCAATAATCATCAACCCGGCTACCTGGTCGGATCGTCACATCATCATAAAATTTGCCAATGCCAACGGTTTGGGTCAGTTGTTTCAATCCCCCGCGCTGATACCATTCCCACCAGGCAAGTCCGGCAGCTGTGCCCCATACCCCTTTGCCAATGCCTTTTGAGTTTGATGTTTTTAATGTGGCACCGATGGCCAGCCCGAGCCACATCCAATTGCCTATTGCGCAAAGTGGTGGAAGCAATTTACATAGGAATGTGCTGTCATTGTCCTGAGGGGTGATATTGAGCAGCAGCACCCTGATATATGGGTACAACTTTTCAGCGGTCCAGATGCCACCGGTAAGCTTATCGAGGAAGTCTTTACCCAGGACGTATTGTTTTGCTGATCCGTCAGGGTATGTAGCCGTCAAAATGGCTGTGGGAAACACATACAGCCCATTTTGAGCCATCACAGCATTGTTGTCGCTGAAATCCCAGGGGCATATATAGCTTTGATAGGGGAAGGCTCCGTTTTTATTCACGGCCATGGAAAAGGCATCATTCATGGCCATAAAAGCCGCCGCTTCCCGGTCCGTCAATTGTTCGGTTTTCACATCCACCGGTAGGCCGCTGGTATCGAATACAAAAACCTTATTCGCGGGCGTGTTCACAAACACACAGGACTGTATTTTGGTCGCTCTTTGTGCCATTATGCCCGTTTTTTAAAGATTTGGTAAGTGAGCACGATCAGAAAAAGGCCCATTCCAAGGCCCATTCCAGCGTTGCCCAGGAGCGGGAAATACTTTTCCATTCGATAAAGCCAGCCGGCGATGAACTCGGGGCGATTCAGCCCCTTCAGGTATTCTACCCAGGCTTCCCGGATCGTGTTGTAAACCTTCGTGCCTGAGCGCTTCCAGGCATCGTTGAGGGCTAAGATCGTTTGAGTCCCAAAGGATCCATCCACGGCCACATTGTACCCGAGCTGATTGAGTGCCCGCTGTGCCACTTTCGCAGCATTGGCGGGGCTTCCCATCGTGTTGTTGGCCAGTAGTTCGAAGAATTTTTGGTTCTGGATCTGATAAAGGCCGTATAAGTCGAAGTACCAGGAATAAAAGGCCTGAGCATCCGCCTTGGTCAGATTGCGCATTTCCTGCTCACTAGGGCATCGCCCCCACCAGGTAGCCACTGCCCCGGCGCTCATGCCATATTTCGTGCCCACCAACTGGCCATTGCAGTAGTTTCCAGAATCAGAGGGCTTGTTCTGGAAACCGCCCTCGATGGCGAGGATGGTGGCGAAAAATTGTGGCGTGAGCTGGGCCATACATTCAGGCGTATTGTGGGAGCCGGTACTGACGCTGGCCATTGATCACCGGCACCTGATTGCCAGGGGGAAGCGCCGGTAGTGGCACATTGACGGGAGGCGTGTTTTGCCGCACTTTTGCAGGCCGTGTAAGCAGATAAATGCCCACTCCGATGGCGATAATCGGAATGAGCGAGGAGCGGCGGCGGTTGCGTTTTTTCTTTGCCATGTTATTCTTTGTTGAGGATTAGGCCTTGCCGCGCTGTAAGCGGGAGGATGCGTTTTTTTTGATGTATCGAAGCCCCCAGGCCTAAATATGATTGTATGCTTTCCATCACGTCGGTATTGCGCTCAAGGGCGATGGTATTTTGGGCGATCACGGCATTTGAACGGTCATTGTTCTCCGTGATGATCCTGAATTTTTCGGCCTCACAGTCTTGTAGTCGTGTTTCAATCCTGTCAAGGCGGGAATTTTGCCACCAAAGGGCCAACAAAAGCAACACAAAGGGGAGACCGTACCTTTTTCCTATGTCAAGTAAATATTCCATGAAAACGTGGATTAATGTAAGAAACCGTTACCTGATAACCTTTATCTGGTAAGTATCACTTGCTGGGTTTACCGCCCCGGCAGTCGCTACATAGGTAAGCATACAGTGAACGGTATTTGCCGCCGAAACTTGGCAGGTAAATTGACACCCGTCACATTGAACGGCGGTGGGTGCACCTAAAACGCAACCATCCCCCGGTGTTGCACCCGCAACCGTTACATCCGCCGTTGAGGTCGTTAAAAAATTGGTTGCGGCAAAGTCAATTACGGCATTGTTTTTCTGGAAACCTGTCAATACGTCTGTAAGTTCGGAGCCAATTACAAAACCCAATTCGTCTTCCAGTCCATCATAATACATGAACGTTCCATCCACTTTCGTATCCGGTACATCACCCATTGTAAGTGCAATCGGAGGGGGTATCGTGCCCTCGTCGTCTTGCGCTTGAAAATTAGCCTGTCCATCTGTTTTATTGTCTACCCAAAACCCAACGTGTTTTGCGGGTCCGATTGACATTGCCAGGCCGTTGGATATACTTGAATCCTGGTTTGCGCAAAATCTGAGTGAGTTAAATCCGTCTCCCGTTCCTACGTGGAATCCGGTTTCAAGGGATGAGTTCATCCAATGCGCAAGGCTTGCTGCCGAGGCGTGCCTGGACTGTATGTAAAGTTCTGCATCGGAGTGTATTGCGTTCCACTTATTTGCAAGGTTTAAAATACACGGGATTGCGCCTATTGAATCCTCCACCGAAAAGGTCGCATTGCCCCGCCCCTTTGTTATTGCATTTCCAAACTTGCCTTTTCCATTGCCCCATGTTTCGCCCAGGATATAAAGATCGTAGCGGCTTGGTAGCGTTGTTGTACCGATTGACACGGTGCTGTTATTATTCATCAGCTGGCTGGTAGCAGAAATCACATTGGTAGCACTATATCGTAGGGTTTGGTTTATGGTGCCAGGTGGAAGGACATGGCTTGATAGGGAGTCGTGAATAAGGGCGTTAACGCACAGAACACTTGGGATACTTAGATTATTCACTTTGATTGCTGTACAGTAATCAGCAGCATATTCCAAACCTCTTTTTACTGTAGAATTATCGGTTATTGTGTAATTAGATGCCGCTCCACTTATTAAAAAAGTAATATTTCCGGTATTAGCCAACATTGAAATATTGGTTTCGGCTGTCAGATCAATAAACGAGTTGTTTGACAATAAGGCGATTGCATCTGAAGCAGCAATATCAATACCGCCATTGTTCGCGTTTATAGTCATTGCGTTGTCCGCAATTGCAACAATATCGGCATTATCTGCAAACATCGAAATCCCTCCGTTGCCACCAGTGGCGCTCGTATTCCCATAAATACTAAGTCCATTGGTGCATTTAATCTCAAAATCCTGATCGGAGCGTTTAATAACCAGTGAATCCGTCAGGTTTTTGAAGCTCATAAAGTCAGGTTCGTTGCCAGCCGCCACCTCAATTCTAACCGGAACAAGGCCACCAAGATTATCCGTTGCGCGGTAAAACGTGAGCTGATTGGTCAAAGTAGATTTTGTAACGGAAGGAATTGTTTGGTCCCCGCCGTTGCCCAGGTTCCCTCCATAGTATCCGTTTTTATCCGTTGGGCCACTCACACTCAATTTAAGCCCCCGGCCCTGCCAATCTATGTAATAGCTATTACCATCGCTGCCGATAACAAATTCGCTGATATTCAAAGTGTTGCCGGTCGCGGCGGGGACATAAGCGACCGCTGTGAGCTCAATTTCTGTGTATTGGGCATAGCGCTGCTTTCCGGAGGTATTGGTAAGCCCAATTTGCCCGGCTTTGGTGCTCTCCACCGTCTTGGAGGTTTCCAGCTGTGTTAGTTTAATGGTAGTCGGCTGTTGTGCATAGCACACAGCCGTCAGGAAGCAAAATGAAAGCGTATAGAGTAGTTTTTTCATGTTCATCAGTATGGATAAGTAACCTGGAAAACCGGGGGAGTATCATAATCAGTCACATACGGATCATCAAAAAGGATCGTGACAACCCCGGCCGCGTATGACCATGAAGATCCAGACAATAACCTTTGACCGTTGTAGTCCACTTCAATGGCTTCTCCAGCCACCGGCGTATGGGTAAGGGTTAGCGTTACGCCGCCGCTCACGAAATTGGTAGATTGTGTAAACTGGTCAGATTGAAACCCAGTAATGGTTAGTCCACCACCGCCGCCAGTTCCTTGTCTCGATGTCTGAATCAGGCCCATTAGCAGATAGTCTGAGAGGCTTTGAGTAATACAACCTGCAGTTTTTTCACCGCGCCGGTGGTGGTATCAAACGTAACCGGGATATTCAACAGATCCAGCCATCCGCCGATCTCCGTTATATTGAACGACAAAGTTTCCTTTGAATCCAACGTGTACATCCCACCCCACAAATTCACCGTGGCCGTACCCGCATTGCGCAAGACGATAGCCGCCGCTGTTTTGACGTCTATATCCCCATCTATGATGATTGGGACGACTGGGGTGGGAGTCAGGCGGATGTTATTCAGTTCGCTCATTGTTGTGCAAGCATTGCCACCACGCCAGGTTGTTGCCGTGCGTAGTTAGCGGTTTTGGCCAAAAACTCTTTCAAGGTCATACCGTGGGCTTGTGCCAGGGATTCAAGGTCGTCGAGTTCGTGCTCTACATCATCGGAATCGGGTAAATCTGCATTGTCAGCGTTGTGTACGCCGTTTACAGCCGAAGGAGGTAGGGGTAATGGTCCACCAAGCAATTTAGTGGCCAAAGCCATGCCCAGGGGCGTACCTCCAATACGGTCAAGGAAAATGGTCGCCTTATCCCAGAAATCGCCAGGAGCGTCAATTTGTGCCCGTAGATCATCGTTTTCACGCTCCAGTTTCCAAATCTTTTCCCGCTCATCGAGCATGGATTGGATTTTGGCTTCATCCACATAGCCGGCAGGAAGCGACCCTATGCCAGGAGTCAAAATATTTGATTGCTGTCCATGGCTCAGGATGTCAATATTCGTCCGTCCTGAGGGCGTATTTGCGCCTGTAGCCTTATCATACACGATCAAATTGAGCTGTGCACGTCCGTAGCCGGTCTGATCCACTATGAGCGTTTTTAGCCGCTCCCAGGCCGTGTCAATATCGCCTTCCTTTGTGTTTCGCCCAATGACCATACCCTGCCCGGTCGGTGACTGGGTAGAGTAGTAAGCGAGCGTATAAAAAGGTGATTCGTTTGATTTAAACCATCGCCCTACCGCCTCTATGTTTGAAATTGCTCCTTGCATCTTGGGTTTGTTTTAGCACTTGCCATCGCAATCGTACCCGAAGGATATTTCGATTGCATGAGCAGCATTGTAGCCGGAAGCGGAGGTATTGAGTTGGATGTAGCTTTGGCTCACATCTATATCAATCCATTTGCCCCGAAGCGGCTCCGGGCCGTTAAAATCACGCATCAAATGCCACATTGGAATGACTACGTAGTCCTTTCCATTGCTGGTTTTAAGGTGCAAATGAGCGCCCGCCAAAACGGTATCAGCCGCCACTGTTTTGCCGGAATCTGTGTAGAGTGTGTTTGATCCGCTTCTCGGCACCCAGATGCCCGTAACTACGTTTTTTGCAATCCGCTCATTAATGCCATTGGGGAGTTGAACCTGTGCGGCGGATGTGAGAAGTTCAGCGGTTATGACACATTCGTGTGGTTTGCAACACATTGTGTTTAATATTTTACAAAAAAGGCAGCCCGCCCCAATCGGTTAGGGCTGCCTTTTTGAGTGTGAATGAGATTGAATGTGCTACCCGTTTAGCACGCCTTTAAGCTGAAGTTTCCGCCGTTTGCGAAATTCTTGATCTTCCAGCCATTGAACAAGGCATACAATACATTGCGTGTAGTTGACGCCGTAGTACCCGTGGAGATCGTTCCATCAATATTGAGTTTCGCGCCCTGCCCCAGGGTGACACTGACGGAGTTATCCGCCATAGCATTCAAGATCAAGGTGGGTGTGGATGCGAAGAAACCACGCTGGCCAGGGGTGGCACCAAATGTTGGATAGGCCACTGGTGAGGTCGTGTAGGTTTTGTCGCCACGGAAAGTCAGCTCTGTGTTGAGCAGGGAATCAATCATGGGCGTGCCATTGACTTTCACGCTTGTAGTGCCGTTCACGATGCAGTTCAGTCCCAGGGCTTCGGCTCCCAATGCCGTAGAGGTATAGGCAAAGAATGCCGGATCAGGGAAAGTCAGCGGAATATAGTTGCCATAGTTGGAATACACACCAGCTGCCCAGTCAGCGCGAGCGAAACGAAGGCCAAGGCCATTTGCGATAAACCAATCGTTTTGATCCAGGAGCACACTGTCAGGAGTGGCAGCAGGGTCCACGCCCTTGCGTGGATATAACACATATTCGCTCTTGCCTGGATCGAGCAGAATGCCCATTTTGATCACCGAAGGCATGATGTTGTACATATCAATGACCTGCTCACGGGAGAGGCCCAATTGATCTGCAATAAGGGCTACTACGCGCTCATAATCAGCGCGGTTGGCATCAGGCGGAAAGAGATTGATATTTCCCACTTTGCTTAATTTTTTAATTGTTGAATTGTTGAATTGAATTGAGGTCAATGGGGTTTTTGAATGAAGGTCAAGTACGGTTTAAGCGTACTTCACCTTCATTTCAGGGGTGGTGTTGAAGTCAGACCCGTCACCGTTACCGGCGATGCCGTAACTACGGGTACCAGGACGGAGCAGGTTCACGCCTGGAAGCCCTTTAGCCCCGGGCGTTCCGTCCGTCAAATCCTGCACAACGGCAGCGGCGCCAACTGTGGCAGCGCCCAAGCCGGCAGCTTGTACAAATTTGTTGGAGGACATGGCAGCCAGGCCCACACCGCCAAGAATCTTGGCATAGTGCGTGTACTTGGTGTATTCTTCCGGGAGCACTTTATCCAGGATCATCCCGAAAATCACGGCACCCGCTCCACCGAGTACGGCAGAGGTAGCTATTCCGGTCATGTCCTTGGAGTTGAGGCCGCTCACGCGGGAACGGCGGCGTTTTTTTCCTTTCTGTGCCATTTTACTGGATTTTGATTTACGGCCAATGCCTTTTTTACAATCGCACATGGCGTAGTAGTTTTTGTGTGTGAATGAATGAGTGTGGTTTTGAGCGGGTTAGGCTCGCTTGTGGGTGCGTTGGTAGATTTTGCGTCCTGCAGCCGTCATACGAGGGCCTTTGAATACGCAGTGAGCTCCACCGGCTCCTTCCTTGACCATCGCCCGAACCCCTTGCTTGCGCACGGAATCGGCCTGCTTTTGGGCAGCGGATTTGATAGAATGGCAAGACGTTTTGGAAAACGTCACCTTTTTACCACCAACTCCGGTTACTTTGATGGTGCTGCTCGCGCCGCCAACTTTGGCCTTGCGCTTTTTGGTTGCGCTCGGCTTCCGCTTGGCAGTGGTGGTAGACTTGCGTCTTTTTGCAACTGGCATAAGTAGAAGTAGTTTTTGTGAAAATGATTGAGTTAATCCGAGCGCAAACCCGGACATTTTTTTATTAGTTGTCGTTTAAAAGGAAATATGCCGCCAAAGCAGCCCCGCCGATCAGGAGGCTATTATTCGAGCCTGAGCCGCTACCAGCAGCCCAATCGCTATCCTCAGGCCCGTATGATTGTGTACCAAATCCCTTGACTTCAGCCATCGCATAGGCTTTTTGAGAGCGCATTGCTTTGATCCATTCCTTGGCAACTTCTGCAGCTGCAGATATTATTGCCAATATAATTGTGACTGTAATGGTTACTGGCTC
>JGI1358J11329_10000419_pt1 | contig 38023 bp, 10 predicted proteins | sample Subgroupgradi54m_FD_11329 | JGI IMG/M metagenome (IMG submission 11329)
AAATCGCATCCACAACTAGACACTATATGGACACCATGTCATTTTTAAACAGACTGGCGGGATCGCGGCAACTGCTTTTAGCACAAGGAAATAACAAGGGTGAGCGACGGGAATTGAACCCGCAACCCCCAGATCCACAATCTGGTGCTCTAACCAGGTTGAGCTACGCTCACCGTGAGGGTCTGAAGATCAAGACGCGGAAGATCGGATTATAGGCCATCGGGCAGTTTTTTTCCACGAACAACTCGAGGATTGACGGGTCCACATTCACGGCGCTATACTCTCCTTGCCCCCTTGAAAGGGTATTTTTTTCTCTCGCTTCTTTTATCGATTATAAAGAACCGCTACAACCCTCAACCTAAGGAAGGGTGGGTCATGGTGAAGAGAAGGAAGAAGGCGCGAGCAAAGTCGGTCCGACCCTCTGTCTGGAAAAAGCAAAGTCGATTTTCGTCTTTGACGACTGGCGCGGAAACATTTTCTCTCACCGACCTCCCTTTTTCCTACGGTGAAACCCGATTGATGCTGATGGTCCGGGACCCCTACTGGGCTTTCAGCTATTGGGATTTCTCGGCCGAAACATGGACCGACATCCAGGCGAAGCTCGAAGCCGACCCTTCCCTGAAACCGACGATGCGGATCCATGACTTGAGCGCGTCCCGCTCCTTTGACCTCTTGGTGTCCCTCGAAACGAAGAATTGGTACCTTCACCTGGGAATCCCCGATCACCGTTACGTTGCGGAACTCGGTCTGGGAGGCGGCCGTTCCCGGTTTCACCCAATCGTCCGGTCTAATGAGGTCGAGACCCCTCGCGACTCTCCGTCCGAGCGAGTGGACCCCGAGTGGAGCGACCGGGATTTTGAAGAACTCTACCGTCTATCGGGAGGGGGTTTTCCCGGCTTGAGTTCGCCCGGTTCCCACTCTGCTCCGCCCGCCCTTTAAGCCCATCCTTTTGTGAAAAAAGGGTCGTTGCTCCTCGTTCTGCACGCGCATCTCCCGTTCGTGCGTCACCCCGAACACGAGGATTTCCTCGAGGAACGCTGGCTATTCGAGGCCATCACCGAGACCTACATTCCCCTGATTGATCTTTTCGATCAACTCACCTTTGAGGGGACCCCGTTCCAGATCACAATGTCGATCACCCCGCCCCTGGCGTCGATGCTCTCCGACTCCCTGCTCCAAGAACGATATCGCCGGCACCTTGGGAAACTGATTGAACTGGCTGAAAAGGAATTGGTTCGGACCCAGGGCGATTCCCGGTTTCACCCGCTCGCCCAACACTATCACGGACGGTTTCTCAGGGTGCGGGATATTTATTGTAACCGGTATGGCTCCAATCTGCTTCAGGCTTTCAAGAAATTCCAGGATCAAGGGTCCCTCGAGATCATCACCTCCGGAGCCACCCACGGGTTTCTGCCGCTGATGAGACCGCTCCCAGCGTCCGTGCGCGCTCAAGTGAAGGTGGCCTGCGACCACTATGAAACCCTCTTTGGACGGCGGCCGCGCGGGATCTGGCTTCCGGAATGTGGGTTTTATCCGGGTGACGACCAAATCTTAAAGGAGTGCGGTCTTCAATACTTTTTTGTAGACCATCACGGGATCCTTCATGGCACACCGCGACCGAAATACGGTGTCTTTGCCCCGGTCGAATGCCCGTCGGGTGTCTTCGCCTTTGGGCGGGACACGGAAGGTTCCAAGCAGGTCTGGAGCGCTGATGCGGGATACCCGGGGGACTTTTGGTACCGCGAATTTTACCGGGATGTGGGTCACGATTTGGATTACTCTTACATTCGTCCTTACATTCATACGGACGGCTTCCGCCTCAACACCGGAATCAAGTATTACCGGATCACGGGCAAGACCGATCACAAGGAACCCTACGAACCCGAGCGGGCCCGGTTGAAGGCGGAGGAGCACGCCGGAAACTTTTTATTCAATCGAGAGCGGCAGGTCGAATACCTCCATCCTCGATTGGGGCGCAAGCCGGTTATCGTGAGCCCCTATGATGCTGAACTCTTTGGTCACTGGTGGTATGAAGGTCCGGATTTTCTCGGAAACTTGATCCGGAAAATCGTCCGCTACTCGGAAGTTCTGGAATTGACCACGGCACCCCGTTACCTGGCCGAAAATCCACGAAATCAACCCCAAATGCCTTCCTATTCCAGCTGGGGTTACAAGGGGTATGCGGAGATGTGGCTGGACGGTTCAAACGACTGGATCTATCGCCATCTCCACAAGGCGTCGGAAAAAATGCGCGAGTTGGCCCTTGCCCATCCGCACGCCGAAGGTTTGATGAGAAGGGCGCTCAACCAGATGGCGAGGGAACTCCTTCTAGCGGAATCGAGCGACTGGGCGTTCATCATGAAGAGGGGGACGGCCGTGGAGTACGCGCTCAAGCGGACCCGCGGACACCTCCTCGCTTTCCTCCAACTCGAGCAAGCCGTGCGCCGGGAGACGATTGATGAAGCTTGGCTCGAGGATCTTGAAAGTAGAGATTGCATTTTTCCACAATTGGATTATCGTGTTTACGTTTGACCCCGTCTGTTCAAGGTAAGTTGAGGAGATGCCGATACAAAAATCCGCGATGACTCAAGTGCTCCGGTGAAACGAATTTTAAGTTGGATCCTCATTTTGACCTTTGCTCTGAGCGTGGGGATGCCTGTGGACCCTGTTGGGGCGACACCCGGCACCGGACTTCTTCCTATCAGTGCGAGCTCAGCCCTTTTGCTGGATGTGGCTACGCAAAGGGTGCTCTATGCCAAAGATCCACACAGTCGGCGCCAGCCCGCCAGCACCACCAAAATCCTGACGGCCCTCGTGGTCATGGAACGGCTTTCGTTGGATCAAACGGTCCGGATTCCGAGTTGGGTGGGATCGGTCGAGCCGTCGAAAGCCAATCTTCGTCCAAGAGAGCGGTATCGAGTGCGCGATCTTCTTCATGCGACGCTCATTAGTTCTGCCAATGATGCCGCGGAAGTCCTCTCCATCGCCGCAGCAGGTTCTCGTGCCCAGTTCGCGCAATGGATGAACACCAAGGCCCGCGCGATCGGTTGCCGTGATTCTCATTTCACGAATGCGAGCGGCCTTCCCCTCGGGTATCAATATTCATCGGTTTATGATCTGGCGCTGATCATGAAGGAGGCGAAGAAAAATCCTTTCCTCGTGGATTCCTTGAGCCGGAAGTACCACTCGATTCGAAGTCTCGAGGGAAGACGAATCAATCTCAAGAATCACAACCGGCTGTTATGGCGAAGCCGCCAATCGGTCATCGGCAAGACCGGATACACCCGAAAGGGAATGCATTGTTTTGTCGGGCGGATTCAGTGGAAGGGCCGCGAAGTCCTCATCTCGATGCTGGGGAGCCACCGGCTTTGGAAGGACCTCAAGGTGCTCCTGGATTATCAATTTGGATTGGCTTTCTACAAGATGGTTCAAAATCGGAAAGTTTGGTCGAAGACTCAAACGCGGGAAATTCAAGAGGCCCTCGAGCGGGCGGGTTACCCGACGGGCGCCCGGGACGGAAAGCTCGGCCCGAGAACCATCCATTCCGTGGAGCGTTTCCAAAAGGCGCGAGGTCTGGCGCCCGACGGCGTTGTCGGAAGCAAAACTTGCCGTGAACTCTCGCGGTACGGCTTTCCCAAAAGTTACTGTCGCTAACCCCCCTCCTTTTGCTTATAATACGAAGCTCCGATGCCTAGAAAAACCCTATTCGCAGTAAGTCTTTGCCTGTTGGTTCTCTTTCCCGGTCTTCTTTTGGCCGAGGACGCTAAGAAAGCTCCCGCGGCTCCCGCCGCCCCGGAAGCGGCTCCGGCCGAGAAATCCGAAACTCCGCCACCCACCGAAGTGATGGTCGACGATTTCGAGGATGGAGACCTCAAGAATTCGCTGGATGGAGACAGCGGCGCTTGGAACTTGAACGAGGACGATGAAAACGCCGAGTGTGTTCCAAAGGTCGTGGAAATGCCAGGACCCCGCAACTCCTCTTTTGCGTTGAAGCTTGCTTACGACGTAGATTCCACCCTGCCCGCGCAAAATGGCTATTGGACCAAGCTCAAGAATTTTGATGCCTCACCCTACGACCATCTCGAGTTTGAGGTGAAAGGAGATCCAGAGGCCGGTTTCACGGAGGTCTTCACGGTTGAAATCAAGAAATACAAGGACGTTGCCCGGATTGAGAAAATCGCAGGCCGGTCCCGGGTGAAGGTCACAGCCGAGTGGCAGACCATCAGCATTCCCCTCAACAAGATGACCGGTGTCTTCGATTTCGCAGATCCAGAAACGTGGAAGAATCCCTCCAAGACTTTCAAGAACCTGGACGAATTCGTGGTCGTCTTCCACGACCGGCTGGTCACGAAGAAAAAGGGCGTGATCTACCTCGACAACATCCGCTTCGTGAAAACCGGTAATCCCGGCCCGACGCCTGTGGATTTCCCTCCCCGCCACAAGGAAAAGACACCGGTCAAGATCGAAGGAGTGGAATTCGCGAAATTCCTCGTCAAGCGCCTCAAGGGTTTTCCCAAACAGATCGTCGTGAAGAAGGAATTTCCCAAGGACGACCGCGAATTCTTGAAAACGGTGGCCCGGGACACGTGGCGGTTTTTCGATGAGGTCGTGGACCAGGAGCATGGGCTCGTCCTTGACACGATCCAACTCGGCAAAGACAAACCCATCGACGAATCCGCCTGGATCGGTGATTACACGAATGTGACCAACGTGGGGATGTATTTCATGGTGCTCGTCTCGGCGGTGGACTTGGGCTTCATCACGAAGGAAGATGCGCTTGCGCGGATGGACAAAACGCTTGCTACGATCGAGACCTGGGAAATCCACACAAAGAGCGGTTTCCCGTTCAACTACTACGACACGACCACGGTCGAGCGGACCAGCCACTTCGTTTCACTGGTGGATTCGGGCTGGCTGGCCATCGGGCTTTATGTGGCGAAAAACGCCTTTCCCGACACTCCCGAAGCCGCGCGGATGGAAAAACTTCTCAAGCAATGGAATTTCTCCTTTTTCTACGACCCGGTTGAGCGCCAAATGTGGCACGGCTATTATGATCATCTTGAAACTTATTCGGATTATCACTACGGCCCGGTTTACTCCGAACCGCGCGCCATCAGCTACATGGCCATCGCCCGTGGGGAGGCTCCCAAAGAACATTGGTTCTTGGGTCTGGTCCGGACCTTCCCGGAAAATTACACCTGGCAGGGGCAGGACCCCAAAGACCGGGTGGAGCGGACGACGCTCGGTTTCACTTACCCCGGCGGTCACTATGAATGGAAGGATTTGAAATACGTGCCTTGCTGGGGAGGATCCGCCTTTGAGGCCCTGATGCCGACCTTGGTCTTAAATGAAAAAGAGCTCGCCCCCAAAGGCCTCGGCTTAAACGACGAGCGCCATGCAATCGGTCAAATGCGCTATGCCCTGGAAGAATTAGGTTATCCGGTTTGGGGAATGTCCCCGAGCTCCGTTCCCGAAGGAGGCTACTCCGAATTCGGTGCCAAACCTTTTGGGTCGAAGGGATACAAACCGGGCGTTGTGACGCCTCATGCGAGTGCCCTGGCGCTCGAGCACGCCCCCAAGGAAGTGGTGACCAATCTTCGGAAATTGATTGAACTCTACGACATCTACGGCGAATACGGCTTTTATGATGCGGTGACAGTCAAAACGGGGCTTGTGGCAAGAAAATACCTCGCGCTCGACCAGGGGATGATTTTCGTCGCGATCAACAATTACTTAAATGACGGGGCCATCCGCAAGCGCTTCCACGCCGAGCCGGCCATCAAGGCTGCGGAAGAAATTCTCTCTGCCGAAGATTTCGGCATCAGTGGGACGGTTGCCGTCGAAGCCCCTAAGCAGGCCGCGGCCCCCGCGGGAAAAACGGGATGAACCATGCAGAGGATTTTCATCTTTCCGGATTTTCAGCCCGACGCCCTCTTTTGTTTTTCGTCGCGTGAGTTTGACGCTTCCAAAAATCTTCCTCTTTTCCTTGATACAATTGGAGTCGCCCGGGACCGGCACTTCACCCTTGAACAAGTTCATGGGAACCGGGTCTTTGTCCCTAGGCCCGGGCACGTCGGGACCGGGACCCGCCCCGAGGCCGATTCGCTCGTCACAGACGAAAGGGGCCTCGCGCTGGTGATCCGAACCGCCGACTGCGTTCCCGTTTTCTTTTTAGATCGCGAAAAACCCGCAATCGGCCTCTGCCATGCGGGCTGGCGGGGAGCCCAGAAGAAGATTGTTTCAAAAACAATAGAAGTGCTTCGAGGGGAATTTCATTCCCGGCCCGAATCGCTTAAGGTCGCCCTGGGCCCCTCGATCTGCCAAAATTGCTATGAGGTGGGCGAAGAGTTCGAGCCGCTTTTTCCCGGATTTGTCGAGCGGCGGGGGAGACAGTTCTTTTTCAATCTCCGGGGCGCTTTGAAAAGGGAGCTTGAGGAAGCCGGCGTTCAGGCGGGATCCATTCGCGAGTCTGAGTTTTGCACTTCTTGCTTGGTCGATCAATTTTTTTCAGCCCGCAAGGAGGGAATGGAAACCGGTCGGCTGATTTCGGCCGCCGTGTTAAAATAAAACGCCATGATTCAAGCCACTCAGATTCGGAAGGGAATGGCCCTCCTGATTGAGAAGGAAATCTACATCGTCTTGGACCAGCGGCATTACACGCCCGGCAACAAGCGGGGCTTTGTGCAGGTCACGCTCCGGAATTTCAAGACGGGGAAGGTCACGCAAAATCGTTTTGCCTCGGAAGACCGGGCGGAACCGGCCCACCTCGATCCACGGCCGTGTCAGTACCTTTACCACGACGATGCGGGGTATCACTTCATGGATCTGGGGGACTATCAGAATTTCCCCTTGAGCGAGGATGTGATGGGCGAGAAGAAATATTACCTCAAGGAAAATATGGAGATCGACGTGTTTTTTCACGACGGAAAGCCGGTCGAGCCTCAGTTTCCGAAAACCGTGACCTTGAAGGTCGTGGAGTCGCCGCAATGGGTGAAGGGCGATTCGGTCACCAATAACCTGAAGCCCGCGGTTTGTGAGACCGGGCTCAAAGTCCAGGTCCCGATCTTCATCGAACCCGGGACCGACATCAAGGTCAACACCGAGAGCGGGGAATACATCTCGCGCGCTTGATGGCTACCGTTGGGGGCGGTTAGCTCAGCCGGTTAGAGCGCTGCGCTCACATGGTGATTTGAACGGTTTTGTAACTGCTTTTGATTTCTTGTGATGCATCAGTAACCTCTCTCCTCCCAATAAGATAAAAGATCGTTACTCATCGCCACTCCATTTTCGCCAACGTCCGACGCACCAAAATTGGTTAGCAAATTGGTTAGCAGTTTTGACCCCCGCTGTTTTGGCAGAAAATGTGGATTATCCGCATCGAGTCGATAGGGATTTGGGCCGGATGATGCTCTCGAGTGGCACAAAAACTGACGCACCCTCCATTGCAAGTCCCGCCTAAGGCAGAAACCCAGCAATTGTCGCGTCTACTGCTCCTATGGAACCGTCAAGTGTCCTTCCAAACAGTCACCGTTCGACAGGTAAATCTCCATTGCTCCGTTCAGTGACGTACGTCACAGACGCTCATGTGAAGACCGTCCTAACTTATGGCCATGACTGATGAGCGAAAGTTAACGTGGGGAAGATCAATCATTAAGGAACCTTGCCAGAATAGAAGACGCAAAATATAGAACTCGCCAGTTCTTAATGTTTCTGCTTCAATCTGATAAAGCGCAATTGCATTCCCTTTTGACTACGTAGACAGCCGGAAAAGGATATAATGCCTGTTGAAATTTTTTAACGGCATTTTGTCGGCAGTTTATCGGCGGCGAAAAAGTCCTGAAAAATCCCTTGCGGCTGAGGTAATTATGAGGCATAATTGTTTCTAAATATGAAGCGATTATGAGGCATTTATGACTTACATCTGGCAGCTTAAAAATTGGCCTAAAACGACTTGGAAAAGCGACTCGCTGTTGCCGCTTTTGGGACAGGCAAGGCTTGCGCAGGGGAATCTTCTAGGGCGAGTCAAACGTCTCGGATTTGAGCTTGGTGAAGAAGCCCAGGCTGATATCCTTACCGAAGAAGCTATCAAGACCTCGGCCATTGAAGGGGAACGTTTAAACAGGCGAGCTGTACGATCATCTGTTGCAAGGCATTTGGGACTTCCCACCGCAGGGTTAGGTCCGTCAACACGATCTGTGGATGGTCTTATCGAAGTCCTTTTGGATGCCACGCAGAATTATCAGGAATCCCTTACAGCGGAAAAACTGAAGGGGTGGCATGCTGCGCTTTTTCCGACAGGTCACTCGGGTTTTCATAAAATCAGAGTTGGGCAGTGGCGCGGCAGGGAGCCAATGCGAGTTGTCTCGGGTCCGGTGGGCCGTGAGAAAATTCATTTTGAAGCGCCGCCCGGTGAAAAAGTCCCGGAGGAAATGCGACTGTTCCTTTCCTGGTGGAATTTAGTATCACAGAAATTGGACGGCCTTTTACGGGCCGGGCTTGCCCATTTTTATTTTGTGACAGTTCATCCTTTTGAAGACGGCAACGGTCGTATTGCCCGTGCCTTAACGGATATGGCTCTGGCGCAAGATGAAAAGCTCGGGGTCCGGTATTATAGTCTTTCTTCCCAGATCATGGAAGAAAGGGAAGAGTATTACCGTATTCTTGAAAAATCTTCGAAGACCAGCAGTGTTGATATCACCGATTGGCTGGCCTGGTTCCTGGATTGTTGCCAACGCGCCATCGATAGATCGGATAAGATCATTGGCCATGTGCTGGCAAAGGCGGATTTCTGGCAAAAGCATGCTCAAACAGTCATGAATGAACGCCAAAAGAAGGTGGTAAACCGATTACTGGATGCTGGAAAAGAGGGTTTCGAAGGTGGGCTTACGACTCGTAAATATGTCTCGATGGCCAACGTTAGCCGTGCCACCGCTTTTCGTGAAATTTCGGAACTCCTTGAAAAGGGAATTCTCCGTCAGAATCCCGCCAAAGGCCGCAGTGTCAGCTACGATGTTAATTGGTAATTATTAAGTCGTCCTTACTTTCCGGGGCCACTATAGTTAAGGCCCATATTCAAAAAAGAGAGAGGGCCTAAAATGCAAGGAATTCATCTTACCCTCTATAACAAATCCAAATAAAACCTGAAAATTTCGTGTAAAGATATGAAAATTTCGTGTAAAGATGTTAGAATTTAATCTCGCTAAATTGACCTCTGCGGACGTGGCGCAAGGGTCAAAGGAGAACGAAAATCTACTTTTTTGGCGATATTTTTGAAAAATAGTTAGCAAATTGGTTAGCAGTTATAAATTGGGGCCATGCGGCATCAGACTTAGATAGCCTTAACTTTTTTAGCGAATGCGGGTTACGTTCAAGGGCGGTTAGCTCAGCCGGTTAGAGCGCTGCGCTCACATCGCAGAGGTCAGAGGTTCGATTCCTCTACCGCCCAGGGGCCGGGATGGCGAAATTGGCAGACGCGCTAGATTCAGGGTCTAGTGGCCGAAAGGCTATCGGGGTTCAAATCCCCGTCCCGGCAAGCTATAATTTGAAGGGTCTGAAAGATGACCGTTATCGCCACGAACCGGCAGGCCGGGCATAAGTACCAGCTCTTTGACCGCTACGAAGCAGGGATCGCCCTCCGGGGCTCCGAGGTCAAGTCGGTCCGGGAGGGGCGGGTCAATTTGAAGGACAGCTTCGTCCGGATTGTGCGCGGCGAAGCGTTCCTCCTGAATTGCCACATCAGTCCTTATTCTCATATTCAGGACATCCGGATGGCCGATCCGGTGAGGATGCGAAAGCTCCTTCTCAAAAGAAGCGAGATCGACCGCTTGAGTGGTCAGATCGCCAAGAAGGGCCTAACGATCGTTCCTCTTTCGGTTTATTTTAAGAAGGGCCTGGCCAAGGTGGAGATTGCCGTGGCCAAGGGAAAAATGGAATTCGACAAGCGTGAAACAATCCGCCGCCGAATCGCCGATCGGGAAGCCCAGCAGGCGATCAAGCGGAGGAAGTAAATAAACTGTTCGGGGCTGATTAGTTTCGACAGGGATCGATCTTTGACAGGGGCGCATGCCGAGGTGGTGAGGAGGCCTCGTAAAACACCTCACAAATCAATAAAAGCTGACAAACTCAGCTGGGCGAATCGGTCCTTTGGGCCGGTCGCTCTTCCACTCGCGGTCTAGTACCGCGACATCTCGGGGGCCTTCGGCCCGTGAGTCTCTTGAGATGACAATCCACGGGCTCGGTTCGGCACCCTGCTTTCGGGTCTGAACTCAGTCAGTGAAAGCTCGCTCCGGTTCATCCTCCTCGCGGGAGGGACCGGGGTCAAACTCAAACGCGGGGTAAGCATGGAGTGCCTCGTCAGAGAGGTTTCCTGGACGCGGGTGCAAGTCCCGCCAGCTCCAGTCATCATCCAAAAAGAGTGAGAAAATACTCGACCGGCCGGCCTGAGCTCGACCACCTGATCTCCGATCTCCTCGATCGGGCGGGCGGATCTCCCCATCAGGATCTCCTTCAGGAGATGATGGTGACCGTGCTCCGCCTGCGGGATGAGAGGGTGGGGCGGGGCAATCTCAAGATCATCAACACCGCCCTTAAGGAACTCCGCTATTCCTCCAAGGTTTTTTCTCCCTATCGGGATATCCACAAGGTGGCTATTTTCGGCTCCGCGCGCACACCCCGGACCGACCCCAGCTATCAACAGGCGAAGGCCTTCGCCAGAGAAATCGTCCGCCAGGGCTGGATGGTGATCACCGGCGGCGCGAGCGGCATCATGGGTGCCGGCAACGAAGGCGCGGGCCCGGAGAAAAGTTTCGGAATGAACATCCGGCTTCCCTTCGAACAAGAAGCCAATCCCATCATGGCGAAGGATCCAAAGCTCATCAATTTTAAGTATTTCTTCACGAGGAAACTTATCTTCCTCAAGGAATCCGACGCCACCGTCCTCTTCCCTGGCGGATTTGGAACGCATGACGAGGGCTTTGAGACCCTCACGCTCGTCCAGACGGGGAAGACCGAGCCGCGACCCATTATCTGCATTGACCCGCCGGGGAGCAAGTATTGGAAAGAATGGCGGCATTTCATTCAAAAGGCCTTGTTGGAGCAAGGGATGATCGACCGAGAGGACCTCGATTTGGTCGAGTTCACTCACGACGTGGGCGAGGCCGTACGGCTCGTTACCGGTTTCTACCGCAATTTTCATTCACTTCGTTTCGTGGGTGAGGAGCTCGTCATCCGGATGCAAAGGCCGCTCGATCCTCAGACGCTGGATCGCCTGAATCGGGAGTTCAAAGATTTTGTGAGCGATGGAAAAATTCGGATTCCGGAAGGTCCCTTGTCTGAGGAGGAAAACGAGCCCCACACCCACCGCTTGGCCCGGATCGTGTTTGAATTCAACCGGCGCGATTTCTCCCGGCTTCGGAAGATGATTGATGTGATAAATCAAGGATAAATTCTTGACCAAAACGAACCGTACATCTATATTTAATTAGCAAATAGACGTGGTTCGTAATGAAAAATTTAGAAAGAGAAAAAGCAAGAAATCTGCGTCGGAAGGGCTGTTCGCTGAGAGCAATCTCCGATAGGTTGGGTTGTTCCAAGAGCTCTGTCAGCATATGGATTCGCGATATTGCACTGACAAAGGCGCAAATTCAACGGCTCCGTACCAATCAGGAAAAGGGCCGGGCGAATGCAGCGAACCATCCAAATGGACCCAAGGCGAAGTGGGAGGCCATTCGATTGAGAATTGCAAGAGAAGCGGCTTGTCACATCCCTAGACGGTATTCTAAGGAGACACTTAAACTGGTAGGTACGGCACTCTATTGGGCTGAAGGTGGTAGCGCAAGTAGAAATGTGGTCAGTTTTACAAATTCAGACCCTAAAATGGTTAGATTAATGATAGGTTTTTTCAAAAATGTTTGTGAGGTGGTTTCCTCAAAATTTCGGGCAGCCGTACATCTTCACCCCCATCTTGACGGAAAGAGAGCTGAAAGATTTTGGTCAGGAGTAAGCGGAATACCACTTTCTCAGTTTCATCGCATTCAATATGCTGTAAGTCGAGCCAGCAAGGGAAAGAGAGACACGTTACCCTTCGGGACATTTAAGATTATTATCTGTGATACGCGACTACAATCTCGTATTAAGGGTTGGATTGAAGGATTGTCTCGTTGGAGTCTTGCTCGGGCGAATAGCTCAGCTGGCTAGAGCACTCGGCTTACATCCGAGAGGTCACAGGTTCGAATCCTGTTTCGCCCAAAGAATGCGAGTGCTATACTTCAACCCGTTTTGACATTTTTCCTCGTAACGGGCCCGTAGCTCAACTGGTTAGAGCACTGGATTGTCGATCCAGGGGTTGCGAGTTCAAGTCTCGTCGGGCCCGCCATGTATACTTAAGGAAGGCGCGTCACCTCGCAGCGCTTCTTTTTCACAACTACATTCTTTACATTGAGTTATAAAAAAACCGTGAATTTTTCGTGCGTGGCTTGCAGTTTCATTGACATGTGTTAACCTTTTTCTGTTGAACGAGAAACCGTTACTTCCAACGATGGAGCAAGCACCCCGGTAAAAGGCGGTTTTATTTTGTCCCCTAAAATAAGGCGATTGGAAAAGTATTTAAACTTATGATTGACTGGCAAAACGGAAAACTTAATGTTTGGCTGCGAGGCACGGCTCTCCTCGTCGCGCTTATTTTCATCTGGAACACGGTGGCGTGGGCGGACGGGGGCGGAAATGTCCTCTTGAATTTGCGCTCCCAAGGAAAAGAACTTCCCGCGGAATTGGCAGAAAGCATTCAAACGGCCGGCGGCGCATTTTCCTCGATTAAACTCCCCAAAGAAATCGGACAAATCAAAAGCACCTTTCAAGGAAAAGGAGAAGGGCTCGTTGTCCATATTCAAGACGCACACGTCAATGAAGAGGCCCAACGCCGGATCGCAGAGATCATCGACTACTTTGTCCGGGAAAAAGGCGCTCGGCTCGTCAACGTGGAAGGTTCTTCGGGTGAACTCGTTCATCAACTGCTCTCCGTCTTTCCCCACCAAAAAGCCAAAGAGCTCGTCGCCGATTATTTCCTCAAAGAAGCTTTAATCACAGGTCCGGAATATCTGGCCCTGACGAAGCGGCCGGAATTGACGCTCTACGGAATCGAAGACGAATCGCTTTACGAGGCCAATCGAAAGGTTTTCTTGGAGGCGCTTGATTTCAAGGCCTTGGATGAGCCCCTCTTGGCCAGTCTCCGGAAGGCGATGGAGGGTGTGGCCCGCCACCTCTTCTCTGACGAGCTCTGGGAACTCATCCGTTGGAAGTACGCCTTTGAGCGGGAGGAAAAGGACCTCATTTCCTATGTTCGTTATCTTGCAACGCTGACAAATGGAAAACTCGATTCCTATCCACAAATTCAGGCCTTTCTCAAACTGCTTGATTATGAATCTCAGGTGGACTGGGAGAAGACGGAAACCGAGATGGAATCCCTCATTCAAAAACTGAGGGAGGGCCTGTCCGGAAATTCGCTAGTCTCCTTTTTGAGAAAGACGGAGGATTTTAAGAGCCAAAAAATTTCGCGCGCTGATTATTACCGGCACGTGGCGGCTCTCCTCCCCGGAAAAGGAGAGACACCCTCTTTTCCCAACATTCAGAAATTTCTCGAATATATCCAGCTCCATGACAAGATCGGCGTGGAAATCTTTGACGAAATCAAGCGGCTCGAGACTTCGCTCAAAGAAGAACGCTTCCGGTCGGAGGAGGAAAGAAAGCTGGATCGTCTTTTCCGGTTTCTTGATGTTTATGAAAAGATTTTCGACTTCTCCCTCACCAAAGAGGACGCAGAATTTTTCTTCAAGAACAGGCCGGAGTTCCGGGTGGAAACGTTCCAATCCTTCCTCCATCCGCTGTTCGAAAAATACCGGTTCGATTCCGAAATCCAGAACGTGGCTTTGAACCGCTTGGACAACGATCTCGGCCAGATCGAGGAGTTTTATCGGCTTGCCCTCAAGCGAGACGAGGTTCTGATTCAAAATGCCATCAAAGAAATGCAGGCCAAGCATGCGTCCGTTTCTATGATTGTGACAGGTGGTTTTCACACACCCGGAATTGAGAAGGCCCTTCAGGCTCGCAATCTTTCCTATCTTGTCGTTACGCCTCGCCTCACAAAGGCCATCAATGAGGAGAAGGATAGTCAGCGTTACGCCCAAGCCATGCACAGCGAACCAACGAAGTTGGCCCAGCTCTTGACCGAGGCTCACTTTCCGGCGCACTCCGGCTTGGCAAACGATCCGCGTTATCAATTGTCTCAACCCTCTCGGATGCGTCCCCTTTCCTTTGGCTGGCGGAAAAACCGTCCGAGTAATCTGAAATCCTTGACACAATTGCTTCCTTTTTATGGAGAGGGCGTGATTCGCGAGAGTATCGCCGCCATCAAAGAGGGAGGAAAATTTCCAGCCGATGGCATCGATCAAATGCTTGCGCATCCGTCTCTTCCTGCTGAGGTGCGCGACTGGATTCGGCCCTCCTATGACACGTTCTCCCGTTCCGAAGTCATCAATCGAAACGGCGTGATTGCCCCCGCTTATGGGGAGGGAAGTTCGCTTGTCTTCAGNTGGGTCGAGCAGGCGGGCGAGGTCGAGAAGTTCAANGCCAGACAAAAAAATCAACTTCAATTCAGCATGGATGGAACCCGGTTCACTGCTGAAGAGGTTCTGGATTCCATGGTTCCAGTCAGGCGTGAGGGAATGGAACGGCAGCGAGTTGAGGCTCCGGTTCTCGACAAAGTCGAACTTGCCGAAAAGCGGCATCAACAGGTCATGGATTTTGTGAAGCGTCTCTCGACGGTTTCCGGGAAGGACCTTCGAGCAGAGGAGATGGTGAAGCTCGCGGGCTTGATCAGTCAATCCAAGCGCGCCCGGGCTGAAGTCCGGAGCAAATCCCGCGAGGTCCTTGATCGATTTCGTAACGCGGCGCGGGAAGAACAGGAAACAACTCGAGCCATCGCACAGGAGTACTTCAAGGGGATTCCGGCAAGGCTGGTAGAAGAGTTCGGCAAGGTCAACGAAGCCGTCCTTTTGTCTCAGACCCCTGAAAATTATGACTTGTCAGAAGGCATTCAAGTGATCGAAGCGAGGATTGCAGCCGAGCTGAAAAAAGTCGAGCCGGTTGTGAAGGTTGAAATTCTGAAAAATGTCCGGGCTGAGATTCAGCAAACCACGGCGACCGAACGGGAAATCACGCAGCGCATCCTCGGAATTGCCAAATTGGGGAAGGAGCTTTCTCTTCTCGCTCAGCCGGAAGAACTAGCGCCCCCTCAGATGACCCGGGTTACGGACATTCAAAAGGGAATTGGTGTTTTGGCCAAACTGGTGCCGGCCGACCACCAATTGGAAAAATTCAAAGGGACCCTTTCAGGAGTGAATGAACAGATTCGAGAAATCGGGGAACGCTCTCAGCTTTATCAACAAATTCGAAGCCTCGAAGGAATGATCCAAAGGAAGTTGCAGGACTTTAAGCAAAGGATCCATGTGTTGAGTCGAATGAATTTGGACGAGACCTTCCCGGCCGATCTTGAAAACTGGCGAAAGGAAATCACCGATCTCGCCAACGGCGTTGACTCCTCGAAGAATCCGAAGGCTGCCCAATTGCTCCAGCGGGTACAGGCACCGCTCGATCAGACAGACGCTCTCCTCAATCGATACCAGCAGGTTCGAAAGAGGCTTCAGATTGAAAATGAAATCCTAAAAAACCATGCGCAGTTGACGGTATTGAGCCAGAGATCTGAGCCCACGGTTGATGACGTCATTCGGATGGGAGAGATCGAGATCCGAATCAATCAGCTGGCCCGGCAATTGGCGATCAAGGAAGCTCCCAAGGATATCCAGGATGCGGTGTCGGGCTTGTCTGGAAAGACAGAGGTCATTGGAAACAATTATTTGACCGGATTCAGCCGAAGGTTGATGCAGGCCGGACAAGATTTGAACCAGAGGCTTATGCAAATGCTGCCGCGGGGGATCGATTTGGATGCATTGCTCGGTGAAACCTTTACTCCGTTTCAAGACGAAGTAGAAAAGTTGGAAACAGCGCAGAGCAAAGTCTTCGCCCAAGCGGACGAAACCATGGCCCAATTTCTACAAACGCGAGTTGCGGCCATCCAAAGAGAATTTCATAAGAAGGAAAGAGAACCTTTCGGTGCCCGCGCTCCTCAACCTGCCGTGATTGTGACGGCACCTGCGGTCGTTCAGCCGAAGGCCGAACCCAAACCAGCACCTCCCATCAAACCACTTACCAAAAGGGAGGTCAAACGGCAGGCAAAGCAGGCGGCAGCGGTTGAAAAGGCTCGTCAGGAAACGGAAAAAGCCAAACAATTAGCCGAACAGAGTCGAATTGAGAGAGAGCGGATTGCGGCCGAGGAGAAGACAAAACAAGAAGCCGCGGAAGAAAAGCAGCGCTTATCAGAAGAGAAACAAAAGACCATACCGGTCCCCGATCTGGTGGCTCTCCTCGATAAGTATCGGAATCTCTCTTCGGATGAACGAAAAAATCGAATTAACGCATTGCAGGAAACCGCTGACCAAATCCAACAGGAAATTTCGGGCGCGCGCTCTGAAGTCCGTAAAGAGGCCCAAGAGAGTCTTGAGACCAAAATTCTCCGGCTCTATGGGGAGCTCCGCCAAGTCCAACTTGAAATGGCCGTGGCTCAAATTGCCCAATATGGAGAGGTTGAGGTCCATCGTCTGGGAGGGCTCCTCAAAACGGCCGAAGATGAGATCGCTCGACTCAACCAAGCGACGGGGGTTCAGGATCCGAAATCTTACTACACTCTGAAAAAGAATTTCCAGGAACAAAAAGAACAAGCCCGCACCGCGCTCAGGGAACAGATCGAACCGGATCTTCTCGAAGACCCTCAATATCAAAAAGCCCTACCCGCTTTGATCGATCAAGTGGAGCAATCCATAAGGGAAAGAGAAGACAGGCTGGTGAAGGAAGAAGAGAATTTGCTGGCTAAAATTCAATCCAAACTGGGCGGCGCAAAACAGCCAAAACCGCCGAAGGTTTCACCCGCTGCTCAAAAAGGGGAAGCCGAATTGGCTCGCGAGGAAGCAGATCGGAAAGAGGCCATCGAGGCAGAGAGACCGAAGGAGAGAGCATTCGAAAAAATCAAAGCTAAAATCTTGCAACCCCTAGAGCCAATCCGGGAAAGTGTTAAGAAGGCGAAAACCGTGGAGGAGGTCCTGTCCTTGATGGAGGCCTTTGAAAATTCTGCGACCCGTGCCATTGAGACGCATATTGCTCCGGGGACGCTTGAAGCAAGACAATTGGAGTACGACGTCTTGGAAGCGCTCATCCGTTCCTTCGGCGAGGAAGACATCCCCGGGGCTCTTTACGGCACAAGTGCCCACAAAAAATTAACTGAACTAGTCAACCAGAGAGATAAGGTGCTGGAGGCGCTTGGCCGGACACTTCACCGGCCCGCAGAAGGAAGGGGAGCCGCTGCGGTCCGACCCCGACTTCCCCAGACTCTCGCAAAAATTTCCCGATGGTTCTTCAACAAAAAATCCGTCGCCGTCCTTTTTCTTATCGCGGTTTTCTTTGGGCTGGGAGAGCTTTACTCTCTTCCTCAAGGGGAGACCCCGTCGGCTTCGGTCCCTGCTCCGGCTCCCGTTTTGGTCCCTGTTTCGCAGGCTCCGGTGATTCAACAGAATCTCCAGAAATCTCTGCCCACTCTCGGTCCCAAGTCGCCTGCTCCCGAACTCCCTTCTCCTGAACTCACTGAAAAGACTGAGATTATTCCCGTGGGTCCCAATAATCCCACGAAGGTGAAGCTGACCTCTACTTTCAATCCAACGACCCAGACCTGGGAGAAAAAACGGGAAGATTTCCTCAAGATTGAAGGGGTTGAGAAGTGGTGGCCCATGCACTTGAAAGACATCGACTATACCGACACCTCGCCCCACTACAACCTGAAAGAGATCCGGGAAAATTTCGGCCAGCTGGCTCGCAATTTTCAGCCGGGCAGCCTTATTCGGGTCTGGTGGGCCGTGATAGAACCCGGCCAGCCGATCGTCAACGATTGGGCTATCCTGAATCATAATGGGCAAATCGTGCCCGTCCAGCGGGCCCCCGTCCAGCGGGCCGCCGGACGTTCCGAGGTCCGCTTTCTCTCCGAGGAGGACATCGCTCAAGCGCTCATCCGGGCAAGCAAGGAAAAGCCTCTCCTCCGGCAAAGGTCTTTTGAGCGCATGGCGGAGGGGATTCAAATCCGTCTGAAAGAAAAATTGGATCAAATCCCCGGCCTGATTAAAGGGATGCAAGACGTCAATCCCCAACCGATTTCCGACGCCCTCCTGAAGGTAAAGGGAGAGACCGAGAGTGAGCTCAGTGAGATCCAGCAAATCGACCCGCCGCTCGTTAAAAACATTCGTAAGCAAGTGGAAAAAATGCCGGTAGATGCACTTTTAGATCAGCATTTGACGCGATATGTGGAGATTCTTGAAGGAGTGTCTCAGGTCGGATCGGTCAAAGCCCGGATCGAAAATGAATGGCGGCGTGTCGAGGAGATCTTCAAGCAAGTCGCGAGCGAATTGGATGCGACGAAAGGCCAACCCTATGACGTCAAGCAGAAACTGATTGAGAAAGGAGGGTTGTCTAACGATACCAAGGAGCCGGTCACAGCCGTCTTGGGTCGGCTTGAATCCACTCTCAAGGAACTGCCCGGCCACCCCGGCCTGTCGACGAATGAAATCGAGCTCGCCTCGCTGAGTCAGATGAGAAAACTTCTCTCGGATGTCCATCCAGAAATTTATGCTGCGGCGCCTAAAATCATCGACGGAAGAATCGAACAGATCAATACCCACATGGACCGACTCCAGCAGCCGGGTGCCGGCCAAACGGCTTTCGTCATTCCTTTCCTTCGGGAAGAGAGAAATCCCTCGTGGAACTTGAGCGAGCGGCTTGAGCATCACCGGAAAATGTTGGCAAGCTACCGCCAAAGCTACCTCGATACGGTCGCCCGGCATTTTGAAGAACGCCTTCAGGTGATCCTCCAAGATGTCTCAGGGGACTCTATCCGTTTGACGGCGTATCAGTTCGAAATCGAACGCATTCAAAGTGAAATTTCATCCCTCCGGAACCGGATTCAGAGGCTGGGCGACGGGAGATATGCGGATGAAGTTCAAAAAAGGCTCGAATCAATTTGGAAAAATTTTGAAGTCCAGGTAGGAGGAATTTTCCCGCAGGAGGCTCAGCACGCCATCCGATCCAGCCGCGGCCTTTTTCTCTCGGTCCTTTTAGTGACGGCCCTGGGAGGCACGCTGGCGTTTGTCCCTTCGTTTCTTTGGCGGGGGGAGGAGACTCCGGAACTCCAAGAAGCACCGGTTTCGCTGACGCCGGAGACACCGCCCGTGGATTTCTTCAAGAAGCCTGCGGAGCTTCCCGTTTTAACCCCCAAATTTGAGGCCGTTCCGTCTCCAGCTCCACCGGTACCTGTTAAGATGCCGACCCCCCCTGCTTCAGCTCCCCCCATACCGGGAAAGACGACACCAGGAGGACCTCTTGTCGAAGTCGGTCCAAAGGCGGGAGAGTTTAGGACAGAAATTGTCGTCCACTCGCCTACCTCCAGCCAGTACACCCATCGCTACAATGCCAATATCCAAGAATGGGAGAGGTACAGGCGGGATGACTATCTGAATATGGGTGGAAAAGACCAGTGGGTGCAGACTGTTTGGGATGACGTTAACGCCCCCCCTTCTTATAACCTGGTCGACATTCAGCGTCATTTCAACTTTGTGACTGGCGGCGTTCCGCCGGGCTCTCTCGTTCTCATCAGGTACCAAGGTACATGGAATTATTTTGACGGTGCCGGCAGAGTGAAGAATATCGGAATCCCGCTGAATCGACCGCCGGGCCGTTCGGAAGTGAGGGCGGACTTGGAAAAGCTCATCACCGGTTTAATGGCCCGCCTCAAGCGCTCCACACTCAAGACAGATGTGATGCCCGAATTGGTCAGTACGATTCTCGACAGCACGTCCGACACCCTTCAGAGTTATATCCTGCAAATCGAGAAGATCAAACAGGAAAATCAGTCTGATTTCAAGGCCGCCCAGCCGATTTTTTCTCTCGTCCAGCGATTTGAAGCAGAGCACAAACTCATGCTGGAAAAAATCGGGGACGCTGTCGGCACCAGCGGAATCCAGTTCGACACCGTTTCTCTTCGGCTCCTTGAAGCCGAATATGCCTTCATCAGCGCATCGCTCAGAATCATTCCCGATTATTGGATGACAGCCGAAGAGCGTGGAAACCTCAAAGGAAAGCAAAGCGGGTTGGAGAGTCAGATTCAAGCCTTGAGGCGCCACTTCTCCGACGCTCTAGTCGAGGCAGGAGAGCCGCTGTCCGGCATGGAGGACTTCAGCCTCCCCCTCCAAGAGGAAGACTTGGGAGAGGGCTTGGGGCTCGACCAACCCGTTGTTCCCGCACCCGGCGATTTTTCTGCCCCCATTTGGACCGTCGTCAATCCGGCGACCCTTGAGCCTGCTTCGAGGCCCGCCCGTGTTCCTATTAAAGGTTCTGGCATTTTGATCGCCGCCAGCATTTCGGCCTTTTTACTGGGCGTCGGAGGCAGTCTCTTCCATCATTTCCGTCCCGTTCCGACTCAATCCGTCCCCGAATCCAATGTGCCGGAACCTGTTGCCATCAGCCAACCCAAACAGCAGAGATCGGAAGGGGAGGCGCGCTTCATTCCGCCCTTTGCGGAACGTGCGGAGAAGGAGTTAAAAGAAGCCGAGACTCGATTGAATCAACTCATCGAAAAAAAGAGAAGTCTTGAGGTTCAATTGAACGAGAAAAACCTCCTCAAAACCAGACTGGAACTGCTCAAGGCAAGTCTCACCAGCCGGCTCACGGAGCTGGAAAGAAACCGGAAAGAACATTTCGGCGCCTTGATTATCAATGGTCAACCCATCGAAGATCATATGCGGAAAGTCCGCAATTCGCTGAACCAAATCGAGGAGCAACTGGACTCGATCGCGGCTGAGACCGTAAACCTTCCCCTTCAGATCCAATTTTTGGGAGAGGATATTCGCCGCGCTGGGACGACAGCCAACGGTCTCCGAAACAAACGTTCCGAGGTCCGCAGTGTGGGCGGCGAAGTCAACGAGGCAGCCCGTCAATTGGGCCTCTCGCTCGAGCAAATTCCAGATTTTTCTGGAAAGTTCGGTGCTGCAATTCAGGATTTGGTGGCCAGCATCACCTGGATCCGGGAATTCTCCGACACTCCTGATCCCGAAGCCCTCACCACCCTTTCCGGAGCCATCCGCGGCGTCTATGCGAAAGTGATTCAGTTGGAGAAGGCCTCACCTCAAGAGGATTTCAGCTCCGTGAAAAATGCACTCAATCAATTCAATATAGCCGTCATAAAGCTCAAGCAATCCCTGGAGGTGCCAATAATGGAAACGCGGGGATACGGCCTTTTGAAATATGTAGCCATAGCTGTTCTTGTAGGCGTCCTCTTCTTCGCCAGCCGCTTCTTCTTCCTGCAAGCGCCGGAAGCAAAACCCTTGTCGGAGAAAACTGAGGTTCGCCCGGAAAAAGTTGAGCTGGTGCCCCCTCCGCGGCCAAAGTCGATCGAAGAAGAGATCAAAGGTACCAAGGAAGAAGTTCCCGTGATTCCTCCGCCTGCCGCAGAATCTTTGCCTGTCGCCCAAAAGGCCCCGCCGGAATATAAAATTCCCACTGATCTCGAAACAAAACTAGCCAAAGGCGCACTGGAGGAGATCCGCCAAGGCCTCCGGTGGGCGATTGGCGAAACCTCCCGAGATCCCAAATCCGTCGCCAAGGCCCTCGAACTCGCCCGAGGAAATTCTGCCGCGGGTAAGCTCAATCCAAAAGACGTGGAACCTTTTTTCTTCCAGACCGACGAGGGAATTCTCCGCGAGGCCATGGAACTGGCCGCAACGCAGAAGATCTCCATCGGAGCGCGTGCCCAGGCCCATTACTACCTCCATGCCAATGAGCCTCTTACTCGTGAGCGCCTCAAATCTTTTCTAAGCGACGCGACGAAAAAACAGGAAAGCCAGCTTGGGCGTGTGGAAATTGCCTTGAGAATCCTCGAGGCCCGAAAAATTCCCGGCATCACGCTGGAGGATTTTCTGCCGGTTTTCCAGATCAAGCCCTTCCATCATGAGATGGTCAACTTCGCCTTGAGGGCCATAGCCCAGCAGGAGATCCATGTTCCGTATGAATTCATCCGGCCGTTCCTCCACAGTCAGTTCCAGTCTTGGTCGGCCATGGAAGTGATTGAGGCCGGGCGCGTCCGTGTACCCCTGACCGAATTAAGAGGGCTTGAACTTCCTGCCGGCAAAACGGACATCTGGCAGCTCGGCGTAGGTGAGATCGCGCGCTTGTCCAACAAGCTTCCCAATGTGTTCGTCACACACGTGGACAGCAGAGTTCGAACGGTGCTTCAAACGGACGCTTCGATCGAACCCGCGGCCATGTGGGAAAGGCTCCTGGCAGGCGTTCTCGTCACCAAGCTGAAAGATTCCGGCAAACTTCAAGCTGTCAAATTGCCCCTTCTTCATCTTCTTCAACGTTATGAGTCCACCGGCTATCTGGGTACTTTGAATGAAGGGAAGATCCGAGATTTTGCCCAAGAGCTGGCGGGACAGATCCTCGAAGAAAGAAAAAGACACGAGGAAAACCTTGTCCTCGGACCGGGCCGGCGCGTCAATGTCTTGATGCACGCTGGACAAGAATTCGACCGGGCGGGCCTTGTGAAACTTCTCACAGATACCGGTGTCCGGGAGAAGGACATCCAGGTTTTCTTTGCAGGACCCAGTGAAGCGCACGCGGCCATGGCCCTTCAGGGTTATTTTCGTTCCATCATCCAGGCGATTCAAGACGGCGAGCCGACCACGTTCTGGGAGGCCGTTCACGGCCAGCCGGCCACTTTGACAATTAGAGACGGAAGCATCGCCGGGCTGTTGACGTCCACGGCCTATGCTCGCGAGATCGCCCAAGCTTTTGCCGGCGCTCCGAGTATCCCAATGGGGCACCTGACGTTTGTGAAGGAAAGCTGTTATTCCTGCGACTTCACCATCAACTTACTGGGCAGGGCTATGAAGCAGGAAATCGGTTATCAAAGAATTGCCTCACTTCCTACGGTCATCGCTGTCACCAGTCGCTACAGCGTGGGATACCCGCAAAGTTTCCGGGACGCCGTCAAAGCCCTTGGCCTCACGCCGGGCACTCCGTTTCGTCTAAAACACTTTTTCGAGGCAGACCGCCTCGCCAATTTTCCGAAGGACCCAGCGGTTTGGCGCCGCGACCCGGCCGGGTTCATTTATTTTGACTTTCATCCGCTTGAGGAAAGATTGGGGATCCCTGTACGTTTCCGGGGCCAGCTCGGACCCCTTCTCGAAATTTCCCGCTTGGATTTTCCAAACACCTGGCGTTCGGAGGTCAGAAGTTTGACGAGCAAGCTTTTGACGGCCTTGATCCCTGCGGGCGCGGCGATCATGGGATTCTATCTCACCGGAAAGTTGAGCCCGACTCCTTCTTCCGCCCCCCCTGCCCCACAACCTGGGCAGGAAGTCAAACTTTCTCTTCCCGAAACCGACGGGACCGGATCCGCAAAAACCAAATCCCCCGAGCCGTCCCTTCAGAGGAATTACGAGATCCAGTTCACAGAAGAGGGTGAAATGCACACCACTCGTTACCCCTCGACTTCCATTGTCCGTAAAACTCTCGTGGGCAAAGATGGGATCGATAAAGCGCATTGGGATCTTATCAACGGAAAATGGTACCCCGTGGCCATGGACTTGCGTTTCTTCCACTCCGATCTGGGTATTCAAATGGCCTCTTTCGCTGACACGCTTTCCGGAATAGAGCAACGTGTCAAGGACGAGATTGACAAAAGTGGTGGGATTCCGGAGGGGAGCTTGGTTAAGGTTGTCTGGGTGAAAGGTCGGGACCACGAATGGATTCATTTTGATCCGAGCGGCAATGTTTTTCATGAGGCGATCATTCCAGGACGATCTGAGGTGAGGATCGGACCCAGTGCGATTGCAAAGCGGATCGTGATGGGCTCGGGCCTCGTGGCCGCGGCCTTTGTCGGACTCTATCTGGCCGGCCTGTTCAGTCCTGTTCCGCCCGCTCGTGAAGAAGTGGCTCAGCCTGTTGTAACAGCCGAGGCCAAAAGGCAACCCTCCGAGGGGAAGGCCCGTCCGAGCGGTCCGACTGAAATTTCCAAAGAGCCGACAACCGAACGGGAGACCGAAAGAGAGTTTCGCGTTCCCGGATCCCAATCCGAAGTCTTTGAGATGGGGAAATTCGGGCATCTGGCCACGGTCATTAACGGGGATCCCAGCCATGGCCCGCTTTACCGGGTGGAAAAAATTCTTTACCTGGAAGCGCCTGTGGGAAACAGCTTTGCCAGTGCGAAGATTTTAGACGTCAGAGGAGCAAGAGATGAAAGGGAGGCGACACAGAATCTTTTGATCAAAGCGCAAAAGACGGAGAGGGGAGTAAGGTTCGACGTCATCTACCCCTACAGCCGCACGAAGGGGAGCTTCTTCTTTCCCTTGAATCCTGCAACAGGGATCTACCTGTCACCCCGTATTATTAAAGGCATTCCTCTCACGCCCGGGGAAGAGAAAAAACTCAGGCAGCGTTCCGAAGTGCGGCTTGCGACGCAGGAATTTGAGCAGGTGCTCAAGCGGCTGGACATGGCCCTCAAGGACGCGGCAGGTGTGAAGCCCCGGTCGATCGAAGAAGCCTTCGAACGCTATGAGACGCTTGTTCGCCCCGAATTTGAAAGAGTGCGCGAAGAACTTCAAGAACTCTCAAAGGTGGGGGCGATTGAAAAACTTCCCGATTATCCCAGCCACTTGAGAACGTTTGTGGCGCAGAACTTCGATGAGATCTTGCGAATGATTCGAAGGGAAACGGAAGAATTGGAGGCCTCAGAGGCCAGGGCCCTTCTGGATCGCCTCCAGACCCTCTCGAAGCAGGACCACCAGGAGATCGAGGACATACAAAAAAGCCACGACAAGATTGAGCGGCGAATGAAGGCCGAGGCGGGTGCGAGGGACAGTAGGAGTGTCCTCAACGAACTGGGCCGCGAGGTCCAGAGCGAATTGGATCGATTAAGGCTGCACCAAAGCACCATTGAATCTTTCCTGAAAGGCGAGCCCCACGACACAGGTATCATCGCTGCCTATCAGAGCAGTTTCGATCCGGATTACTTTGCCTCCCTCATCGAACAGCTGGATGAAGAAGGAAACGGACTTCAAACAAGGCTCGTGGAGCAACAAACCCTTGTCCGGCAATTGAAGGGCGAGGCAAATCCGGAGGCCTTGACCCTCGCCACGGTCGAACTTCAAAGACTTGAGAAAGAATTCCAAAAGAGGTTCCCCTTCCACGCCAAGGTGGTGGCCGCGCAAGCGAAGGTTCAGGATCAGGCCGTTGCACTTGGGGAAGAAACGCAAGCAGACCGCCAAGCTTTTAGAGAAGCGAAAAAGCGGTTGGAAGAAATCGAAGGGAAGGGACGAGACGCTCAGGAGAAACTGGAAGCGGTCGTCCGCGAAGTCCGCCGTCTCCGGGAACTGAACCCTCAATTCCCCGATTCAGTTCCGGGATATAAAGACGCCCAGACCCATCTTCGAAATCTCGAGAAACAGGCTGAGCCGGTTCTTGCAGAATTGGAAAAAATAAAGGAAGGATTTCAAAAGAGATTTCCCTTTCACGCCAAGATTGTGGCTGCGCAAGCGAAGGTTCAGGATCAAGCGGTTGATCTTGGAGAAGAAAAAGCCACCGACCGTCAGGCTCTGGAAAATGCTAAAAAACAATTAAAGGAAATTCAGCAAAAAAAACGCCAAGCCAAGAAAAACCTCAATGCAGCCGCTCGCATCCTCCGTGACCTCAGAGAACAAAACCCTCAATCACCCGATTCGGTTCCCGGCTACAAAGAGGCCCAAGACCGTTTGCGGAATATTGAGACACAGACCGAGCCGTTTTTTTCTAAGGCAGAAAAAATAAAAGAAGAAATCAAGACCTTGGAGGAGAAGGAATCAAAGTATCAGGACTGGCCCGCTGTGGTGCTCCAAGGAATTGAGCAGAGAATAAAGGAATGGGGATTGAAGGAAAAAACCATAAAAGTTCTTGAAGCGTACTTTCTGGATTCTCCCCGGTACAGTGAAAATCTGAAGAAACAGGAAAAGGGGATAGGGCAACAAATTAACCGCATTAAAAAACAAATCGAACAGGAGGCAACGGATTCAGACGTTCTTAAGCTCGAAAAGCTTGAAGGAATTCTCCAGGAAATTCGCGGACGGCGTCAATTTGCCGAACAGGAACTCGACAGACGGGAGAAAATTAAATGGAATCCCTTTGCTGTGAAAGTTGATCTGGATGTGGCCGTTGCGGACATGCAGTCTCTTGCTTGGGCCCTTAAGATTCAGAAAGCCAAGAACCAATCTCGCCTCAGAGGGTTTATTGGATCTCCTACCGAAGTGGCTCTCCGAAAATTAAAGCAGGAGAAAGACCGTTTGGAGGCAAAAGCTGAAAGAGAAGCGGAAGCGAACGCCCAAGAAATTGAATTGACTCAAGAAAAGATTCAAAAAACTCAAGCACAACTAGGAGAAGCTTTCAAAGCTCGAAAAGCCGGCCGGATTTGGATTGATTATCTCTTCATGCTCATGATGTCGCCACTCGTTTTTCTGCTCAACCTTTTGACCGCGCTTCGTGTCCTTCCGGAAGAGTCCGACATTCGGGCACTTCGTGGAGAAATTCAGAAATTACAGGCGAGAGTGAAAGATCTTGAAGCATTGAAACCAGCAGAAGAAATTCAAATCCTCGAAGACCAAATTGAAGCTACCGAGAAACGTATCCAACACATGGCCGATGCAGATTGGCAGCGCGTTCTCCGGCGCTTAGATCCGGATCAGTTCGATGAAAAGTTTCTGAAAGAAATCATGGATGATTTGGAAGAGGAAAGACAGCTCATCAGCTCCCGCGCGGAGGTGCGTGCGGAGGCGGAAAAAGATGACGTCAAGGCTTGGAATGAGATCGGGAAGAAGATCAACGAGCTGAAAGATGGCGTCAAAGCGTGGAACGAGATTGGAAAGAAGATCAAAGACCTTCCGAAGGAACTCGACGAAGCGAAGAAGGCGCTTCAAGCGTATGCCGTTGATCTTAAAAAGACAGAGGTCCCGAAGAACAAGGACTTTGCTGAAGAAATTGGAAAAAAATACGAGGTCGTCAAGCAAACCCTCAAGGAACACGTGAACCATCCCTCCGTCCAGGCCATTTTGGTGGAAATTATGTCGCTTAAGATGTCGCTTAAGGAACTCGAGGAAGCGAGCAAAGTGCTTCGAGCGTATTCCATTGATCTTAAGAAAACATTGGATGTGAGGATCGATGGAAAGATCCAGAAGGACCTTGCCGAAAAGATCGGCAAAAAGCACGGGACCGTCAAGCAGGACCTCAAGGAAAATGTAAACCATCCAGGGGTCCAGGCGATTCTGGCGGAGGTCGAGTCACTTACGACGAAGCGGATGGAACAGATCACACTCGAAATCATCGGCGCGCCCGTGGCAGTGGTGGCCGGGACTGCGGCGGCGCGCGCGCCTCCGGGGGAGGTCGCGAAGGAAAAGCCGAAATCAAGACCCCTTTTATACGCCTTCATTCTTGCCGTTGTCCTTGTAATCGGTGGATGGTTCTATAGCGCCTACCAAGGTCTCAAGACCCAGATTGCCGATTTGTGGAACCGGCCGGTCGAGCAGAAAGTCGTCACAACGGATTTCCTTAAGAAAAAAGAGCTGGAAGATTTCATGAAACGGCTTGAGGAAGAAAAGAAAAAGCAGCCCGTCGTCGTCCCGCCTATTCCGGAAGAGAAAAAAGAGCCCGAAACCAAGCCTGCCCCCAAACCGGAGCCGCTCAAGCCGGTCGTTCGTCCCGCCCAGCCGCCGATGTATGCCGGCCCTGCGCCGCTCGGAAAACCCGGCAAAGTGCTTCCTCCCTCTATGGCGAAGTCGGTTGACTTGAACGCCATCGCGAAGAATCATCCCATCCTTACTCTCGTTGTGGGCGATTCTCTATTTTCAGAAAAGACCCTTCCGGATGTTCAAACCTTGCGGAAGATTTGGCACCACCTGGGTCCCCTCGGGCTTCAGGTGGTCATCGTCTATCCCGGCGCCGGGGGAGACGCGAAGATTCTGGAACGATACCTTGTCTCTCATCAGATCGACGTTCCGGTGGTTTTCGATCCCCAGGCGAAGCCCAATCCAAAGCAGCCTTCTTTCCTCCGTTACATCAGTCCGCGCGGAGACAAGGCCAAGGGTTTCCTGTGGTCTGAAGTGTTGGCCGATCTCCAGAAAACACCGGCGCCAGATCCCAAGGACAAAGAAACACAGGCCATTTGGGGAGACAAAAAGCCGCTTCGAAACGTCGGGATCGATCCTTTCGTCTTTCAAATGCTCCAGCAGGAATTGACGGCGGACCAGCTCACGAACATGCTTCAAAAGGACCCGCGGCGCGGCCTCCTCGATACGGCCCCGGAGGAGAAAGAATTCAAGGTCCAGCACGTGAAGTTGCAGCAACTCCCGGTGGAATGGCAGAAGGAGTTTGTCGATTTCGCGGAGGCGCAGCTCAAGGCCTTTCTGGCAAGCCAAGACCAACCAACCAAAGAAGACGACCCCCTGTTACTTTCACCTCTGGATTGGTACGTGTACCTCAAACCCCTTTTCATGTACAAAAGAATAGAAGGCGCCCAAGTGGCCCTTTTTCTAGAAAATTTAAGACGCCATGTCTTTCCCACCATGTTAAAAGATCTGAACCCGGCCTTTGGCGTGAGGAGCGACAAAAGCTTCCTTCCTCACCGGTGGCAGGGAGGCGCTTCTTTCATGGCCATCCATGAGAACTCGGATGAAATCTGGGCCCGGCACGAGCGGCTTTGGAAGAAAAAAGGTTACCCCGTTTCCCTCAAGCAGGCCCTCGTCGGCGCCATTGAGTTGACATTGGACGTGATGGCGGACGTCACACTTCTTGCCAACAATGAACCCGGCTACCTTGAGAAGAGAGGCCAGTTCGGGAAGGGACTCATCCATCCCACCGGTCGCGGGTGGTATTTCGAGACGCAGGTGATCGATCCTGTGAATCGAGCCAGACTTTTAAAATTTCCCCCAACCGAAGGGCTTGAACTCCAACTGCCTGGGGCCGGAAACATCGGAGCCGAAAACCCACTCTATCCAGGCGGCAAGAAGGTTCCTTCACCGATTCCGGGAGGGTATCATCCATTCTGGTATTTCTATGATCAAGTGTTTCAAGGAGGAGCTTTCTTTAATTTCGATCCCGACACTTACAAGCTCTATGCCCCACATAACCTCAGGTATTGGGGTGGTATTCCCGAGTTATCGTTTAATCCTCAAATGGGACCGACCTATACCTTCAATGAACTTTTTGCCACGAAGGGGGACATTGACCTCCTTAGGGACGTGCGACAGCAAATCGTAAATTTGATTCTTGAGAAAACCCCTCTTATCCCGTTTACCCTGCCGCTCAAGGACACACCCATCGATGCGCCCGACGTGAGCAACCCCCAGGACTACCTCACGTTTCACTACTTGAGCCGTCGGGTCTCCTGGTACGGTCCCGGCGGAAAACAGTATCAAACGCCGCTTGATTTTCTCGTGGATTTCAACCCCACGATCCGGCTGGCGGACCTTGTTTCCAAGACCTATTCGAAAGCACCCAGTCAATTTTTCTCAGATCGGCTCGCCAATTCTATTCTTGTCTTCATGGCCTATCACCCGGAGACGTGGGGGACGAAGTATCCGAGAAGTCTCCGTGAGATTTACACCAAACAGGCGATCGAAAAAGCGGTCAATATTTTTACGATCCTTCACAATGCGGAAGTCTTCCAGCCGCTCTTTCGTCCGGAATTCGGAAATCCTGAACGGAATTTCATGATCGACGACCTCCTGAAACGCTTGATCGATTCCACGATCGGTGATGTGGTCGATATTGACCTTCGGACAGGGCAGGACAAGGTGCTCTTTCGTGTGGCGAACCGGCGGCTCGAAATTTATGAGGGCAATTACCTTGGCATGCTGCAACGGGAGGTCGTGGCCAATTTGAAGACCTTCCCCTACGAAGTGGAGGGCCGGCTCTGGCCGTGGACCACCAACCTCCCCCTGCCCACGAAAGGTGTTTTCCCAACGCCGCTTTTTAATGACCGATTGGTCCGGCAGAGTGCTTTGTTCGCCGATTCGGCGATCGCTCTTCGTGACTTTTATCTCACCTACCTTTTGATCGAACAGGGCAGCGCCATCAAGATGGGAATCACGGATCCCGAGGAGATGGTGAAGTTCATCAAGGCGAAGGCGGCCATTCGGGAAATGGCCGGGAAAGTTTACGGCCGGACCCTGAAGTTTTCCGACCCCGATGATGCGGGTCGGATCACAGCCATGGCCAAGACCCTCTACCTCTCCGGGATTCCCACGGACCTTTGGAATCTCGTGCTGGCGATTGCTTCCAAGGGAGATGAAAAGAATCCCAATGTGGCAGATGGAAATAATGTCAGGCGAGAGGCCTTGAATCTTTTCAACCGGATCAGCGGCCAGAAGTTGACGCAATTTGACCTTTTGAGCGATGACCCGGAAATCAGCGGTCTTCACACGAGCTTCCTTATCTGGTGGGCCAATGAACGGGGCAAGGAAAAAGGAAATTACGAGAAATGGATGGGCGCTCTGGACAAGCTCAACATGACCGAAGTGAAGGATCAGGCCGAGCGTTACTGGCAGGCCATTGCCCAGGCCCAGGGCGCGAAAATTCCGTCCCTGAAAGAAGGTGATTTCAGCACGTGGGACCGCTACACGCGGGCCCGCTATCAGTCTTACATCAAGGACATCATCCAGCGCGGTCCCATGGAGAGGAAGGAAGTGACCGACGAGGCGGTCAAGTTCCTGGCCGATCCGAAAAATCAGGCCCTCTTCCGCCAATTGACCGATCGTTCCATTGAGGTCTCCCGTGAGATGACCAAGCTTTTCCCGCGCAAGACCAAGCCGCCCGAGCCGGGGACGAGCTTTTTCGATCTGGATTCAACCACGCAGGGAAGGATCGTTTCCATTCTTGAGGCCACGTTGCGCACCAAGAATCAGAAAAGGAGTCTTGGGTTAGAGATCGACAGGCTCCGCTTTCTTGTCCACCGTCTCGGGACGGACGAGATGAAGGATCGGGTGCGTCGAGACCATTATCTCAAGATGGCCGAGGACTTCCACAGCGCCCTCTTCCCCCCGCAGGTCTTTAAGGACCGGCGTCCGGTCGAGATCACGCACGAGATGGTGGCCACGAACCCCGAATCCGAAACCGTTTTTCTAAACATTCTCGGCTCGGCCCATGACCCCACCAAAGTCATCTTGGACCCTACAAAGATATCGGAGACCGAGCTCTTCGAGCGGCTTTACAAGGCACACAAGAAGGAACTTGAGGAAGCCGTCCGTGCCTTGGGCCTTTCCAGAGGGAAACCCGGGGATTTTCACGAGAAGCTGATTCTCGGCCGGCTGGAGGAAGCGCGTAAAGACATCAACCTGGGACGTGGTCCAAAGCCAGAGATCAAGAGCGTGGAAGAACTCATTCCGCTCCTCAAGCGCCGGCCCGATTATGAGGGCGTTTACATTCAGAAAGTTTTGGATCTTGTGCGCTTTTATATCCAGCAGCAAACCCGTCTCTTTCCGGGTGTCCGTCCCTCGGATGAACAGCTTGCGAGTCTCATCGTCGGGGCCCTGGGCACGGGCCTGATCTCCGGCGGGCTGGACCAAGGTCCGGTGGAGGCGCAGGCACCACCGGTCCAACTGGCGGTCCAACCCAAGGTGGCTCCGGACCTGCGTGAGAAGGCCCTGGCCTATGCCGAGAAGAGTCTTCCGACCCTCCTCCGTCTTTTTGAACCCGGCATCGGCACCGACCTCACGACGGGTTATCCGTATGATGGTTATGACCCGATCCGACAAAGACCTCTGCATGAGCCCGCGACGGGGAAACCCGCTCTGTTCACTCAACCCACCGCGCAGGGCTTTCGGCTGGAAATTTTGGGTCACATCCTGGCAGGCGATGTGAAGGAAAGGCAAAGTGTTGAAGAACGGCAGAAGGCGGTAAAAGAGGCCGACAAGATGCTGACGCATCTCCTTCAGGACCAGAAAACGATCGGCTGGAAGGGATTGATCAGCTGGAAGGATTTGACGACGGGTCAGTGGAGGGATGAGAAGTACGGCTTTGTCGACAACGCGAATCTGACGTTCAGTTTGATGGCCTTCATCGGTTCTTTGCAACGTGCCGTCAAGGCCAATCCACAGCTAAAAGTTGATTCTCTTGTCACCAAGGCCCGGCAGTTCATAGACAATCAGCTTGAAGGATATGAAGCCCTCTATGATCCTGCCAAAGAGATGTTTTCAGGGGTTATGGAAAAAATCGATGTGACGAAGCCCTTGGAGAAGGGATGGGTGGTGGTCGACGGCCACAAACGACACGAAACCTATTATATCGACCGCTTCTTTGCCGAAAACCGAGCGAAGATCGCAGCGGTGGTAGGCTATTTCCAGGCCCTCCGCACCAAGCGGGGAGGACCGCAGGTGATCTCTGAAAAGGCTTTCCTCAGTCTAAAACCAACGTTCTCCGACTACGCATACCGTGACAAGACCAAACGGCTGACACCGACCCCTTGGGAGGGCTTTTTCCAAATCAGCTGGGGGGCGGACGCAGAATTGGCCTATGCCGACAAACTGCCGCATCTTGCGGTCATTCACGAAAACTTTTTCAAGGCCGCAACCGACTATTCCCATGTGCATCACCTGCGCGGCTTCCTCTCGGCCTCCGCAGTCCCAGCGAAGAAGCTCTATCACGGGGCCACCGGGATGCCAACCTTGAAGGAAACCAAAGGGCCCGTGTGGAGCCGCACGGCTTCCCTTTACGCAGCGGCCCCGTATTTCCGGGCCTATCCGGAACAGTTCTACCTTTGGATGCGTGCCTTTGAAAACGACGGGAAGAACGTGGGTGAATATGGTATGTACGATGCGCTGGGATACGGAGGACGGTCCGTCAAGCATTACCTTGCGATCGACCAAGGATCGATGGCCGTGGGTCTGATTGGCAAGGAAGGCGAATCGTTCCGGACCTTCGCCAAGGAGGCCGGCTTGGACAATGAAATGATCCGTCTCTACAACGCGCATCTGGCCTATTGGAGTGACCCCAAACAAATTCAAAAGGAAGGTGAACATCAATTTGGATTCACTCCCGACACCCTTAAAAAACATCCTATCGATTTCGCGCCGCCGGATCCCCAAGTGCCGGAGGAAGCCCTCGAGCCGCTTTTGGCTGCGGAGCGCTATGGCGACGAGGTCAACCGCCGCATCCGGCACTTTATCAGCGGTGCCTGGCTGGATCCGGCGAAGAAGAAGGAAAGCTATTTCGAAGATTCTAGAAAGGCGGCGCAAGAGTTCTATTCACAAGTCTTCGGACAAGAGATCTTTGACAAAGGGATGTGGCCGGACCTCATGAAATTTAAAAACCGGGGGGATCTCCTTGGAGATAACCAGGCACAGGGACTTCTGCGCGGATTCCTGCGCGGCGCGGCGGAACGGCAGATTTACGTGGAGGAAAAACAGCCGGACCAAGAGTGGCTTGAGGAGCGGGAGGACGACCTCAAACATTATTTCGGCCAGGTGAAGGACGCGATCACCGTTCTCAAGAAAGTCCGGGGGACCGAGGCCGGAAAGGTGTTCTTCCGGTCCGTGGCCCAGCTCCATTTTCTGGATCAGGGTTTTTCGGCCAAGGAGGCGGTAGCCAAGGCCGAAGGCGTGGAGGGACTCAAGTTTTTCCGTGACGACACCAGGGCCCTGGAATTTTTGATCGGACTCATCAACCTGATGGCGGAAGACTTCAAGGAAGGCCTTCTCCGGCCCAAGGAGAAGATCCCGGACGAGTGGAAATACGCGCATCACGTGCAAAATTTCTTCTTTCTCCTCACAGACATGCGTCTACGTACCGACCTTCAACACTATTACGAGAGCATCGCGAGGACCGAGCAGAAGCTGGATCCCATGGTGCGGGAACGGGCCAGCCGGCGTCAGATTTGGGGTGAATTTTCGGCCCGCCTCAAAATGATTGAGGAAATCCACGGCCGTTACGAACTGACCCGCGAGGAGATCCTCAACACGATGGTGACCCTGCTGGAGGTCCAACGCGCGGCCCGGGAGAACTGGTGGCCCGAACAGGAGCTTGCGCTTTTTGATTCTGAAATCGGGTATTACTATCAGGCTTTTTACACGACCTACCTAAACAAGGAACAGAAGCAGCCCTTCAATGAGGCGATGAAGGGAAAGATCGATATCAATCAATTCTTTTCCCTTGTCCGGTTTGTCGAGAATATCCGTCCCCTGGCGGGTACGATCCTTCTGGACAATCTCAATGAAAAGGGGGGTGAAATGTTCAAAGCCTTCCTGAAGGAGAAGAAGCTCGAGCATGAATTCCGGGCCCTCTACGCTCCCCTGGAACGAACCCCCTGGGCCTCCGGAAAAAAACTCGAGTGGCTCAAAGAGCACGTGACTTCCCTCATGTATGAAACCATGACCGGTGGTGAGGCCGTACAGTTTGCGATCCGGGATTTTCTCCGCCTGCAGGAAAAACTGGAGGCCGGCGAGCGGCTCAATTTCGAGCAAGCAAAGAAATGGTTCCTTGAGAAGTTCCGACGCCATATCTATCTCAAGGCCGTCTACATGACCTATCACCAGGAACGGGTGGAACGGAGCGGCGAAAAAGCGAAAAGGATCGGCGTGACGATCGAGCTGGGCAAACCCAGTGAGTTCGTCAGCCGCAAAAAGGATGATCAAGGACGAGATATCCAACTGGTGTATCAGACCAAAGAAACAAGAGAACAACCCCCCGTAACAACGGAAGCGGCCTTCCAATACGACGACGAGAAAGAAACCTACACGGTCACGACCCGGAAGAGAGATCAGCTCCAGTCCGTTCTGACCTACGCCTACGGTAAGGACGGCGAGGCGAGAACACCGGACGACGAACTCGTCCATACCCTCCACCTCTATCCCGAACGGCCCTCGGACCCGGACCTCTCTTCTTGGATCACCCTGATTGAGAAGGGAAGGTTTACGGAAGAGGAAGTGGCGTGGTATTTCAAGACGGACGGCGACATCATCGAACTGGAAAATAAGGCCCAGGCGGAAATCGAAAAGAAGTTTGGAACCGAAGTGGCTGAAAAATATCCCAAGATGACGGAGGAGGAGCGGCTCGGTTTCGCGGCCCGCATGAAACAATTGGGGCTGGAACGCCCTTGGCTTGAGGAGTGGATGACCGATGCGATGGAGACTCAAGCGGATAGATATCAAGCCTGGAAGAAGAAAAAAGAGCGGCTTGAAAAGTGGCTAGAAGAGGCACGGCCCCGGACAGACGCAGAAAAGGAAAAGGTGAAAAAGCACCGAGAGAGGTTAGAACGTATGCCCTTGTCCAATCCCTTTATCGACTTTCCCTCTCTTCCCGCAGCGGTTGATCGCTCCCGTAAGAAGCTGGGCCGGCCCATGCACTGGTTCCACAAGATGCAGAGGGAGTGGTTCTTCGAAGAGATGACCGAGAGCGACTGGAGCTTCAAGGATCTGGGCGGCCCGGAGGGGAACAAGTTCAGACGCGCGCTTTGGAAGTGGCGCATGACCTTCCAGAGACTGCCGGCCTCCGCCAAAGAAGAGGAGCTTCTGCTCGACGGTTGGGACCGGATCGTCGAGATGCCCAACGTGAAGTTTCTTCCTTCGGGGAAGGAGCGTCCATGGAATGAAAAGGAGAAGGTCCAGAGGGAGTTAACGGACCGGGTCAGTATGGTGCTGGACACCTTTTCGTCCGCGCTATCCGAGCACCTCGCCTTTCTGGGAGCGGAGGGTTCCTTCGAAGACGAGACCAAGGCGGCGCGCCGCGAAATCGAGGAACTGATGCTCAAGAAAAGCCCGATCGATCCCGACGGCCTCCTCCTGATGCACTTCAATCGCCAACCGGTCCGCAAGGAAGTGGCCCGGGATATCCGTGACCTGTCCGGATATGAAGTGCAGGTCCGCATCCGGGAGGGGACGCAGCCTGAGATCTATGACACACGCTATTATGAAAGAAAAGGTTTCCTCCCCGAAGGGTACAACAAGGCGCGGGCGGCCCGCGAGATTCATAGGAGGTATCAAAGCTACCTCCGGGAGAAAAAGAATCAGGGGAAGGGATACCCGATGCATCTCGACCCCTATTTTGTGAACTTCCTCGTCCACGCCATGATTGAGCGTGGATTTGACTTCGACGAGGTATTTTTCCGCTACATCGATATGGAGAATCAGCTTGCTGAAGTGTACAAGAAGTATGGTCTTTCGAAGGATGAGCAGATCCGCCTGAGACGGCCGGACGGAACCATTCGCCTGACCCGCTTGCACCAAGTGAGCGTTTCCATGATCACCGACCAGCTTTTCAGCGAGTGGGGAATCACGCGGCCCGAGCATAAAGAGGTCCTCCGCAAGGGCTTTGGGATGACATTCGAGGAAAAGCTGCAGGAAAAAATTGACCGCCTTGGAAAAGTCATGGAAATGGCGCTTGTGATTTCTGAAGGGTTGACGGCCCTCGGAAAGGAGACCGATTTCTCCGATGCCCGTCAGATGGCAGAAAATACGACCAATGCGGGCGTCACGCTGGATGAAATCAAGGCCTGGCTCAAACTCACCAAGGCCATCCAAGAGATCGGGACGAAAAGGCTTCGGGAGGCGGCCAAGGCCCTTGGCAAGGACCCCGCCGAAGTCATGTTCCCGCTTGATGCGGCTCGATACCTGGCCGATTCCTACCTCAAAATTGGGCTCTCCGATCCGCCCGACCGGCTTCGATGGCCGAGGGAACGTTTGATGAAGTCGGTTCAAAAGGATCTGTCCCAGTTGAAAGAGAGTTTGGCGAAGGGACCTTCGCTCACGCGGCAGGCGAGAGAGTGGCTGACCGATGCCAACGGCCAGAGTCTGCTGGCGAATCCCAAGCTTCGCGAAATGCTTGTCGACGAAATCATTCGCGGGAACATTAACCCCGTGGCGCTCCGCATGCTTTTTGAAAGGGCCGGGAAACAAAAGGAATGGCACGACCGCATTCGCGAGAGGCAGAAAAAACTTGAGTTCTATGATGAGGAAGCGCTCAGGCGGGCGATGCAGCCGATCTCCTTTGCCGATCTGGTGCTTTTCTACGATTCCACCGCGAAGCCCGAGCAGCAGGTGGGTTTAATCAACCTCCTCAAGCGCCTCGCCGGACGGGAGGAAGTGAATGGAAAGTTGATTGAGAAATGGCGGGAATCGATCGAAGAGTCTGTCAACGCGGCCTTCAAGATGGACGTGGAGGGGATCCTTCAAGAACGGTATCCCGACCAGCGCGAAAAGAGTCTCTTAGAAGAAACACTGGATCTCAAGAAGGGAGGCGGGTGGAGGATTTTGGGACTCGCCTTCCTCGCGTCTTTGATCGCGAGCGTGGGCATTGCCATTCGCGATTACCTGCGGGGAACCGCCGGGCGGGGGAAGAGCTGGTACCTCCCGTGGCGGGGCTTCACGGCCTTTGTCCTTGCGAATACGATTCTTTTTGATCTCTTCTGGCTAGCCACAACCAACCTCGCCACTTTTTCGGGACCCGTGATCCTAATCTCTTTCATTGGCAACCTGTACCTCTTTTATCTCATCGCTTTAAAGTTCTGGTTCTTTTTCACGGCACTCATCTTCGGTGTTCCCAAGATACCGCCCATCGTGGGACCCAATGATCCCATTCCCGCGCCGCCACCTGGACAGCAAAATGCAATCGAAGTCCTGCTTCGGCCCGACCGGGATGAGGGTGAAGAGGAAATGAAAGCCTACTTGGCCCATCAATATCGGATCTTGGAAGGGGACCCCAATGCCCTGGTTTTTCTTTTTGCGCGAGATGTGCCCGAAAAAGATCCCAACGAGACGTGGGGCCAATGGGCCCAAAAACCCTACAGTCAGAAGGACAACGTTCCGCTCCT
>JGI1358J11329_10000434_pt1 | contig 37424 bp, 39 predicted proteins | sample Subgroupgradi54m_FD_11329 | JGI IMG/M metagenome (IMG submission 11329)
TCGTTCGTGGGAACAAGGGCGTTTAAGAAGGTGGTTTGGTTGTAGGTTTCATTCACGGTGGCGGTCGCGGGATCATCGAGGGTGCCTGTGATGCCAAAGAGAACCTTTATCTGATCTGCAGTGGGAGTACCAGATGTAGACAGATCGGGATCAAAAAGCGAGTTAAAAGCTGCAAATTGTGCGGAGTTGGCGGCGTCTCTGAGAGCCGTGAATAAACTGTTTGTGGGTACTAGAGCGGGAAGAAACGCGGTTTGGTTATAGGTTTCATCGACGCCGACGGTCGCGGGGTCATCCAGCGGCCCGACGATCCCGAAGATCACCTGCTTTTGAGCTTCGATCAATGTCGTAGCGACGTCGATCCCGTAGAGAGCAAGGAAAGCATTTTTTTGAGCGGTGTTATTAAGAAGCGCGGTTATCAAACCGTTATAAAGATTCAAGACACGGGCGATCTCAACCGGGTGTTTCTTTGTGCCATCGGTGAAATAGATCACGCCGTTATTGGGATCTGAGACGAGGCTGAGTTCTGCTAAGGTATTCACTCCCCCACTCGTCAGATCCAGACCGGCCGGCAAAGTGCCCTGGACGATGCTTTTATCGGCGGCGCTCAAGGTGTTGAATTCCGTCGCATACTCGGAGACGTCTTGGAAAAATTGAAAAGCCTGCGCTGCGTTTCGTGCGGTGCCGTCTAAGTTGTAAAGCACTCCTTTATCCGGGTCCGCAAAGACTTCACGATCGGATTCTTGCACACCGTCGGAAAGATCCAGACCCAAAAGCGCCAGGATGGGATCTACTTTGGCCTTCTTGCCCGCGCTCAGATTATTGTAGGCCGTGACATAATTTTGTAGCGTGTTTTCAAAATTCAAAAGTCCGTTGATAAAATTGGTCGCGTTCGTGTAATGGGTGGTGTCCCCCACGACACCGAAAAGCGCGGCGCGTTCGTCGTTGCCGCTGGGATCGGAAGTGATCGCGCCCGTCGCCGGAAGTGAAGTGCCTCTCGAGTTATTGAAAACCGCGCGGGCGGGGCCGTTGGCTTGAAGAGCCAAGAAAAGATCGTTGGCGGGGATGATGAGGCTCAAAAAGGCCGCGGCGTTGAACGCGGGATCGCCGGTCAGACCAAAAAGTTTTTCTCTGATCGCGTTGTTCAGGTTGCCGGTCGCGGCAATGCTGACCCCAAAGAGGTTATTGAAGGCGTCACGCTTGGCCGTATCGGCGCGCAGAGCCGTCAGGAGATCATTGGTCGATTCTAGAATACCTATGAAGACATTTTCGACAAAGCCCGGGGTTCCGCCGAGACCGAAAAGCGTGGCGATCTGATCCGGATCCAAAGAAAAGAAAGGGCTGATCGTCTGTGAGTATTTATCGCCAAAGATCTTATTGAAGATCGAGAGGAGATTGGTATCGCCGGTCAGGTCGGCGTAAAGCGTGGCCGTGGGTACGAGAGCATTCAAGAAAGCTGTCTGATCAAAAGCTTCGTTCACGCCGGCAGTTGCGGGATCATCTTTGGCGCCCGTGAGACCGAAAAGAACCGTTCTTGCCGATCTTGTGATGTTGTCGATGGTACCCAAGTTTTCGTTAAAAAGTTCATTGAACGCGTTGAGCTCGGCGGTTTTGGCGGGATCCCGAAGCGCAGTCAAAAGAGCCGCAGTGGGTTCAAGGGCCGCCAGAAAGACCGCCTGGTCATATCCTGTCGTCGCCGCAGCGCCGAACATGCCGGTCAGAGCCTCAGGCCCCAAAGAACCGGAAGCGGGCACCGTCGCGTTAAAAAGTGATTCAAACGCCGCCGCTTGAGCTGCGTTCGATTTGAGAGCCGTGTAGAGAGCGTCGACTTTGGGCAAAGCGGCGACAAAGACGGCTTCTTCATAAGCGGCTCCGCTGACGATGTCAAAAAGCGTCTTACGGTCATCGTCCGAGAGAGCTGCCGCTGATACTGAGGTGCCAAAAAGCGAATTAAAAAGCCCGTTTGAGACCGCATCTGCCTTCAGCAGATCATATAAGGAAGCAACCTTCGGAAGTGCGGCAGTAAATGCTAGGTAGTTGAAGGTAAGATCCCCGACGAGGTCTTGAAGAGCTTGGAGGTTGGTGCCGGTCGCGGCCCCGGTGGCCGGAACCGTTGTGCCGAACACATCATTGAATTCTGCCAAGAGCTCCGCGTCCGCCTGAAGGATGGCCAAAAGTTCGACGTCCGTCGCGGACGTCTCGGTCAATTCAAAGGGATCGATATTGTTGAACCCGAGGTACACCCACGCCGTGCTCGAGACGGACTGACCCGGAGACGTACGGTTATTGCCCGCGTCGCTGTAGATCTGTACGGCCGTCGGAGAGTCAGCCTGATCATAGCCGAGGGTCGCGCCGGTTTGGGTGGCATTATCGCCGTTCAACGAATCAAAATAGTTGGCGAGAGTGACATACTCTCCCGCGTGGACCGAGTCCGTGGACGTCAGATGAACCGCGACCGCCCGATAAGCCGCGATCATTTGGTTGGTGCCTTCGACCCACTTGATGCCTGTGCGGCCGATCGCTTGAGCGTTGGCCGCGTTGGAATAATCAAAGCCCTTGGCTGTGTTGATATCGCCGCGGAAAGAACCGTCGTTCTGGACCGCGAAAGTTTCCGCGATCGCTTCGAGGAAGTCATTGAGATCGATCCCAAAAGCTTCCTCGAGCGCCGCGGGTCCGATCGCGGTTATTGCCCAGGAGTTAACATCAAGACTTTGGATCGGATCAAAAGTAAATACGCCTAAACCGTTGAGTCCCCCGCCCCTTCTAAAAAGTCCGGTGGTGGGATCGTAAGCCTCGTCCTTCAGCCACGATCTGATGCTTTTAAGCTCTGCCTCCAGCAGATTTCGGTCCGAGGCGCTGAGCTCCGAGCCGACGAGGCTCGTGAGAACCGCGTAGGTGTCGATGACATTTTCAGTAGAAACGATCTTTCCGAAATTGGGATTTGCGGTCGGATCGTCTTCGGCAATGGTCGGGACTCCGTTCAGATGGGGCAGCGTCGCGATCCATTTGGCGATCGCGACGGCCAGCTCAAGCGCTTTGTCTTTTTCAGCGGCGACCGCGTTTAAATTCTGATACTGAAGCGCGAAAAGCGCGATCCAGGCATTTTCACCGGTCCCCTTTTTGATCTCATAGATCAAATTCTGATTCGTGGGATCGACCGCATTGTAGACACTGTTAAAACCGTCGAAATTCAAGGGGTCCGCGCTGTAAAGATCGTAGTAAAAATCGAATATTTTTTTGGCGGCCGCGATCTCGCCGTCTTTCAGGAGAACGATGCCGGCAACGGCCTGGTCGTAAGTGTACGCCTGAGTATCGGCGTCGACCTGGTTGCCGTTACGGATGATAAAGGAAGTGTCTTCAGGGTGGCTTGCCAAAAGACCGCTTGTATTCTGGGACTGGTTATCGAGGATCCAATTGGATACCTGATCCGGATCGGTCGCGGGCAAGGATTGGATGGTTGGTCCTGAGGGGGTTTGATAGCTCTGATTCTTTTGAGCCATGCGATCGGTAGCGCCCTGTTGCGTGGCTTGAAACTGAGCCGGATCCTGGCCGGTAGGGTCCGTTGTGGTCTGAATAGAGCTTGCGAGCGGACCTGCGTACGCTAGGTTCTGAAATGAAAAGGCAACGATCAATATTTGGGCCAGGATTTTTTTTAGTTTCATAGATTTTCCTCTATAAACAAGAGCCGTTGCCTGGGAAGTGCTTTATAAATGACTTTTTATATCCTTTTAAATGTGGTAACGAGTATAACACCGGCCCCCAAAGGCGACAAGATGTATACTTAAAAAAATGCAAAAAAATGAGAGAAATTATTAAATGATTGGATTGAAATCTAATAATTTTTAAATAATAATGCTAATTATTTAATAGGCAGGTAGCGGAAGATCTTTTTTGAAATTTACATTGTTGAATGCGGCGGGGTCCCCTTCCCAATCGAGGATCTTTCTGTGCGGGCACGTTTCAAGGAGCTTTCCCATCGATAGATCGTTGCTCAGAAGATGGGCGCGGATCTGAGGATACAAAGAGGCTTCATAAATTCCCGGAAAGGGCTCTTGGATCCCACCCAAAGAAAATAAGGTGATCGTACGGCTTTTTTCATGAGCCTCCAAAAGCTCCAAAAGGACCTCTTTTTTGATGGCCGGCATGTCGCAGGTGAGGACCAAAAAAGAGACATTCTTAAAAATGGTCATCCCGGTATAGATCCCGCCAAGCGGCCCTTTTTCGGGAAGTTTGTCATAGATCGTCACGCATTTCATCGAAGAAGTCCCGGCTTCTTTTCGTGTGGCAACGACGGGTTTTAGATCCAGCTCACCTAAAAGCATGACTGCGCGGTCAAGAAGGCTCATTCCCTGATAGGTCGCTTGGGTCTTATCGGAACCAAAACGCGAGCTCTTTCCTCCCGCGAGAACAAGCCCGCGGATCACAGAGATACCTCCGCATGCTCAGGGCAGAAGACCCACTCCCCCGTACCGTCTTCGAAAAGTTCTTTTTTCCAGATGGGGACGCTTTTTTTGATCTCCTCGATGACGAAGCGGCAAGCTTGAAAAGCTTCCGCGCGGTGCGAAGAGTTTACCGCGATCGCCACGGCCGCCTCCCCGATCTCAAGCGTCCCGATCCTGTGACGAACCAGCACCTCGTCCACCGGCCAGCGTTCTTTAGCTTTCGCAACGATCTGCTCGAGCATTTTCTCGGCCATAGACCGATAACATTCGTAATGCAGCTTTAGGACACGCCTTCCATGATCGTGGTTCCTCACGAGCCCCACAAATGAGGCGGTGGCGCCGCACGACGGATCCGCTCCTTTGGAAAAAAAGTCATCCAACCGGATAGGTTCTTGGGTGATCCTCATCGGATCAACCTCCGGCCATCGGGGTCATGAGGGCCAACGTGTCCTGATCACGGAGGATCCTCTCGCCTTCGGTGAAATCTTCGTTCACCGCATAGACAAGAGGAACCTGATCGAGACCAAGCTCTTCGGACTCATGACGTAAGAGTCCCACAAGCTCATGGATGGAGGCACCTTCACGCAGCGACATCCATCGGGAGCTTTCGCCGAAGATCTCCTTTAGACGCGCAAAAAAAAGGACCTGCACCTTCATGACGAAGAACTTCCGTAGGGCAACAAATGAACCGGCACCAACTCCCCTGTTTCCAGAGTCTTGGAGGACGGCGGGATCGCCACAAGCGCGTTGGCTTCGCTGAAAGAAGAGAGCATGTGCGATCTCTGGTTCTTTAAAAGAAGGACGGACCTCCGGTTTTCTTCATCAAGGGTTACGCGTCCTTTTAAGAATAGGGCTTTTCCCGCCTCAGACTCCACCGTTCCTAAAAGACGCGCGGTTTCCACGGAAAGATAAGGACTCGCGTAGCCCGACAGAAGACGGATCGCGGAATAGATGTACTCATAAAAACAAGTGAAGACCGCCGCGGGATTTCCGGGAAGGCCAAAAACGAGGGTTTTATTTTTTTTTCCGAAATAGATGGGTTTGCCCGGTTTCTGGCTGACTTTCCAAAAAAGAGTCTCCACTCCCGCCTCTCCAAGCACCGCCTTGACCGGATCGTGCTCACCCACGGAGACGCCTCCGGTGACGATCACAACATCCGTATTTTTTAAGGCGAAAGAAAGGATCTTATGGATCAGCTTCGGGTCGTCTTTCACTTGTCGGATGAGTACAGGCTGAATACGCAGGTCGCCCAGCGCCGATAAAAGCATCGCGGTGTTGGAGTCGTAGATCTTTCCGGGTTTTAAGGGGCTGCCCGGACGCGTCAGTTCGCTGCCCGTCGCGATCACGGAGACTCGGGGTTTCCTCACAACACTGATCCGTTCAAGGCCGAGGCCCGAGAGAAAGCCGATGGTGCCGGGATTGATCACGCTGTGTTTGGAAAGCGCGAGTTCCCCTTTTTTTATTTCCTCTCCCGGATGACGCACGTTCTTACCTGCAGGGACCGGCTCCTTGAGGATGAGAAAACCGTCTTGGACCACGCTATTTTCTTTTTCTAGGACGGTGTCGGCGCCTTTCGGGAGCGAAGCGCCTGTCATGATCCTTTTGGTGTCGCCCTGAGACATTTCGGACGGCGCGTCCCCCGCCTTGATGTCACCCGTGATCCTTAAAGAGAGCGCTGTCTGGAAAGAATCCAGGGCAAAACCGTCCATCGCGGAATTTTTAAATAAAGGAAGAGAGACCGGCGACGTTACGTCTTCCGCCGCCACGAAACCTGAGGCCAGCGCCAGGAACATCGTCTCAGAAGGTAGGATGCCGCAGTTAGCTTCGATGATCTTTTTGGCTTCGTCGCAGCCGATCATAAGAGCTTGGACAGAAGCTGGATCGAGACAACGCCTAAAATGGACGCGAGAACTCTCCGAGAGAAGGCCGGTGAGAATTTTTTTGAACCGACCCTGGAACCCAGAAAACCTCCGACGGCCGCGACAAGAGCCAAAGACAAGAGATCCGGATGGACCGCGGATCCATTTTGCATTTGACCGGCGAGGCCTGAGAGTGAATTCACAAAAATAAAAAAACTCGCGGCCGCGGAGGCTTCCTTGATATTGGCCCACTTCAATAAGATCAGGATCGGACAAAGAAAGATGCCCCCGCCGACTCCGACGATCCCGGACAGAAAACCGATGGCTCCTCCCAAAGGCAGGGCCCATCGGTTGATCTCCGCCAGGGTCATCCGTTTCCGGACTTGAACATCCGTTTTTGAAAATAAGATCCTGAGGCTCGCCATGAGAAGCGAAAAACCCAAAAGCGCGATGAATGCCTGCTTTGGCAGATGGGTCAAGGCGCCTAAATACGCGGCCGGCACTGACGTGAGGACAAAAGGGATCACGATCCGCGGCCTGAAATACCCTGCAGCGCGGAAATGCAAAAAAGTGATGGCGGAGACGGCAAGGTTACAAAAAAGAGCCGTGGCCTGAACCTGCGGATGAGACACTCCCGCCATCGTCAGCGCCAAAAGATAGGAAGACCCGCCCGCGAATCCTCCCATGGAGTAGAAAAAAGCGATCACGCCGAATATCAGAGGAAGCATCAAGCTATTTTCAATCATGCCCGAATCCTTTCATCATTTTATAAGCATGCAGGATCGAAGGAAAAAGCGCGTCGAGTGATTCTTCGACGCCTTTGGACGAACCGGGAAGATTGACGATGAGCGTCTTCCCTTTTTGTCCGGCCAAACCTCTCGAGAGCATCGCGTACGGTGTTCTCCTTTGACCATGGGAGCGCGCGGCTTCCATGACGCCGGGAATTTCCCGGTCGATCACGGCCGTGGTCGCTTCCACGGTTACGTCGCGAGGCCCAAGGCCCGTCCCCCCCGTCGTGAGCACCAGCTGAGCTCCGCCCTTGCAGGATTCCTCGATGGCTTTTGCGATGACGGGTGATTCATCGGGTACAACGGTGTAGCTCGACTCGATTCCGAGAGACATCAATTTTTCCTGGATCAGTTTCCCCGACCTGTCGGAACGAGTGCCCTTAAAAGTGCTATCTGAAGTCACGATGACCGCCGCCTTGAATCCGGAGGGGATCCTTTCTTTGAAACAGCTTTTGCCGCCGGTCTTAGAAAGAAGCCGGGTGCTCATGATCTCGATGGACTCGTCCAGAGGTTTCAGCATGTCGTACACCGTGAGGGCCGCGAGACTTGAGGCGGTCAGGGCCTCCATTTCGACCCCGGTCTTGGCGACGGTCTCCGCAACCGCGTGTACGGCGAGAGTCTCCCCTTCAAAAACAAACTCGATGGAAACAAAATCGAGTAAAAGCGGGTGACAGTACGGGATCAGGTCCGCCGTTTTCTTGGCGGCGAGGATTCCCGCACAGCGCGCAATGGCAAGGACGTCTTTTTTGGGCACATCATTGGCCTTGAGCCGCTCCCAGATCTCGGGCTTCGCTTTGAGCGTAGTCTGTGCCTCAGCTCGCCTGAGCGTCTCTATTTTTTTGGTGATCGATCTCATATTTATCCTCCTACCGCTGTCATAATAAAATCTTTGTGTTCTACCGTTGGGTCGTTCAAGAAATGCTCTTTAGGCCTGTCAAACACTGTCTCTTCGATCCTCTTTCGGATCTCTTCGCGCGACGTTTCAGATCTTAAAAGACAGCGGAGATCCAGATCTTCTTTGCCATGCAGGCAAGTCTTCATCATGCCGTTGGCTTTGAGGCGCAGGCGGTTGCACATGGAGCAGAACGCGTTCGAAAGCGGGCTGATAAAACCGATCGTAGAATGCGTGCCGATGATCTGGTAAGTCCTCGCGGGTGCGTGCGGATCGACTTCCTTGCGCGCCAGGCAAAACTCGGATTCCAAACTTTGGCGGACCGACTCGGTGTCCAAGAACCTGTTTTCACGGACCGAATGGATCTCGGCAGCCGTAGGCATCCATTCAATGAAGCGAAGGTCCATGCGGCGCTCGACGGCGAAGCGCACCATCGCGGGTACTTCGTGGTCGTTGATCCCTTTCATGAGCACCATGTTGAGCTTGATCGGTCCTAAACCGTTCTTCAAAGCGGCGTCAATGCCTCCGAGCACCTCAGGCAGTTTATCAATCACGGCGATCCGCTTGAAATTTTCACGGTCGAGAGTGTCGAGGCTTATGTTGAGCCGGTCAAGGCCGGCCTGCTTTAGCTTCGCGGCAAAAGGCGCCAAAAGGATCCCGTTGGTCGTCATGACGACTTCATGGATCCCTGGAATGCTCTTCAGTCGGGCCACAAGCGCCGGCACGCCTTTTCTTAAAAGAGGCTCTCCGCCCGTGAGACGGACCTTTGAGATTCCAAGTTCGGCAAAGAGCTCTACGATGCGCGCGACTTCGTCCATCGTCAGGAGTTCCTCTTCCTTGAAAGGGTCGAGAAGTCCATGGGGCATGCAGTAGAGACAACGAAGGTTACAGCGGTCGATCAGCGACACGCGCAGGTAAGTGAGTCGTCTTCCGAACCGGTCGATCATGAGACCTCCTTTAGAATTGGAATGTGGCCTCCAGATACCCGAAATCCACACAGTGATGCGTCGTAAAAAAACGCTTCACGACCTCTTCTCCGAAAAAATGTCCGTAATACGCCGTGACCGTGACATCGGGGTGCACGTTCCAGACCAGAGTCACGTCCAAAAGCTCCCCGAGATCTTTCTCTCCGTTGGACGCCCGTGCGGCAAAATCGTCCAAAACATTGTCGTGCATCGTGCCGGAGCCCAGATACCAGCGATCATTCTTTTCCGAAAGTCGTATGGAGTGAAATTCCGGCCGGATCGTCAGAAAATCGTTCGGCTTCATGATCAGAGATAGGAAGGTGTCTTCGGTATTCATCAGGTTATAAAGGATGGAGAAAGAATAAAGTCTTCCCGTGGGCAGCATTTGATAAAACGTGCCGTGAGTCTCATCCGCCGGGTCATCGTCGCCTGAGCCTTTGTTGTAACCAATGCGAAACCAAGGTTTCCAAGACGCTTTAGGCAGTTGGTAACCCGTTTCTACGGCAAACGCGTAAGCGTCCTGGTCAAGCTCGAACCAATGGCCTTGCTGAAAAGCCGCCCAACCAAGAAGATCCCACTGCCCCGGACCGATCGGCTGATAGCCGACCAGGTGTCCGCCGAACGTATGAAGTTCGACATCGCTGACCTCTCCGGACGGAAGCGCGCGACCGGTGTTGTCGATCCGCGTGGTCGTTGCGGCGATATTGCGCTGGTCATCATAGTGGTAATAAAAAGCCTGCGCTTCCGTGCCGGGGATCAGTTTGTCTTTTTTAAAATCGACCTCAGCCGTGAAGACATCCAGATCGTTTATCCGGCGGTTGGCTCGCTCTTCAAAGCCGCCCTGGGTCGGATTGAAATACCCCACCGTCAGCTGACTAAGATCATCGGCACGCGCGGCTTTGACCCCGTCAAACGAGCGTCCATAGTGCGACCACTCGAAGCCGCCGATAACGCGGTCGGCGATCCTTTGACCTTTGAGCCACTCGATCTTTTTGTCGTCCGATCTCATTTCATTACCGCTCGAATAATTGAAGCGGCCGAAAGTTTCCGTAACGCCTCTCAACCACTTCAGATCCCCTACCAAGGGTTCGAGAAGTTTTCGTGTCTGCTTGATCTCCAAGTTCAGATATTTAATGAACTGGCTGTTCGAATTACGATTTCTGGAATTTGAAAAATAGAGCGAGCCTGACCCGGCGCCGGCGCTCGTCGCGCTCGGCAGGTTCGATAGCTGAGTGTACTGATGCGTGTAGTTGACATTGAATATTTCGTGCACCCATTTACCGCCGAGCCGAAGCTGATTGGCCAAGAACGCGTAATCATTGTCCGTGGCAGAAGCAAAGTAATCCCACGCTTCATAGCGCAGACGGTCACGGCCAAAAAAAGAGACGCTCCCCCAATCTCCCGGTAGCGTCAGCCGAATATCTTTGAATGTGACGACACCCGGATCGTCTTTAAGCGAAAATCCGGCTTCTTTTGCGGACGCCTCCGCTCTCATCGATATCAAAAACAAGAACCCAAGTAAAAATCGTTCGATCCATCTTTTCATGACATTCCTCTCCTTATGGTTTTAGGCATCTTCCGCCACCCCGTTAAGGAACGTCCTTGTTCCGGAAAGGGCCAGCCGCGCCGGTACGCCGGGCCCCTTCGATCTACCGCCTTCAAGAAAATCGATCAACACTCCTCTTTTTTTGTAATAATCAGACCGCTCTATCACTTCCTCCTTCTTTCGCGGTCGAGGAAAATCAATGTCGAGCACACCGCCGACCTTCGCACGCGGGCCGCTCGTCATCATGACGACTCGATCCGAAAGAAAAAGCGCCTCATCCACGTCGTGGGTGATCATCACCGCGGTGATCTTTTCGGTGTTCCAAACTTCAAGCAGGACTTCCTGAAGTTCCGCGCGTGTGAGGGAGTCGAGCATGCCGAAAGGCTCATCCAACAGTAAAAGCTTGGGCTTCAGCGCAAAAGCCCGCGCCAAATTCACGCGCTGTTTCATGCCGCCTGAAAGGCTTGATGCGCGTTGATGGATGGCGCTCCCAAGCCCCACGCGAGTGAGGTAGTAACAACAGAGATCTCTTCGCTGCGACGCTGACGCATGCGGATACACTTGCCTGACTCCAAGCATGACGTTTTCAAAGGATGTCATCCACGGAAAAAGGCTGGGCGACTGAAAAACGACCCCTCGGTCGGGAGCCGCGCCATCCACCAAACGATTGTCTAAAAAAACTCCTCCGCGCGTAAAGGATTCCAGACCCGCTACGATCATAAGGACAGTGGACTTTCCGCAACCCGAATGGCCGATGATCGAAACAAATTCTTCTTTGGCTACGCGCAGCTCGAAATGATCCACGGCGACAAAAGGGTCGCCGCCGGCCGTTTGAAACTCCTTCGTCAGGTCGCTAAAATGCAGATACGGGCGAAGGTATTTCTGCGGTATTTCGAGATTCGGATTCATCGGACCGCCATCTCCAAAGGCCGGATGTTCGGAAGCCGGATGTCCGCTTCCGTGTCACGGGTTCCATGCCTGAAACTCAAAAAATATTTTGTGATGTCATTTCGAAGGCGTTTATAAACAGGATCCTCGTTGAATTCAGCACGCGTACGGGGCCGAGGCAAGGAGACCGTGAAAATCGGTCCCAGTGTCGCGCGCGGACCCGGCGTCAAAGGTACGATGCGGTCCGCCAAAAGGATCGCCTCGTCAATGTCGTTGGTCACGAGAACGACCGTTTTACGGTCCCGGCTCCAGATCTTTGAAATTTCCGCCTGGAGCGATGCCCGCGTGATCGCGTCCAAAGCACCGAGGGGTTCATCGAGAAGAAGCATCTGGGGATTCATCGCCAAAGCCCGCGCTACGGAAACGCGCTGGCGCATGCCGCCTGAAAGTTCCCGTGGTTTTTTTTCGGCGGCGGCGCTTAAGTGAACCATCTCCAAATAACGGTCGACGTGATCGCGGCGTTTGGACTTCGTCCAATCCTTAAAAAGATGATCGACCACAAGGTCGATGTTTTTTCTGGCGGAAAGCCACGGAAGGAGCGAATAATTTTGAAATACGAAACCGCAGTGAGGTCCAGGGTTCAATACCTCCTTACCGTTGAGGCGCACCGAACCCCGGTCTGGGCGGATCAGCCCGCCGATGAGTGACACGAGCGTCGTCTTGCCGGTACCGGAAAAGCCAAGCACGGCCACAAATTCCCCCTCCTCTACTTCGAGATCAATACCGTGAAGCACTTCGATGCGGTCGCGGCCTTGCCCGTACGATTTAGAGACGTCTTCCAGCTCAAGAAAAGCCATGTTATTTTTAAGCCCTTTGTTCGGTGCCAAAACTGGCCAGTTTTTGAAAAAACAGCATCACACGGTCGAGCGCGAATCCGATCAGCCCGATCGTGAAAACGGCCACCATAATCCTCGCCAGCGACTGGCTTGAGCCGTTTTGAAACTCATCCCAGATAAACTTACCGAGTCCCGGATTCTGCGCGAGCATCTCGGACGCGATGAGCACGATCCAGCCGACTCCGAGCGAAATTCGAAGGCCCGCGAAAACGTAAGGCATCGAGGCGGGCAGGACGATCTTGAATACCTTGGCAAAAAAACCAAGCTTCAGGACGCGCCCCACGTTGATGTAGTCTTTGTCGAGCGAGGACACCCCGATAGACGTGTTGATGAGGCTGGGCCAGAGACAGCAAAGTGAGACCGTGATCGACGAAATGACATAGGACTTTGGCAGCCAGTCTTTAGGAACGGCGTAGACGGCGCTGACGACCATCGTCACGATCGGAAGCCACGCGACCGGTGAAACGGGCTTGAAGATCTGGATCAAGGGATTCAGCGCCGTCATGACGGTACGGTTCAGTCCGCATAAGATCCCCAAAGGCACGGCCACGACCGAAGCGATGAGAAAACCCGTGAAAACCGTCCGAAGACTCGTACCGATCTGGTCGAGGTAAGTCGGTTTTCCCGTGTATTTCCTCACCTTCACTTGCGCGGAAGGGTCTTCGGAGAGCTTTTTAGCATTGCGCTCTTTTTGTGTCTTGTAAAATTCCACCGCTTTTTGTCTTTCGTTCATGTGTTCATAGGCGAGGCTCTTCACCTGCTCCACAACCTGCCCAGGACCGGGCACCTGTCCAAGATTCGTCTGAATGCCCGCCGAGGCCCTGGACCAGATCAGAAGAAAAATTCCGAAAGTGAGCAAAGGGATCCCGCCCTTGAAAAGAACTTGGCGGATCCATTCTTCTGAATTAGTTTTTGTCATTTCATGCTCATTTTTTGCCAATGGCGAATTTTTGAAGGTATTCGTTGGGTTTCTTGCCGTTGAAGGCGATGCCGTCGATAAAATTCTCCGCGGGTATTTCTTTGAATCCGTCGGTCTGCGGGATATCCGATTCGGCCAGCTTGCCCTCGGCAACCAGTTCCTTGGCCGCGGCAGTCCAGATATCCGGACGGTAGACTTTCTTGACGAGGTCGATGTACCATTCGTCGGGTTTATTCTCGGCGATTTGACCCCAACGACGGATCTGAGTCAGCCACCAGACCCCGCCGGAATAATAAGGATAAGAAGCGTAGCCGCGGAAGAAAACATCCCAATCGGGCTCGTCGCGGATGTCATCCTCTCCATATCCAAATTTCCCAGTGAGCATGCGGGAGATGATCTTAGTATCGGCGCCGACGTACTCGGGCTTTGAAAGAATGCGTGCCGCTTCATCACGATTGGCCACGCTTTCGTCGAGCCATTTTCCCGCGCGGATCAATGAACGAACGACCGCGTTGAGAGTTTTAGGATGTTTGTCGGCCCATTCCGCCGTCACGCCGAAAACTTTATCAGGAAGACCACGGTGGTAGAAATAACTGGACGTCACGGGAACGCCGATGCCCCGGACGGAGATCTGCGTGTGCCACGGGTCATTGACGCAAACTCCCTGGACCGTGCCGGCCTGCAGAACCGCGGGCATCTGCGGGGGAGGCGTCACAGAGAGTTGGACGTCACCGTCCGTAAAACCGTTCGTATCGGTAGCCGTATAGAAACCAGGGTGGATGCCGCCGGCCGCGAGCCAGTAGCGCAAAGAGTAATTGTGCACACCAACAGGATACGTCATTGCCATTTTGAATGACTTGCCCTGATTCTTAAAATCTTCGACCACCGGTTTCATTTTTTCGGCTCCGATCGGATGGACCGGCTTGCCGTCGGCCTGGAGCGGGATATTCGGCTTCATCTTCTCCCAGACTTCTTTTGAGACCGAGATGCCGGCGCCATTTTCGGACATGACATAGGGAGCGATGATATTGGCTTTCGTCAAAAGACCCGCGGTGTGTCCGAGCGGTGCGGGGGCAAGCATGTGTGATCCGTCCAGTTCACCGTCGATGATACGGTCCATGAGCGTTTTCCAATTGGCCTGCGGCTCAAGCTTGACAAAAAGTCCCTCTTCCTCAAAAAAACCTTTCTCTTTGGCGATCACCAAAGGTGCACAGTCGGTCAGCTTGATAAAACCGAGTGTCAGCTCGTCCTTCTCAAGCTCTGCCGCCAACGACGCCGAAGCCAGAGACCCCGCAAATCCCAACAAAAAAATAAAAATCGGCCATTTTATTTTCAACATCCTTAAACGCCTCCCTTTTTAAAAGATTCTCTGATCCCAAAAAATAAAAGGCGTCCATCATCCGTGATGAACGCCTTTGTCCCTTAAACTTTTCGGAAAAACGTCTTTATTTTCCCGCGAGTCTTAAATGCTTACGTCCGAAAGTGTAACAGCCCCAAATTACGTGTATGTTACGGACGTATAAAAACTAAGTTCTAACGCGCATAAACTCTTTCGTTCACCTTTTCGACGCGGCAGGCGCAGTATTTAAGCTCCGGCTGTTTAGACACGGGGTCCACCGCCTCGATCGTGGCCAGATTGACACTCGCGTTCCCAAAAAGCTCACCCCAGTGAAACGGCATGAAACACACACCCCGCCCGATCCGGTCCGTCAGACGAGCCGGAGCCCTCGCTCTCCCACGGCGTGAAATGATCTCCACCATGTCATCCTGTGCAATGTCCAGAGCTTCCGCGTCCAGAGGATGGATCTCGATAAAAGCGTAGGGTTCACTTTTTAGAAGCGCGTCCACTTTTCCGGTGCGGGTCATCGTATGCCACTGGTCGCGCACGCGGCCGGTCGTAAGGACCATGGGAAACTCCTCGCTGGGTGACTCCGCCGGTTCTTTATAAGAGTGTGCCAAAAATCGCGCGCGGCCGTCGCCGGTGTGAAACTTCCCATCAGTATAAAGACGCGCGGTCGAGACACCGCCTTCAGGGCAGGGCCACTGCACAGGACAGTCTTTCAAACGGGCATAAGATACACCGGTGATGTCCATGGTGGTGCCTCGCGTGCTTTCTTTGTATTCCTCAAAAATATCTTCAGCACTTTCATAAGGAAAAGCCTTTTCAAAACCTGAGAGCCGAGCCAGATCCGTCACGATCCGCCAATCGGGGCGAGCTTGACCCACCGGTTCGTTGATCTTTTGAGAGTACGAGATCCGTCTCTCGGAATTAGTCACGGTCCCGTCTCGCTCGGACCACTGCGCGGCAGGCAGCACCACATGCGCGTAGCGCGTCGTTTCCGTAGGAAAATAGGGATCCTGCACCACGACGAGTTCCGCTTTTTGGAGCGCCGCGGTCAGTCGGCCCAAATTTGGAATGGAGACGGCTGGATTTGTCGCGATGATCCAGACGATCTTGACGACGCCTTCCTCAAGCGACTTGAAAAGCTCCACGGCGCTCAAGCCTGCGCTTTTAGCGATACGGCCGGGTGATACGTCCCAGAATTTTTCCATTTCCGCGCGATGCGCTTCATTGGCCACGAAGCGATGGCCCGGAAGCATGTGACACAAGCCGCCTGTCTCCCTCCCGCCCATCGCGTTGGGTTGACCGGTCAGGGAAAATGGCCCGGAGCCGGGTTTACCGATCTTACCGGTCGCCAGGTGCAGATTGATCACGGCGTTATTTTTTGCGGTGCCATGGGAACTTTGGTTCAAGCCCATGCTCCAGAAACTGAGCGCCGATCTTGAGCGGCCGAAGTGACGTGCGGCGGTCTCGATGTCTTCGGCTTTGAGCCCGCAAAGGTGCGCGGTTCTTTCGGGTGTGTACTCTTGGATCGTTTCCTTTAGCGTTTCCCAGCCGCGCGTACTCCTGTCGATGAAGTCCGAATCCAAGAATCCTTCTTTTTCGAGCACGTGAAGAAGACCGTTCAAAAAAGCCACATCGGTGCCGGGCCGGATCGGCAGATAAAGATCGGCGAGATCGGCGGTCTGTGTCCTTCGCGGGTCGACCACGATGACGCGAACGTTAGGATCTTTGGCCCTTCTCATTTTGATGCGTTGGAAAACCACAGGATGGCAAGCGGCAGTATTGGTGCCGATGAGCAGAAAACAATCCGAAAGTTCGATGTCTTCATAGCAAGCGGGTGGGCCGTCGACGCCGAGCGAGGCCGTGTATCCCGCCGCCGCGCTGGCCATGCACAGTCTTGAATTGGAATCCACGTTGTTGGTCCCGAGATACCCTTTGGCGAGCTTATTGATGACGTAGTAATCTTCTGTCAAAAGTTGTCCTGAAATATAAAAAGCAAAACTGTCGGGTCCGTGACGTTGGACGGTCTCTTGGATCTTTTGGGACAAATGGGAAAGCGCTTTTTCCCATGTGGTGGGCATAAACTCCCCGTTCTGAGACACACGAGTCATCGGTGAGATCAGGCGATCCGGCGTGTCTACAACTTGAGCGAGCGTGGCCCCTTTGGCGCACAGAAGCCCAAGATTTGCCGGATGAGATGGATTGCCGCGGATCTTATGAAGCTTCCCTTCTTTGGACCCGACAAGAAGCCCGCACCCCACGCCGCAATAGGGGCAGATCGAAGGGGTCCATTTGAGTTCTGCGTCGGGAATACTGCTGACATCGAAAACCGACAGGTCTTCTTCATCGTACACCAAGTTCATCGAAACACGCCCGTTGCCGGGAATAGATTTACCGACGGAGGGACGAAAGAATTTTTTCCAGAACATTAGAGCTTATTTTTTCCTGTGCGGATCGTGTAAGCTTCTTTGACATCAGAGATAAAGATCTTTCCGTCGCCGAAATTGCCGGTCTGGGCATGGCGACGAATGGTCTCGACTACTTTAGGAGCTTCTTTATCCTCGACAACGATCATGAGAAGGAGCTTCGCGAGCTCATCGTAAACCGCGCTTCCGACCTGCACCCCTTTTTGGCGGCCTCGTCCGAGGACGTCGAGCTTCGTTAAAGAGTAAAATCCTTCTTTTTCGAGTCCATGGACCACATCGAATTCTTTTTCCGGACGGATCACGGCCTTGATCATCTTCATTTGAGCGTCACTTCTCCTCTTTCGCCGGTGCGGATCCGGCATGCGTCGTTTAGTTTCGATACGAAAATTTTTCCGTCCCCGTGCTGGCCCGATTGGTTGGTCCGAATGATGGCCTGGACAGCGACCTTCACCAAAGAATCGTTCACGACAAGATAGATCATTTTCTTGGGAAGGTATTTCATGACAACGAACTGAGGGATGTCTGAATCCCCCGTCAGTGCGCTGTACCGAAGGCCGCGCTGTTTGCCTCGTCCCAGCACTCGAACGCTGGTCATTGCCAGACACCCCAGTTTGGAGAGAGCAATTTTGGTTTCACGATCCTTGCCCGGCCGGATCACGGCAGTAATTTCGGTCATAGAGTGTGGTTCGGTCCGCCGAAGGCGGATCCGCCTTCGGCGGAAAAAGCGATGCATATTTGACTTCCCACGATCTGTACCGGATATTTTTTGACGTGGCCTTCGCCGCCGCTCAAAACACAGCCGGTCTCAAGGCTGATCTTCCAGTTGTGTAGCGGGCAATAGACCGACTTCCCCGCCACGATCCCGTCAGCCAGAGGCCCCGATCTATGGGGACACCGGTTATCGACCGCCAAATACTCCGTGCCCAGATTAAAGAGAGCGACGTCCCACTCACGGTACAGGACCCGGCGCCCTTCTTGCATGGGGATGGATCCGACCTCCGCCACGGGGAACCAGTTCATTGTTTCTGTTTTCATGGGACTCCGATCAGTGCTTCGGCATCCTTCGGGAGGACGAAATCCTGAAACTGTGTCGGGTTGACGGGCTTCTTGGCCTCCACCGCCCAGGGATTCACAGCTTTAGAACGCGCCTTATTCAGCCTGTCGAGCAACGCTTTCTTTTTTTCCTCCGGAGCCAGGATCGTTTCCCTTCGGATCTCTTCGAGCCCGATCCTTACCACAAAATCGTAGGTCCTCTCGAGGTACTCCCCGTTCTCCCGGTAGTACTGAAAAAATAAGAGAGCTGTCTCGAGCGCTTCTTCGGTCGTTTTTACCGTGCAAAGAATGTCCGCCGCGCGGACGATCTTTCCCGCGCCGCCGCCGATCACGACCTGCCAGCCGCCTTCGATCCCGATGAGACCGATATCCTTCACCGTCGCTTCCGCGCAGTTTCTTGGACAGCCGACCACACCCATCTTAACTTTGGCCGGCGTGTAGAGACCTTCGAGAAGCGTTTCAAGTTCGATGCCCGTGCTGATCGAGTCTTGTGTGCCGTAGCGGCAGAAATCGGTGCCAACGCATGACTTCACCATTCGCACTGCTTTCGCATAGGCATAACCCGAAGTCATGCCGAGTTCCGCCCAGATCTTGGGAAGATCCTCTTTCTTGACGCCCAGAAGATCGAGGCGCTGACTGCCGGTCACTTTGAGCATCGGAACTTTGTATTTTTCGGCCACATCCGCGATCTTTCGAAGTTCTTCGGGATTCGTGACGCCTCCGCGCATCCGCGGGACGACCGAAAAGGTGCCGTCCTTTTGAATATTGGCATGGACACGGTCGTTGATGAAACGTGCCGAGCGCTCTTCCCCGTGCTCCCCGAGCCAGACCTCGTCTACGAGAAAACTCAAGGCAGGTTTGCAGTAAGAGCATCCGATACCGTCACCGTAGATCTCAAGAACATCCCGCGCGGTTTTAAGCCGCTGGGTTTGGATCATGGTGCGCAGTTTCGACTTCGCGAAAGGCACACACGCGCAAAAGATCTCTTTTTTTTCTTCCTCAAATTCGCCGCCGGCAACCGCTTTGACTATTTGCCCGACCAAAACGGCGCAAGTCCCGCAGCCTGAAGAAGCTTTTGTGCACGCTTTGACTTCCGAGATCGTTTTCAGACCCTTTTCGCGACAAGCGGTGACGATCTGGCCTTTAGACACGCCGATACACCCGCAGATCGTATCCGAATCCGGCCTTGACATGACGTCGGTCGAAGAACCTGATACGGCAGGCGGCACGTCAAAAAGAAGCCGGTGACGTTTTTCGCCGACCGCTTCCCTTTTGCGGATCATTTCGAGAAAACGATTGGCGTCGGACGCATCTCCGATGAGGATCGTTCCCACGACTCGTTCTTGATGGATCACTAGTTTCTTGTAAACTCCAAACGCATGGTCTTGGTAGGCGATCACTTCTTTGTCAGGTTCCTCAGCTTTATAATCGCCCGCCGAAAAAAGCTCGATTCCCATCACTTTAAGCTTGGTCGCGAGCGTCGACCCTTCGTACAACGGACCTTTATTTTCCGTGATCGTTGCGGCCAAGACCTTCCCCTGCTCATAAAGCGGCGCGACGAGGCCGTAGACTTTTTCGCGGTGCTCGACACACTCCCCGATCGCAAAGATCGAGGGGTCGCTCGTTTCCATGTGGTCGTTCACGACGATGCCGCGGTTGACCTTAAGACCCGCTTTTTTTGCCAGATCGACGTTCGGACGGATGCCGCAGGCGATCACGACGATGTCGGCCTCCGCGATGGAGCCGTCTTTGAATAAAACGCCTTCGACCTTTTCATCTCCGAGGAGTCGCTCGGTATTTTTTCCGAGTAGGACCTCGATCCCCAGTTTTTCGATCTCTCTTTTTAAAAATTGTCCGCCCACCGCGTCGAGTTGGACTTCCATCAGCCGATCCATAATGTGCACGACCGTGACGCGCTGGCCTTGGTTCAAAAGACCGCGCGCGGCCTCGAGACCCAGGAGCCCTCCTCCGATGACAACGGCTTTCTTGGAGGTTTTGCAATGTTCGAGGATGCCATGCGTGTCGGCCATGTTTCTGAAAACATAAACTCCCTTTTTCTTCACACCTTCGATCGGCGGGATGAAGGGGTTGCTTCCCGTAGCCAAAAGGAGAAGATCATAATCGAACGAATAACCCTTTTCGGTGGTGATCCTTTTTTCCCTCGCGTCCACGTCGATGACTTTGTCTCCGAGACGAATAAAAATATCGTTCTTTTGGTACCATTCTTCCGTATTGATATAGATATCCTCGACGTTTTTTTCTCCGGCCAGGACGCTCGAAAGAAGGATCCGGTTGTAGTTGTAGTAAGGTTCTTCGCTGAAAACGGAGATAGCGAGATCCGGTTTCCGCTTTAAGATCTCGTCCACGCAGGCCATGCCTGCCATGCCGTTGCCCACTACCAGAAGTCGCTTTCGTGGCATCGTTAGGCTCCTTGGGCCGCCTTTTCATCGCTGGGGGTCCTATGGGCTCGCATTTCCTCGAGACTTTTCTTCTCCGCGAGAAGTCGTTCGTGCATGCGGATCCAAATGCTGATCCTCTTTTCGGCCATGTTTTTTATCATTTCCAGCTTTTCCATGGGAACCTCCTTATCAAATAAAAAATCCTTACCTCAAAAGATGCTTCATCGCACCTTCTAAAATAAGGACGTCTTTATCCTTACTAATTAAACTTTTAAGATCCCTCGACTTCGCTCGGGATGACGCTTCGCGTCATTTCTCTAATTCAGCCGCCATCAGGATCGCTTCGGCGATCTCTTTTTGGGGCTTATTTCTTTCCATACTGGTCTTCTGAATGAACCGATGAGCTTCTTCTTCCGTCATTTTGCGTCTTTTGATCAGGGCGCGTTTGGCGGCATCGACCGTCTTTTTGCTCTCGAGGGCCAGGCGCGCTTGGGCCTCTTCCGTGATGAGCCGCGCGTGCTCGATCACAATGGCCGCTTGGTTGGCGACCGTCTGTACGAGCTGGACTTCTTCGACCAAGAAAGTTCTCTCTTCATCCGTGTAAGAGTTGAGAACCCCGATCACTTTGTCCGCGACCAAAAGCGGCACACACAAAAGCGATCTAAGCCCTTCCTGTCTGGCGATCTCAGGGTACCCATAGAGCGGATCTTTGGTCACATCCCGGACCTGGATGGGTTCTTTCTTCACGACGACTTTACCGCTCACACTCTGGCCCACGCGGATCGCCGGTTTTTCGCGATACGCCAGACTCAGGCTCTGAGTCGCGCGGATGATAAGTTCGGTCTTCGTCTGATTCAGAAGCATCAAAGAGCAAATCTTGGAGTCGATGAGCAGTGCCGTCATGTGCACGACCTGCTGCAAGATCGCGCCCAGGTCCTGTTTTCCCACAAGCGCGCGACTGATCTGGTAAAGCACTTCCAGTTGACGTTTTTCTTTCATCGAATTGTCTTCTTGATGGAAGTATAGATTCAGATTGTTACGGATTGGTTAAGCGGAGATTAAAACTAGCCCGTTCCTGTTTTTTGTGGCTTAATAGGGCCGATGAAAATCCTATTGCAACTCTCCCAGATCCATAAAAGCTACGGATCCAATGTCATCCTCGATGACGCGACCGTCTCCTTCGGCGAAGGACAGAAGATCGGCGTGATCGGCAGAAACGGCGCCGGCAAATCCACGCTTTGCAAGATCATCACCGGCCACGAAGAAGCCGACGGCGGAGTCGTGGCCAAAAGCGCGGGTCTCTCGCTCAGTTACCTTGAGCAACACGAACCCTATTCACTCGACGAAACCGTAATGGGTTTTCTCATGCGCCACACCGGCAAGGAGGAATGGTTCTGCGGAAAGATCGCCGCGCGCTTTCAGCTCAAGAACGCGCTCCTCGGTGCCAAGATCGGCTCGCTCTCCGGCGGTTACCGCACGCGCGTCAAGCTCACTTCAATGCTTCTGACCGAGCCCAATTTTCTCATCCTTGACGAACCGACCAATTACCTGGACCTGAAGACGCTGATCCTTCTCGAAGAATTCCTTTCGGATTACGATGGCGGCTTCCTCATCGTGTCACACGACCGTGAGTTCCTCAAAAAAACCTGCGAACACACGCTCGAGATCGAAAACGGCGGCTGCACCCTCTACCCTGGCTCCGTCGAAGAGTATCTCCTCTTCAAGGAAGAACAGAAAGAGCAGGCGCTGAGCGCGAATAAAAATATCGAAGCCAAAAAGAAACAGCTCCAGACGTTCGTCGACCGTTTCCGCGCCAAGGCGTCCAAGGCAAGCCAGGCGAAATCCAAAATGAAGCAGATCGAAAAACTGCAAACCATCGAAGTGGGCCACCCGCTCACGAACGTCCACATCAAACTTCCTTCGGTCGAGCGTAAGAACGGCATCGCCCTGCGTTGTGAGAGTCTGGCGATCGGCTATCCAGAAAAAGTCGTCGCGGACAAGATCAATTTCGAGATCCTGCAGGGTCAGCACGTAGCCGTCCTCGGGGACAACGGCCAGGGCAAGACCACTTTCCTGAGAACTCTCGCCGCGGATCTTGTGGCCAAGGGCGGTCACTTCCGATGGGGTCACGGGCTGAATATCGCTTACTATGCGCAGCACGTGTTCACGGCGCTCCGTCCGGACATTGATGTTTACGCGCATCTATCCAGCATGGCCGCGCCTTCGGTGACAAGACAAGAGATCCTGAACCTCGCAGGAAGTTTTCTTTTCAAGGGAGACGACGTGAAGAAAAAGGTCTCGGTTTTGAGCGGCGGAGAGCGCTCGCGCCTCTGTCTGGCGGGACTTCTTCTGACCAAGAGCCAGGTCCTGCTTCTGGATGAACCGACCAACCACTTGGATTTTGAGACCGTAGAAGCGCTCGGTCGCGCGCTTAAAAGCTTCGCGGGCACGCTTTTCTTCATCAGTCACGACCGCACGTTCGTAAATCTCGTAGCCACGCAGATCGTCGAAGTAAATAACCGAGCCGTGAAACTCTACCCCGGTGATTACGAAGGCTATGTCTATCATCTTGAAAGCGCCTTAAGAAATGAACTTGCCGAAAGCACTCCATCACCAACCCACGGAAAACCCGCGCCAAAAACAAAATCGGATTATCACGAAAAAAAAGCGGCTGAGTCTGAAAGAAGGAAACTCACTTCGCGTCTTAAAAAATGCGAAGAACGTATCGCGGCCTACAAGAAAGAGCGCGAAGCCATTCACGATGATTTCGTGAAAGACCCCGACGCCTGGTCGAAGGAAAGAAATGAGCGCTATGAAGAACTGGGGCGCCTCCTCGAAGCCGAGGAAACAAGCTGGCTCGAGATGAACGAAGAACTGCTAAAACTAAACCCCGCTTAACCCCGCCGTCCGCCCCAGCTGGGACGCCGCCCCTGAAAAGACGGCCGTCTCTGGCCGTGAAAATTCCCGCCTCGAAAATTCCCGCCTCTCTGAGGCGGCCTGGAAGACAACGCGCCGTGTGAAAACCGCTCCGACGGCACCGAAGGGTGCGTCGAAACCTTGAGAGTCCCCTGCGTCAGCCGCTCGATGTCGCGCACGCTCGATCCCTGGTCGGGAGTCGCGAGTGTGATCGCGTGTCCGGTATGACCCGCGCGGCCTGTCCGGCCGATGCGGTGCACGTAGTTATCAATGTCGTCCGGCAAGTCGTAGTTGATCACAAGTTCGATCCCTTTCACGTCGATCCCGCGCGCGGCGATGTCGGTGGCGACAAGCACTCGGTAGCGTCCCATTTTAAATCCTTCAAGTGCTTCCCGGCGCTGACCGAGAGTCCGGTTGGCGTGAATTTCCGCCGCCGTATGGTTCAAGTCCCTTAAACCTCTCGTGATCTTTTTGGCGTTGGCTTTGGTACGCGCGAATAAAAGAACACTGCCGCGGTATTCTTCGAGTAGCTTGAGTAAAAGAGTGCGCTTCATTTCCTGACGCACGATGAAAAGCTCCTGCGTGATCTTCTCGGGCGCCGAACCCTGGCGCGCGATCTCGACGCGGATCGGAAGTTTCATGTACTCCGACGCGATCTTCAAAATTTCTTCCGGCATCGTGGCCGAGAAAAAGAGGGTCTGTCGTTCTCGTGGAAGGTACTTGGCGATCTTGCGGATCTGAGGCGCGAAGCCCATGTCGAGCATGCGGTCAGCCTCGTCGAGAACCACCACCTTTACGTCTGAAATGTTTGCCGTCTTATGCTCCAGATGGTCGAGCAGTCTTCCCGGAGTGGCGATCAAGATACGAGTCGTGGATTTCCGTAGCACTTGGATCTGAGTCGACATGTTCATGCCGCCGATGAGGATCACCGAGCGGACGTTGAACGGCTGGCCGAGTTTTCGGATCGTCTCATCCACCTGAAGTGCCAACTCTCTCGTGGGAACGACAACCAGCGCGCGTCCCGGAATTTGAAGAAGACGCTGGACAAGCGGAATTCCGAACGCAAGCGTCTTGCCGGTGCCGGTCTGCGCGATGCCGAGAACGTCCTTGCCTTCGATCCCGATGGGGATCGCTTTTTGCTGGATCGGCGTGGGGGTCTTAAACTTCATCCTTTCGATGAGCTCAAGGATGCTCGGCGCGATGCCGAGGCCATAAAATGTCGGGGAGGCGGGATCAGTCACGAAACCCCGTCAGTCGACGGGGCAGGCCCGTCGGTCGGCGGTGTGGGGAGCGCCCCGTCAGTCGATGGGGCTGACAGGCTTGCCCCGTCGACTGACGGGGCTTGGGCCCTTCGCAGTTTCTTCAGTAGTTTTTCTTCGTGCTTTTTTTTCTTCATTTCTTCGAGTCTTCTCTTATCTCTGCTAAAATTGCGCATCATGGGATGCCTCCTTTAAAAAAAAATAAAATCCCCCGCCTCCATTTGTGAAGGCGGGGGAAGTTTTTATCAGACGCGTCTTATGAAAGCTTGACGACGTTGACGGCTTGTTCGCCCTTGGGGCCGTTGGTGATCTCGAAAGAGACCTGCTCGCCTTCAGCTAAGGTCTTGAAACCTTCGCCTTGAAGCGCGGAATAGTGGACGAATACGTCCTTTTTGCCGCCTTCGGGAGTGATGAATCCATAGCCTTTTTGGTCGCTGAACCACTTAATGGTGCCTTTTGTCATTTGTTTTCCTTTTTACTTATTTGAATAAATGTCTTTGGCTCTACATAAAACAAAAAAACCGCGAATTAAGTAAGGTTCGCGGTTTTTAAAACTTATTCTGTGTAAGCATCAAAAACAACCTCTACTGAACTACAGGGCAAGTATACCCTACCCCGCTCCAATGTCAAGGAATGTTTTACAGCCCTGTTTTTACAGCCACGGCGGCATAAAATCCGTCCAGGCGCGTTTTGAGACCCTTGTTGGTCAGATACCGCGTCATGTACTCCGGTCCTTTGCCCGCAAGCCCCAAAAGAAATGTCAGTGTATTGGCGGCCACCTTTTCAAAGATCACGGTGCCTGTCGCCGTATTGTAACCTTCCCAGATCCCGCTCCGTGTCACCAGAGTCGGATGCTGCGCGAATATCCTCCGCAAAAAGTCCAGAGTCTCAGTAGGACGGATCATGAAGGCCGCGCCAAGCGTGTACAGAGACGCTACGGTCGTGTTGCGCGGCGAGGTAGTCTCAGCGATCTGAGGAATCCCGGAAGTTCCGTCATAAACCCCCAGAGCGGAGTAGCTGGCCGATAAAAAGCCCGGAAGATCATGTTGGGCGGAGTAGTCCAACGCGATATCGACAAAATTCTGCAGGTTGGTCAAAAGCGCCGCGTTGGAGGTCTCGGGCATCGTCAGGATGGGCCACAGAGCCTGGAACGCGCCCCCATCGTAGGGAGCTATCGTCGTAAGAGTGCGGCCGTCGGCGGTGACGTAGTCTTTCATCGTGATCTGAAGGTTCTGGTAAGCGGGATCCTCAAAAGCGTAGCGGAGTGTCACAAAAAGAACTCCGGAGCGAAATTCGCTACCGAATCGGTCGAGAGTGCCGGGAACAAAATTGTTAGTGACAAAATTCCAACCGGCGCGAAATTGACCTAGACCGGCATCATACAGATACTCAAAACCCACCCGCATCCGGTCCAAGAACGTCTCGAACTTTGCCATAAAGGACGTTACGGTGGTATTTCCTGTGATCGTCGACAGCGCTCCGAGTGCTGCTCCTATCGAAGCCGCGAGGTTCGCGTTGTCTCCAAAAGCGACCTGCTGGCCATAGAGACCACTCGCGTGGCGGCGGGCGGCTGCTCCGCCCGGCATCTCGAGCCAAGGCAAAAGGCCCTTATACCCCAAGAGGGTTTGATCGGACAGAAGAGCCGCCGCGATCTTGTTGAGTTGCGTAAGAGCACCCGCTTTGGTGATCCCCGCGGAGAGGATGTCCCCCGTCGCTACTTGGGAGAGATACTCGATCCAAAACCCGATATTCGTCGGCTGAGTGTAAAACTGTCCGGGCCGTTCATAAATGTAGCCTGACGCCAGATGAATTATTTGGGGGCCCAAGGTAAAAAGCCCGGACGCCGCCTCAAAAAGATCTTCTCTCGTCCGAGGAAGAAGGATCGTCCATAATAGGTCAGAATAAGCTTTGACCCGGACCAAAGTGCCGGTAACGGTGTCGTAAATATAAATAGAGGCCAGCTCACCCTCGAACGCGGTCTGACGTTTTGCGCGGTCGATTCGTCCAACACCGGAGCCCTGCCAATTTTCGTTCTTATAAAGGTAATAAATATTCCCGAGTCCATCCGGCTGAGTCAGTGTCACTGACTGTAAATATCCAGTGTCGAAGTAGGTGTTGGTACCCGTACGCACATTGGCCGCCGTATAGCTCTCGGATCTTTTGACCTTGCCGTTCGTATAGTATTCGAGCATCAGCTCATAGGAGCCGTCCGCCTGAACTCTTTTGGTGATACGGTTGGAGCTGTTGTAGTACTCCAAGATGCCTGTGGCGGCATAGGTACGGATCTTACCGGTGTAAGTGCCTGAAGTGTTGTAACTCAACTCGTCGGTGTAGAGAAGATTATTCGCCACGTCGTAAGTGTATTCCGTGGACGAAATTTTCTTACCGTTGGAACGGTAATAGATGACGGTCTTCGTCTGACCTGCCGCGTTGTAGGTGTATGTGCGATAGGTGTGGTCGGCGTAAACGATCTTCGTCAGCTGATTTAGGCCGTTGTAAGTCTCGGTGATGCCATTGGCGTAGACGATCACTTTCTGAATGACCTGATTCGCGGTGTTGTAAGTGTTCGTCGTGGTCGATTCTAATATATTCCCGGCCTTGTAGAAGACCAGCTTTGTCACCCGCTTGCGGGAATCGTAGGTATAGAGGAAGGCGCTGCCGTCGGGATAGACGCGTTCGATGATCTTAAGACTCGTCCCGGTGCCGGTGGTGTACACCGTCGATCCGTCGGTGTCGACGTAAGTGCCGGTATAGGTCAGTCCATGAGGCGTTTTGAGGACGGCAGCCGCGAGAGTTAAAAGCATGTTTTGGGAAGTGACGAGCCCCTGGGCGGCATTGCCGGAACTCACCGCTTGCGATGAGCTGACGCCGGGGATCGAAGAAGGGTCCTGCTTCTGAGCGATCAAGATCTCAGCCGCTCCGACGGACTGAAATAAAAAAATACCTGCTAAGAGCGAGGAAAAAGATCTGAGTATGGCTGATTTTCGAAACAAAGATGCCTTCATGCGAACCCTCCGACTAGAGAAATAGGGTACCGCTTGGCGGGGCTCTTTGTCAATCTATCCTTCACCTTCCCTCTTGGCGATGAAGTTCACGTAACCGTCGGCATCGATATCTAATTCCACTTCGATCGGACGGCAACAGACCTCACAGTCGGTGACGAAATGCTGGCGCCGTCCGCCGGTCTGGTCGATGCGGATCGAGATGCCGGCTCCACAGTAAGGGCAGTTGAAGATCTGCTCGCTCTCAAGATCCATTCATCCGCCTGACGCCTTCGGAGACTGTGCGGACGAGGGTGGGAGCCAGTTTCTTGCACGCTTTCAGAAAATCGTGGTCTGCGTTCTCATCCGCGGTGTCTGAGATCAGTTTAACGACCGAGTACCGGACTTTTGAACGCTCGCAAAAATAGGCCACCGCATAGGATTCCATGTCGCAAGCCATCGGCTTATTTTTCGCGGGGGACCTGCCGAGCTTCGCGTAGGGGTTCTCCTTCAAAAAACGGTCCTGAGTGAGCATCGCCGAATCGACGGCACGATGAAAAAGACGAATGCCTGAACTGTCCCGACCGCCTTTTTTGATGCGGTTAGGATAGCGCTCAAAAGGGCGCGCGTCGTAGTCATGCTCGATGAAAAGGGTCGGCTCGACGAGGTCCCCCACTTTGAGGTCGGGTGTGAGTCCACCGGCAAAACCCACGAGAAGGATCCCCTTGAGGCCCGGTTGCTTGCGCCTAAGCTCATGGCAGGCATGAAGGGACCGAACCTTGCCCATGCCCGAGACAAAGACAGTCGCGGAACCTTTGGGAAATTTAAGGCTCCGCAGCGCCTCGGACTCAAAAGGACTCGGACAGAGGATGCCGATCATCGGAAGGCCTAAAAAGAGATCAGCGTGTGGACGGGATACTGCTTGAGCCGTTCGCGGCCTTTCAAGACCGGCAGTTCGATCAAAAAATAAAGCCCGTAAATATTGGCCTCAAGCTTTTCGACCAGATGGATCGAAGCCTCCACGGTGCCTCCCGTAGCCAGCACATCGTCAATGAGGATGACCTTGGAGCCTCTGACAAAAGCGTCTTCGTGAATCTCGATGCTGGCCGTACCGTACTCGAGATCGTAGGACTTGGAATGTTTTTTGTGGGGTAGCTTCCCTTCTTTGCGGATCGGCACAAAACCGGCGCCAAGCGCGTAGGCCAAAGCCGAACCAAAAATAAAGCCGCGGGACTCGATGGACACGACGCAGTCGATCTTTTCTTTGGTGATGGAGACGAAGAAGTCGATGCAGTCCCGAAACTTCTCGCGGTCGGTCAAAAGCGGCGTGATGTCCCTGAAGAGGATCCCTTCTTTTGGAAAATCCGGGATCGCTCGGATGAATGACTTCAGTTCCAGGATGTTTGAGGCTGGCATACGAGGTATTTTACTCCTTGGGGGCAAAAAAATCAGAAACTTTTTAAGCCAGGTCGAAGAGAAGGATCTCCGCACGTTGCCTGCCGGTGACGGTCAAAAGAGACTCGTCCTCCGCCGAGGCGCCGTCACCCTGGTTCAGAAAATGGCCGTTCAGCTCGACCGCGCCACGGGCTACCTGCAGCCAGGCGCCGCGGCCTTTTTTGAGGGAATGTTCTACCTTCATGCCCTTTTCGAGGACCGAAACATACACGTTCGCGTCCTGATGGATCTCGACGGCGTTTCCCTTCGGATCCTGAGAGGCCACGAGCTTGAGGCGGTTCAGTTTCTCCTCAAGCTTGAATACTTTCTGTTCGTAACTTGGCCTCAGATTCGTTTTCTCCGGGAGGATCCAGATCTGGAGTAGATGAAGCGGTTCCTTCGGAGAAGGGTTGAATTCGCTGTGCGTGACCCCCGTCCCCGCGCTCATTCGCTGGACTTCGCCCGGAAGGATCACGGAGCCGTTGCCCAGGCTGTCTTTATGCTCCACCCGGCCCTCGAGAACATACGTAATGATCTCCATGTCACGGTGCGGATGGGTGCCGAAGCCCTTCGCGGGCGCGACAGTATCTTCATTGATGACGCGGAGCGTCCTGAAACCCATATGCTCCTTGTCCCGATATCCGGCGAACGAGAACGTATGGTAAGTCTTGAGCCATCCATGGTCAAAGTGGCCTCTCTCCTGACTTCCTCGGATCGTGATCATAGGATGCTTGGCCTCGGGTTGAAATAGCCCATTCGAAGATGGGGAAATTTTTTCCGGATCTTTTCGATGACTTCTTTCATGCCCAGGATCCTCCGGCTTCCGGGCTCGATCTTCAGGTCCCTGAAATAATGAAGCGGATCGTAGTTCAGATTCCTCCACTGGATCATGTCGATCGGGTAGCGCGCAATGAAATCGATGAGCGCACAAGATTCGTCTTCTGTGTCGGTGAAACCCGGCATGGAAAGGTAATTGAGCGAAACGAACCCTCCCGCTTCTTTGGCGAGCTCGATGGATTCGCAAAGTTCTTTCAGCGAATAACCTCGGGGCTGGTAGTAGAGAGAATAGTAAGGTTCCCGGACGCTGTTGGTGCTCACACGAAGAGTGTTGAGTCCGGCATCAAAGAGACGGGCGACCGCCCGGGGGCGGCTGGCGTTGGTGTTCATATTGAGACTGCCCTTCGTGGTCCGCGCGCGGATGAGGCGTATCGCTTTTTCGATCGTGTCCGCGGCCAGCGACGGCTCACCCTCACAGCCCTGACCGAAGCTCACGATCGGGTCCGGCACTTTTTCGATATGAGCGAGCGCGATCTCGGCGATCTCCTCGGGTGTCGGGGTGAACTGGATCCTTTTTTGAGTCGAAGGGATGCGGTCCTGGGGCTGGAAGGAGATGCAGCCCTGGCACTGCGCGTTGCAGACAGGTGACACCGGCACCGGCGCTTCGAACCTCTCCAGAAAAAAATTCTTCGCGTTGGCGCAGCCGTTGACCGTAGCGCAGTTCTCTAGATGCCCGATGAGCCGGTTCTTCGGGAAACGCCTGTGAAAAAGGCCGATGTTCTTTTTGATCTCCGCGGGATCCATCAGGCGGTCATCGTGCCTGGCGGAGCGGTCCACATGGATCGCGGCGACGTGAAACTTGCCTTTATAAAGGACACAGGCCGCGTACGCAAAAAGGGGCAGCATCGCGGCGCTCGATCTTTCTTCGTAGGCCGTATTGTGCGTCAGCGTGTAGCCGGGAGGGATGAACGCCGCGACCGCAAAGCACTCCTTTTTTGTCTTCGAGTAAGGATCCCGGTCGAGCGTCACGATCTCCTCCCCGCCGAACCCCACGGGATATCGGTCCGGCAGCATGAAAAGCTCGCTCGAATCCGGCAGAGGCAGAAGTTCGTCGGGATCCAAGCGAGTGAACTCACCGCCCTTCATTCCCGCCCCTTCCAACCCCGGAAAATCGAACACTTTTCCCTTTGCGTCCGCAAAAAGAAGTGAAATTTTACTCATGCCTTATGAACGTTTTGTAGTAGTTCCATTACCGAGTGACCCCCAAACTATGAGGCATTTGGAAGCCCCTGTTTTGCTCGGATGCGAGGCGCGACGACGAAGGCGTGTCCTCTGGGACACGTCGAGGAGGAGCAACGAAGTCAGACGAGTAAAAGAGGGGCTTCCCCGTAGGGGCTGGACGATTTTTGACTGCGACTGCGTCACTCGTCCTTGACGTGGTCCAGAGACCACGCCGGCGTCCTCGTTCCTTGTCTCGTTCAAAAATCATCTCAGCCAAATGCCTCATAGTTTGGGGGTCACTCGGTAGATTATACTCCTAATCCGATCAAGCCTTCATTTTTATGATATAATGAGCTTTATTAAGGGAGAATTTTAATGCGTGCAGGTACAAGAATGGTCAAAGGGTACAATTGGCCGATCATCGCCTTCTTTGCGGTCACGATGCTGGGGGCGCTGGTGGGGACGCCCTGGTATTTTCACCGATTTGGGATCTCACTTCCGGAGATCCTTCTGACCCTATTCTTCACCATCGCGACGGGCATGGGAGTCACGGTCGGTTACCATCGCTATTACGCCCACACGACTTTTAAGACCAATCCGATCATTCAATTCCTGATCCTTTTCTTCGGAGCGGCGGCATTTGAACAGTCGGCGCTGACCTGGTCCTCGGGCCACCGCGACCATCACCGCTACGTAGACACAGAGGAAGACCCGTACAGCATCAAAAAAGGGTTTTGGTACGCGCACATCGGGTGGATGACCTTGTGGAAACAAGAACCGGATTACCGAAACGCCAAAGATCTTCTGAAAAATAAGATGGTCATGCACCAGCACTATCACTACGTCCTCTGGAGCCTTTTTGCCGGGATCCTATTTCCGGTGTTTCTGGGAGCCCTCATGGGACACGCGCTCGGCGCGCTCGTCTACGCCGTGCTTTTCCGGATCACTTTTGTTTACCACGCGACGTTTTGCATCAACTCGGTATGTCATACCTTTGGAAAAGCCACTTACGATATTCACGCGACGGCCAGAGACCACTGGTTTGTGGCTATTTTAACCAACGGAGAGGGGTACCACAATTTTCATCACCGCTTCCCGACGGATTTTCGGAACGGAGTGCGCTGGTACCATTGGGACCCGAGCAAGTGGGCTATCGCTTTCCTGGCGCGGACAGGGATGGCTTGGGATCTGAAACGGATCTCCAAGTTCAGCATCCTTGAAGCAAAGCTCGCTGCGGAGAATCAAATGCTTTACGAACGGGTCACGGCGATCACGGACCCCGACAGATTCGCTCACATAAAAGAAATGCTTCAAACCCGGTACACCGCGCTGACCCAGAAACTCGCGGCGTGGGAAGCGACCGCCCAGCTCCAGAGGGGAGCTATTTCGGCGACCGTGGCCAACCGTTCCCACGAACTCCAGGAAGCGGCGCATGAGAGGATCGAGCAGACGAAGTTCGAGTTTGAAAATGCGCGTCGTGAATGGAGGGTCCTCGCCCGCGCGTGGATGCAGGACCCTGTTTACGCTTACGCGGTCTACGCCGGGCCGTATTCCAAATAAACCATCATCACCCGCCGAAGGAAATTCTTAGCGGGCGTTGTTCTTGCGCTTTGAAAAACAGTCTTTGCAGTAAACAGGCTTGTCCTCTCTGGGCTTAAAAGGAACTTCACACTCCGTTTTACATTCCGCGCAGGTCGCCTTGAACATTTCTTTCGGTCCGCCAAATCCACCACCTTGATAAGCCATGTTGTCTCCTTGTTGTTTGATGATCATAGCACGATAAAAACAGCAGAGATAAAATTTTATCGATCAAAGCGTCTTGCCGGAACGGTAGTATTCGACCAGCTCCTCGTAGCCGCCGATCGACTTTCCGTCGGAGAAGATCTGAGGCACGGTCATTTGCCCTGACATTTCGACGAGTGTCGAACGCGTGGCGTCATCCCCGGTCACGTCGATCTCTTCAAAGACAACCTTTTTAGACTTGAGAAATTTCTTGGCGGCGAAGCAATAGGGGCAAGTGTCGGTAGTGTAGAGGACGACTTTGCTCATGGGGAATTTTTATTCTCACAAAAAAAGCTACAGGAGTTTGCCTGTAGCTTTTGAATGCTTTATTTTTTACGAAGTTGGACCGCTTTTTATCTTCAAAGCAGCGGCTTTGATCCGCATCTTCCGGATGAAGTCGGATACTTTCTCCGCCTTCGTAGGTTTCGCTTTCTTATTTTCTCCGCCCCGATAGAGGCCCTGCCCGCCTTGATTTCTCATAGAGTGTCCTTTGGTTGACTCCTATTGTCCCTTATTATCGCGCTGAAAGATAGCCCCGCGTGGATTATTCTACCTGACCCTTTAGTGGACGATATCATTCTAACGTGATACTGTAACGTTAGTTATTTGCCTTTTCCGTTTTTCATCTAAAAAGGAGAAGCGATGCATAAAAAAACGTTGATGGTCGGTGTCCTAATGGCTCTGACGGCAGCCTGGTGCATGAACGCCTATGCAGCGGCTGGCGGAGAAGTGACGGCTTGGCAGGGTTTCTGGAACTCTGTCGGCGGGTTCCTCTACAACGCGATGCCCTGGCATTGGAGCAATTGGATGGGCAAGTAAGAAATAATCAGTCTTTAAACAAATAACAAAAAGCTACAGGGATCTGATTCTCTGTAGCTTTTTGACTTTTAACCTGTCCCCGCGTACCCGGTACCCTTACGAAAAGAAGCACCGCTCCATTTCAAATGAATTCCTGCTTCTTACCCCAAAGAATGAAGGGCTTTTCGACGCATTCCCGCAACCCCATTGAGACAAGGATCACGACTAAAAATGACAACCCCGTGGCGGCCAGATCCCGCTTTGAAAGGATCCAGCAGTCTCTTCCGAGTATCGTGTAATGTATGACGTAGTTGATCAGCGTGTGAAACAGGTAGAAACTGTATGAGATCCATCCCAACCGCACGAGTGCGCGATTCGACAGGATGCCGAACCGATCGGCATGCCGCGCCCACAGCGCAAGAAGCACGACACACAAAAAGAACAACGCGTTCCACGTATAAATAAAAACGCCCGCCGTGCTCGTGATCGGATTAAAACGCGGCTGGATCCGAAACATCAGAACCATGCCCGCAAACAGGACGGCGAAGGTCGCGGCGAACCAGCGGCGCGCGGGTCGCGCGAGCCGGCTCCACTCGGGGTACCTGCGGTAGACCCAGGCGGCCAGGATGCCCGCCGCGAACGAATCCATCCTGCACGGAAAGAGCATAAAGGTGCTTAAATGCGGCAAGGCATTCGTCACCATGAGGACGAACCTCGCGGCCAACGCCAGAAGCATGACGATCAAGCAAAAAATAGGAGTTCGCTTCTCCGGAAGACGGACCAAGATACAGGGAATGATCAAATAAAATTGCCATTCAACGGCCAGTGTCCATGTGACGCCCAAAATATAATTTCCGAAGGTGCCGTCTGCCGACATTACCAGGTTTTGTAGCATGGTAAGGTAGCTCCAAAGCGGTTTAGCCGGGAGCTCTCCATAGAAGTGGAGAGGGATACGAAGAAAAACCCGGACCAGATAAAAAGAGGCGAGAAACACCACATACACGGGAATAATACGGCAAATACGCCGGATCCAAAATACCTTAAAAAAATTCTTCGCGCGGCCGTGCGACATCACGATGTCACCGATCAGAAAGCCCGAGAGAACAAAAAAAAGATCGACACCAGTCCAGAAAAGACTCACCGGCTTCGCGATCCACTGCCACTTCATCGAGGCATTCGCAGGGATCCAGAGGTACAAAAAATGATACAACACGATAAAGAGAGCGGCCACGCCGCGCAGGCCATCGAGAACCTCTATCCGTGGATTTTTATCTTTCATACTCAACCTGTCCCCTTGGTAGGCGGTGCCATTCTACGACTGATCTTCAAAGACCGCTCAGCCCATTCGGCGAGGGCTTCGCGGTCCTCAAGGATCTCCGTGGGCACTTCCCAATACGACATCGCCACCCTCTTCCCGCCCTTGGCCGCGTAAGTAAAAGCCGTACTCCCCCGCTTCTCATAGTCCGGACGACTGGTCTCATCCACCTTGAAATAAACCGTGTCGTCCACAACGATCCCAAAGATCGTGCCATCCTTATAAAGCCCATAACCCCCAAACATCGCCCGAGCCGACACACCGCTCAGCTCACTCAAAAGATCCTGAGTCACATAGTCAACGAAGGTGGATTTGGTCATGCCCTGACAGGGCCAGCTAACTTTTGTATCTTGGCGGCGAGAATAAAGTCGTTCAGGGAGAGACCGCGGATCGCGTGCGTGCTTAGAATGATCTTGAGGCGGCGGTAGCCGGTCAGGTGCAGGTCGGGATGATGGTTCTCTTTTTCAGCGATCCGCGCGATCTTTTGGATCAAGCCGATCGCGGCTATGAAGTTCCGCAATTTGTATTCAATCTCGATCTCTTTCCCGCCCCGCCCAAGCCGCCAACCCGGCAAAGTCTTGAGATACCCCTTAGCTTCTTTGAAGCTCAGAGGTTCCACTCCTCCCTCACAAGGAAGGCATTTCTTTCGGCTTAAGGATTTGGATGTTGGCATAGGATTTTAACCTATCCATTTGGTAGACGGTACCATTCCTGTTGTTCTAAGCGGCATGTTTGGCGACGTAAGTATCGAGTAGGGTCCGGATGATCTTTTGATAAGGCGTGTGGTGCTGTTTGGCGGTTTTTTTGAAAAAAGCGACACTGGATTTGCTTAAAACCATCGTCACCTTAACGGGCTCCTCCTTAAAAACGATTTCTTCCGGCGGCGGAAGAAAATCTTTGATGATCTTTACCTTGCCGATGGGTTCGTCAGTATATTTTATTTTGTGCTTCATAGATTTTCCTTCCCTTTCTCCAGTATCCCGCTCCTAAAATGCGGATGACGTTCATTCTGTAAGTGAATCGTACTGTGATAACCCCTTCTCCCACCCATCCGAAACAATAGAACCGATTTTCTTCCTGGCTATGGTTCGGATCATGAACGATCACACGCCAAGGGTCACCAAAAACACGCTGAGCCAATGCAAATGGGACGCCGTGCTTGGTACTATTTTCCGTGTCTTTCTTTGGATCCCATTCAAAGTGAGCTAACACAATGATACCTCTCGTATGGCTTTTTTACCATATAGATTTTATCCCTGTTTTTTGAGGTTACAAATTGCAACCTCAAAACATCCCCCTACTCTACATGACGACTGAGAAGCCAAAACCCGTCGAAAATATATCGACATTTTGTCTATCGTTTAACACGATAGGGTTAAATTACTCTATTGAGCTGCTGTATTTCGGGTAGGACTTTAGGCGGGATTACGACGATCTAACGTGTCCCCTTGGGACGTGGTGTATCACTTCAGAATTTCGGTAACATGTTTTAGTCTATCAAGCGGTGTTTCATGTTTCAACGCCGAATGTCTCCGGCGATAGTTATAACGATATAAATAACCCTCTAATTCTGCGAATAATTCCTTCGGACCACTAGCTCGATCCTGCAGGCGAAGGCATTCGTCGTTAAGTATTCTCCAAAACCTTTCTATTTTGCCATTGGTTTGCGGTCTGTAAGGTCTGGTATATCTATGCCTGATATCCAACGCCTGAAGCATCACCTCAAAGTTATGAGTTTCTTTGGATCGGTTGTGGCTGGTATAGCAGGTAAACTCAGAACCATTGTCGGTCATGGCTTCCCGGACACGAATTCCATGACTCCCGAACCATTGATACGCCCTAAAGAGAGCTCTTGTAGTGTGCAAAGCTTGGTGGCTTTCCATAGGCTCGATATAGCAAAGCCTTGTGTGATCATCAATGGCTCCGAATAGATATCGCGTTTTTCTATCCAAAAACAGCATTTTATCCAAGACATACGAGTCACAGTGGATCATCTCTCCCGGGTAAGCCTTTTCATAGCGTTTAATTACAGCGATTCGCTTCTTGTTTAGAGGGTAGCGTTTAAATGTGCGGTAGATCGTTGATACGGAAGGGTCTATTTTGAAGTGTCCTTTGACCAGGTGGTAGATCTCAAACTCATTGGCGTTTAGCCTTCTCCGGATACCCATAACGGCTCTTTCTTCTTGTTTTGAAAGGATCTTAAGGGTTCCGGGCTTGGGGCCTCTTTTTCTAGGCAGGAGAGATTCCCAATTCCTTCCGGATTCTACCCAGCGGCTATGGTATTTTCTGATATCTCGCCTTGTGACGCCATAAGCATTGGAGATCTGTCGGACATGGGTAAAATTCGTACTTTTATTTTGTTTAACCAGGTCGTATTCCTTGGCTATCACTAGCCATTTACTCGCTAGGGACTTTCTGATAGATTTGGTCATAAGGTAACAACCTCCGTTTTTGGTAGGGCTTTTGTTTTCTAGACAAAAACAATCCTACCAGGGGTTGTTACCGAAATTGTGAAGAATTACACGT
>JGI1358J11329_10000452_pt1 | contig 36777 bp, 30 predicted proteins | sample Subgroupgradi54m_FD_11329 | JGI IMG/M metagenome (IMG submission 11329)
TTCATTCTATCGCAGGCCGTCATTCTGGAATCATCACACGTCCACCATTTAGAAGCCCCCACCACACGGCATCATACGTATCACTCGTAGGAGGTGGAGTCACCCCAAAACCAGGCGAGATTACCTTAGCACACCACGGAGTGTTGTTTTTAGATGAATTTCCTGAATTTGATAAAAAAGTTATTGAATCATTGCGCGAACCATTAGAAGAAGGGCATATCTCTATCTCTCGAGCAAAGGGGACGCTTCATTTTCCAGCGCGATCAATTGCTATCGTTGCTATGAATCCTTGTCCTTGCGGATATTTTGGAAGTAATATCAAATCATGTACCTGCAGACAAAGTGATATTGAAAGATATTCAAGAAAATTATCAGGTCCGATCATGGACAGAATAGATATTTGGGTGCCGGTACAACATATTGATTATGAAACACTGACTGACTCACGACTAGGGGAAGCGACAGATATAATACGAGAAAGAGTTTCTAAAGCAAGAAATTTCTCACAAACATTTAGAGGAAACTCCGGAGTTCCACTTTTAAATCGAGACCTTACACCTCAATTACTTGAAGTAAGAACAAAGCTTACAGAAGAAAATAAAATATTAATGAACAAACTTGCGACGCAATTTACCCTCTCTCCGCGCGCATATCATAGGGTGCTGCGCGTTGCGCGATCAATCGCCGATCTTGAAGAAAGCAACCGCGTGGAAGCAACACATATTATGGAAGCGTTTCAATATAGACCGAAAGATAGGGGATAGTTTTACATTGTCAGTTTTAAGAAAGAAAAAATGCCGCGCCTATGGCGCGGCATTTTTTAATACTTGAAACTAAAATTAAATTAGAACGGATTTACAGCTCCACGAACTTCGATATGAAGATGTGGCCCCGTTGACCTTCCTGTGGTTCCAACCGCACCTATCACTTGCCCCTGAGTAACCGTTTGACCTGGTGTTATATACAACTGACTCAAGTGAGCATACAGTGTCTGAATGTTATTTTCATGCGCGATAACAATCATATTTCCATATCCTCCGTTATAACCTCCCATTTTTGCTACAATCACCCGCCCGGAAGCAGTAGCAACAATCGGTGTACCAATTTTTGCAGCGATATCTACCGCATTATGTCCATGAATTCCTTGCGTCTTAATGCCGCCTACGAGTGGACGAACAAAGAATCCAAGCGGGGCCGTCGCTAATTTCTGTGTGATCTTCTTAACTTTCGCGATGACACTTGGAGTGACCGCTACAGAAAGTTCGCCTTCCGGCACCAACACTACGTCTCCGATCGTTAGCTCAGTGTCACGGCTGATGCCGTTATATTTTGAGATATCGTCACTATCAGCTTTGTACTTTTTGGCGATGCTTGCAATTGTGTCTCCCTTCTTCACAGTATGTTTGATACCAGACACTGGCAAAATAACCAAGGTGTCTCCAGCAGAAACGGTGTTGTTCTTGATATCATTTGCCCAAAGAATAGTATTCTTAGAAATATTGAAAAGTTTGGCAATAGAAGCAAGAGTATCTCCTTTCTTTACTTCGTACACAGAAATAGTGTCATTTACCGGAAACACAATATCCTCTGTCGAAAGTCGCATTGATCCGGTAGTCACAGAAAGTGTATCTGAAGTAGAAGCATCATACGATATAGGTTTAAGGTCTCCCTCTTCGAGAAGAACCGGCTTAAGTACTGGCATCGTTTGCGCAGTCAAACTTTCCTCATTGGTGGAAGAAGAATTGTCTTGTACTACAAGTGCTTTTATTCTGTCAGAGATAGAAGAAAATACTCCGGCGTGAGCAAACACAGGAGTACCTGCTAATGCCACAATAAGGCAACTATGGATCACCACGACAATATCGCGATGTTTGGGTGTTTTTACTAAAATAGTAGTAAGGGTGGAAGTGTGCGAACTTCCGTAACTGAGGTAGAGGTGTCGTGGTCTGAGGTAGCGTTTCTTGAGTGGCTTTCGGTTTCGCGGTGTGTAGCTACATAGTACCATAAAATGGTATTTTCCCAAAATAGCTTTGATCTTCGTTTCCATCCACACCTTTTTTGAGAAAAGGCTATGTTTTTAGGCTATTTTTCATATACTAATGATATCTATGCCACCGTCAGATTCTTCGCTTCCTCCAATAAAAACTACTTCAAGTACCCCAGAATTACGTCCAATTCCACCATCAACTTTTGGAGTATTTGGAACTTCTAATGCTAGTACTGCTCCTTCCTCATCGATTTCTCCTGTTAGAGACATAGAATACGGCAAGCCACCAGAAGAAAAACAGAAGATGAACGATGGAGTTGTCCCTCCGCATATTATGGCGGAGCTAGATAAGCTACAACTAGAAAAAGGAACTATCGAGTATACGTTACTTGAAACTCAAGCTGAAAGAGACAGAGTACAAGCAGAAAAACAAAAAGTTGAAGAAATGCTTGCAAGTCAAAAAGAAATTCTCGACAAACTTGGAGATGAACAACTTGCCGCGCTTGGTTTTATGCGTGCAGGGGACTCTATCGTGGCAATAAAGCCTGCACAAGAAACGGAATCCAAACCGACACCTATAGTGCGCAGTGTTCTTCGTCCAACTCATGTAGAAATAGTAAACAAAGGAGAGGTAGTGAATCAAGAGATTCCTGAGGCAGCAAACGACCCTTTGTATGCACAAGATACAGTAGCAAACAGCATCACCCCAATAGAAGCACAAGAGATACAAAAAGATCCTACTACCATAGAAGTCGCTGCAAATGAGCTAGCTCCCCACCCAGAAAATCCGACACCTGCACTAGTTATTGATAACGAGCCGCAAATCACCGCGCGAGAAGTAAGTCCAGTGACTAACGCTCCTGATTTTGCTACGGTAACATCCATCACGAATGATTTGACTTCCTCTCTTGGGGATTCTCTCACCACAAAAGAAGGGGTGGTAGATTTTCTTAGCTTTGCTTTCAATAAGAAAACTCAGGCTCCGATTGTGAAAAAGGACCCAATACAAACATTTACTGAACAGCTCACCAATAATCCAGAAAAGCAAAAAAAACTTTCAGAACTTTTCAACAGCAATCTAGAGGGCTATATCGCTCCCTATTTCACAGAGCTCGCCACTGCTGATGAAAAGAAAGCGGCGTGCATCTGGATCAAAAATAAAACAATTGGACAAATCCTATACGGAGAAGATCAGAAGATAGGAAACATAAGCGTAGGTGGAAAAGTGTATGATGTACGCGCTGACCTTTCACGCTTCATTACTGAATTGGCAGAATTTGCATATTCATTTGGCGTAAACATGCCGATACGGGTTCTTCTTCCACCAGAAGAAGCAGTACCCCAAGAAATTAAAGATAGAACAATCGAAAACTTCTTTACGTATATACAAGATATTCTCCGTCAAAGAGCAAACGATTCGCAAATAAAGCTAGCAGCATAAATCATATATGAACCTCACTTTTCCAGATTATGTACACGCACTAGGCATCGAATCTCTTTCTGAAGGAGATCAGATTGCGGCGCTCGCAGCATTTGCTCGTGCCGTGCATAATCAATTTTTACTTGATCTATATGATTCAGTTGGGTTGGATCATTTTAATGCTATCAAAACAAGCATTAAGCTAGGACCTGCACTCTACATAACCACGCTTAAACATCTTGCACCAAACTATCTTGATCTCTACGAAACTTCAAAAAAGAAAGTGTTAGATAAGATGAAGGAAGTTCCAACTACATAATGCCACTTATTCTCTCGTAGAGATCAAGTATTTGCTATACACTTACTACTATCTATGCCTGGACCAACTCCTCCAACCTCTTCACCTGTAGCTCCTCCAAGCGGACCTGTGTCTTCTCCCGCGAAAGCCCCATCTCCTCTAGACCGTAAATACCTTGAGGATATTTCTCAAGCTCTTGCATCTATCATTACAGAGTCACCAGATACTCCTAGTGCACAATTTGCAGAAGCGGTAATAGAGACTATAAGTAAAATGTATCCAAGAAATAGTACCCGTTTTTTTAGTAAAGATGATATTGATAAAATAATAGATTTTACTTTGCTTACAACATTTAAAGCGGGTGAAAATACTTCTGAAGAAGACCTTACAAAAGCGAGAGATCTTTTCCATATAAAATTAAAAGAGAAACTTCCTCTACCTACGACTTCTCAAGCAATTGTAATGACTGCAGCTCCTACAGATAGTGTTGATACATCGATTTTAGAATTTACCCCTGGCGAAGAGAAACCAAAAAATGATGACGAGTGGCTAACATGGCTTCTTAATAGAATGTCTGCAAACCAAAAACTCGCTGATCTTGCCGAACTAATGATACATAAAAATGTTGATGTGAGAAAAAATATGGTTCGAGACGCAACATCAACAAATCTAAATCGTAAAAGATTTTTTCTGAACGCTGTGGAAGCAAAGGGCAAAGAGGGAAAGTTTGGATTTAGAATGTATCGAAATGGAGCAGAAAGTCTCTATGAAATACAGACACCTATTCATGAAGGTGTGGTTACAGTGCTTAAAATTCCTGAAAAAACACAAGAATATTTCGCAAATACTAGAGAATTCATTGAAGCATTACTACAGGAAGAACCTCAAGTTGTTCCAGTAAGACAAGCGACGCCAGCAAATCCTGGAGCAGAAGTACACCCTGCTAAAGCAAAACCTCAATCTAGTTCTTTTTCTTTCCTTGTAAATAAAATAGAAAGAAACTCTACTGAACAAAAAGAGCAGTTAGTATATTTACTCGCATTCAGTCCTCTCAAAGATAGAGCTCTTTTACTCGAAGCTGCCGCTTCGGCATCAGATCCACATAACAATCCTCTTACTATTGTCCACTGGCGAGATACTCTTAGAAATACTGACGGGAGACACGACGAACACTTTACATTCAAGACATTTAGTGACGACGAAGAATACCAAATTAAAAAGGTAGATATTACTAACAACAATGTGATACTTTTCAACATCACTCGAAACAAAGAAGTCGTACTGCCGTACGATGTATGCCTCGCTCGCCTAGTCGAGGGGTCACTTGCCACAAGAAAAGATCAAGCGGAACATGAAAAATTAGAGGCTAAAGATTCTATCGCTAATCTAAAGAAGTTGCTGCCGGCACTCCGCGCAAAACTAGGTATATATGGAATACCGGAAAGAAATACAGACGGAAGCATAAAAAGTGATGGGGCAGTAAAAACTATACTTAATTATTCACAATTTGCTACATCCGAAAAAAATATAAAAATCTGGACAGAAAATACCATTGAAAGGTTGGCCAAGAGAAATAGCACCAAAGAGAAAAAAGAAGAGTTGTCATTTTATGAAACCTTCTTTACAGAGTGTTGTGCTTGTTTGGATTCATTAAAACAAATAATTGATAATAAAGACGCCACTGAAAAAGAAAAGAGTGTTGCCGCTGAAAATACAAAACTACTATCCCAAGCGATGGTAGAGATGGCAGCTAGACTTCTTCATCAAGAACAAGAAGAACTTTTGCAGTCTTGGCCTTCGTATACAACAAATCGAACTCCTTATGAAGAAGCGCTTTCACCTATACACAAACTTACAGTAGAAACTAAAAAGATCACAGATGCCCTTCCTCAAGAAGCTAAACCGCCAAAAGGTTCGCCTGCATCATCTTTCATTGGCGTTTTGAAATTAAAAATTCCTGATAATGAAAAAGTAGAAAAGATCCGTGAATGGACAGAGAGGTGGTTCAATGTTGCAACTCCTACTGCTCCTTCGCTTATTGATGAGTATCGAAATAATAATAAAGATCTAGAGCTATCCCCTGAACAAATAATAACTACCAAAGAACTTCTGTTCGAGTATATCTATTTACTAGAGGCCATGGATACCACAGGGCAAGGTGCCGGACAGATAGGATTTAATCTTAATAATAAAATTGCTGATTGTATAAGAATACTGTCGGGGAAAACTACCAAAGATGACTCTAAGGAAGACATCAGATATCTAGTAGATAACTATTCACGGGATACGGATTTGAGGATGATCGCCACGGTACATGACATCACAAAAAAATTATTGGAAGGGAAGGCTCCGACTCTGGATCCAATACTTCACCCTCCACAAAAAGAGGTCTTAGAGAAACTTAGTGTACATCCACAAACAACCCCAGGATCCGCACCCGTATCAATCCCACAATCAGAACCACTATCAGACCTCACACTAGCAGCTGATCAAGCTCCACAGCCAGAAACCGATGAACAAATAGAACGGCAAGATAGAGCTGTGGAAGGGGTGCGGCGTGATGTCGAAAGAAATGCACACAGAAAATCGCCGAATTGGTGGATAATGGGCGCCGCGTTTGCATCGATTGCCCTTGCCGCGGTACTATTTAAAACTAAGCATGGAAAAGAAGAGAAGACCGAGGTAGAAATTAAACCTCCTGTACCAGAACAAAAAGCNGAAACCTCACATGAGGAATGGTCACAACACCTTTTTCGTGAAGAACAGCTTGATCTTGTTTCATTTGTAAGCAATCCAGAAAAATATGTAACAGAATTATTTTTCTCAAATAATTCCAATCTAGTAACTGCGGTTTGGGAACATATGAAAGACAAAACTAATGGAAAACCAAAAGATTCACTTCATAGAATCTTGCAAAAGAGCAGTTATCTTGTACCGTTTGAAGGAAAAGAAGTTGATGTATATCCACGTATTCTTGCTATGGTAAAAAAAGTTTCTGAGATAAGCCAAAAAGCCGGAGTACAGAAAATGGATGCGCTGCCTTCTAGTTTAGATACTTCTTATGGAGATTTGCTAGTATACATACGAGACCAGGGTCGAAGAATGCATGATAAAGGAATACCTACACATTAACATGGACTTAGAAACACTACATACTAGTTTGGTACACGAATTCGGAATCGAGCATCTTCCGCGTGACAAGCAAGATATACAGATCGCATTACTTGCCCACAAAATACAAAAAGAATTTCTTAATGATGTTTACAAAGAAGTTGGACCAGAGAAATTTGCTCTCATTGAAGAAGCGGCAAAGAAAAATGATGAAGCTTATAGTGAGGCTTTGAAAGTAGTACTACCAAACCTCGAAGCGACATTCGAGGCATCTCGCAAGCGAGTTATTGAAGCATATAGAAACCACAATAAGTAAAATACGCTTGTGATACAATAAGTTTCTGTGACCATTCTTACACTTAATAGCAAACAAGAAGAGGCGGTTCTTCACACGGAGGGGCCACTTCTTATTTTAGCCGGAGCGGGAGCCGGGAAAACTAAAACCATCACCGAACGCATTGTGCATATTGTACAAAAAGGCATTTCACCTGCTTCTATTCTTGCGGTGACCTTCACCAATAAAGCTGCAAAGGAGATGCGTACGAGAATCATTGCGCGTCTTGCAGAAACAAACGCAATCGATGAACATAACCCCTATGAAGAATTGCCTGTGATAAAGACATTTCACGGACTTGGACTTATGATACTGTCCGAACAGTCACATCGTGCAGGATTATTGCGACACCCAACCATCTTGGATCAAAGTGATTCACTTTCTATTATTAAGCAAGCAGTAGAAATGCTCGGGATCGATCCGAAAATGCACGACCCCTCCAAAATCCGCGGCATTATCTCGCGAGAAAAAGGGGATTTCGTAAGTCAGACTGAGTATCAAGGAAAAGTAGCGACTGCTGCGATGGAAGTCGTAGCAAAAGCTTGGCGCATCTATGATGAAGAATTAAAAAACCAAAAGGCGGTAGACTTCGATGACCTTATTGTGCGGGCAGTGCGATTACTTGAATCACATAACGACATACGAGAATATTATCAGAAGCGATTTCGCTATGTGCATATCGATGAGTACCAAGATACCAATGGTGCACAATATGCCATGGTGAAGCTTCTTGTTGCACCTGCTCTAAATAATATTTGCGTGGTGGGTGATACCGATCAAAATATTTATAGTTGGCGAGGGGCAAACTTGCGCAACATCATGAACTTCGAGAAGGACTTTCCTGGCGCACATATTGTACTCTTGGAAGAAAACTATCGAAGCACGGGGAATATCCTGTCACTTGCAAACAAAACAATTGCAAAAAATACGGTGCGCAAAGAAAAAAATCTTTTTACTGCACAAGGGGAGGGAGAACTGATTGAGCTTCAATCTTGTTGGGACGAAGAGTCAGAAGCGCAATGGATCGCCAAAAAATGCAAAGAACTTATTGACGAAGGAACCTCTGGCGAAGAGATTGCGATTTTATATCGCGCCAACTTTCAGTCGCGCGTGCTTGAAGAGGCGATGCTTAATGGTCATGTGCCATACAATATGTTGGGTGTAAAATTCTTCGAAAGAAGAGAGGTGAAAGACGTAATGAGTTATTTGCGTGCCTCCATGAATCGCGACTGCCTACCGGACTTGAAGCGTGTGTTTGAAACTCCGAAAAAGGGGATAGGAAAGACAACTATCGCAAAAGTATTTGCAAAAGAGGAAGTACCGCTCGCTGCATCCAAGAAAATAGAAGCGGTCTATGAATTCTTAGACAAGATTGTAGAGACGCTCGAAACTGAGCCGCTCTCTCATGTATTACAAATGATTATTGTTGATAGTGGTATTGAAAAAGAGTTACTTGCTGGCGGATCAGACGACATCGAACGCCTAGAAAACATCCGCGAATTGGTGACTATCACCACTAAATACGATGCCATGTTTGGGAAAGACGCAGTTGCTTTATTCTTGGAAGAAACATCACTTCAATCCGATCAGGATAATGATACGGAAGAAAAAAAAGGAGTGAGACTGATGACCATTCATGCTTCGAAAGGGCTTGAATTTGAATATGTGTTTATCACTGGATTAGAACACGATCTTTTCCCACATAAAAATATTGGCAATAGAAATAGAAGCAAGGAAGAGGAAGAAGAGGAGCGAAGGCTTTTCTATGTCGCAGTGACACGGGCTCGCAAGAAACTTTTTTTGACCCATGCCGAACTTCGTACTATATATGGACAGAAGCAGATCAATGCGCCGAGTATTTTCTTAGATGATGTACCTGAAGAAATTTCTCAAGTGAATGATTTGTATTATAAGGAGCACGGAGGAGGAACAGTAGTGTATATCTAATGTAAATGCTAGAGTGTCTAGCATGAGACCAAAAAAGTCACTCGGACAAAACTTTCTGACATCGATCCCAGCCCGTATTGCGATAGTGAAAGCTGGCGAGATACATAAAGGAGAAACAATACTTGAAATTGGACCCGGTAAGGGGATGCTTACTGTTGGCTTACTTGATGCGCAAGCACGTGTGGTGGCACTTGAAAAAGATACAGAACTTATTCCACTTCTTAGCGAACTGTTTAAAGACTATAAAAATTTCACACTTTTGGAAGGGGACGCACTTACCTACGAGCCGACATTTCACCATTATAAGCTGATCGCAAATATTCCGTACTACATCACTGGTGCGATCCTTTCACGATATCTTACGTTTAAACATCAACCCGCCATGATGGTGGTGCTCGTCCAAAGAGAAGTAGCAGAGCGTATTGTAGCTAAGGATGGAAAACATTCGCTACTCTCTCTTTCAGTGCAGGCATACGGAACGCCTACAATTCCATATCGCGTTTCGCGTGGAAGTTTTTATCCTATTCCAAATGTGGATTCGGCGGTATTAAAAATAGAAAACATCAATCGAAATAATTTCAAGAATCAGTATCACGAAGATACGTTTTTCCAAATGTTGCACGCCGGGTTTGCTCATAAAAGAAAATTCCTTATTAGGAATTTAGAAACAGTAACTGGGAAGGGAGCACTTTTAGCATACTTTCATCAGCTTAAAATCTCCGAAAAAGCTCGTGCTGAGGATGTTACACTCGACACATGGCTCTCACTTTCTCTCCTACTCTGCTCGAAATCATCTATTGTATAATCACCGTTTCACTTCTGTGTGGTTATTTCGTAACAACACGAAAAGTTGTATCGTTACGTAGACATATTCTCTACTCCTTTCTCTTTGGTCTTGTTTTTAATTTCTTTTCTTTATCTTGGTTGTACACCGTATACCCACTCACTGGTCTGACGTCTGGACTACTGCAAGTATTTATTATTTTTGCGATTCATATTCTCGCAAGTTTTGTTTCTGGAATTCCGTTTATTCTTGTGGGTGTAGCGCTTTGGTGTGCTCGTACACATCCATTTGTGCGTATTATTTTGATACCATTTACATTTACTTTTGCTGAAATACTACGATCTCTTTTACTTTCAATTCTTTTTTTAGGGAAAGAAAGTACTATTGGCGTCCATTGGGCAGCAGGAAGTATAGGAAATGCTCTTTCATTTACACCATTAATTGAGTTGGCATACATAGGAGGGGTATTTGCTCTCACATGGGCACTTACTGCGATTGTCTATCCATTATTTATAAGAAAAGAAATAAGGTATTGGTTTCTTTTCTTATTGTTACCAATAATAGCCACTGCGATTATACATTTCTTCGTACCCATCGGCGGCCCCTCACAAAACATTTCTACTCTCGTAGTGGGAACATCTTTTGGTGGAGACTTACTTGGGAACGGCGAAGTACAAGAATGGAAACATAGGCGCGACACGCTTCACACAGTTATGCTTTCTAGTTCTACCACTCCTTCATTAATTGTTCTTCCAGAAGACGCGAGGTACCTTTCTTACACTACGCCGAAACAAGAACTGGCATTTCGTGCTGCGTTTCCAAATACAATACTGCTTGAGGGAGACACATTACCATTCATGAGCACGCTTCGGAATTATTCTCTCTTTTATGATGTAAGCACCGACACGAGTGTCGGAAGAGGGAAAAACTTTCTTTTTCCGTTCAATGAATACATGCCGTATCTATTTGACAAAGCACTAAGTTTTTTTATGGGAGAACAAGAAGTGAAACAATATCATACTCTCCATACTTACTCCCAAGATTCAAAACTTTTCGTTTATCCTTCATCTTTTGGGAAGATTGGATCACTTGTATGTTCTGAGATTCTTTCCTATAACATCATTTCACGCCTCAAGAAAGAAGCGCCAGATCTAGTGGTGCTTCAATCATACCTTTCCGTATTTCATAAGAGTAAGCTTTTTTATATGCATTATTTTTCTTTTACTAAAATTGCTGCTGCCCAACTACGTGTCCCGGTTATCGTAGTAGCCCAAGACGGACCGAGCATGATTATATCTCCTCGCGGAAAGCTTCTTTCCTCATTTGAAGCTCCTCAAAATGAAGCCAGGGGAGAGCTTTTCATTGTTGATAAAAAATAAATAAGAAGAAAGCGCTTGCTATACTATGAATATGAATATGAATATTGACTCAGACAAGCCTTTGCCTTTACGCCTCAAAATAACAGTCGGAGCTTTATTTACGATAGTTGCCTTAGCATTTATTCCCGCACAATGGCTCAATTGGAGCAAAGACTCGTATGAAAAGCCTCTCCTAGAAACTTCAGATTTTCAAGTAAAAACACTGATAACTGATACCAACGCAGACCCTGACGGCGATGGCGTACCCAACTGGCAGGAAGCACTTTTAGGAACTGACCCTACAAGTCCGAACACAAACGGCGTACCAGATCGCACCAAAATAGATCAAACTACAAATTCCGAAGTTACGGCAAATACTCCGACACTGTATTCTTTTTCCAAAGAAGAACAAAAAACACTTGCCCAGGTTAATGACCCAAACAACATCACGGGGCAAGTTGCTAAAAATAGCGTTGGACTTGCCACATACCTGGATCAGCAGAAAATTACAGACGACACCAGTGCCATGACGATAGGGGGGAATATATATAACGAAGCAGCTAAGCTCGCAGAAGCCAAAGTGTATACGACTGCCGATATCACTTTTGCAAAAACAGAAACCTTTGCTTCGATTAAGACGTACGGCAATACGGTTGCCGCTCTTTATTTGGATACCGTTAAGAAAGTGGTCTACCCTAACGACCTTACTATGCTCAACACCTATTTCAGCAATAAGGATTCTAAACAATTGGCACTCTTTACTGCAAAACTTGCAGTCGTAACCAAAGCTCGAGATACGCTTCTAGCTATGTCCGTGCCTAAATCAGCAGCGGAGGCTCATCTTGCGGTAATTAATGCAACTGAAAGCTATCGAAATGCGCTCTACAGTTTTTCTCAGGTAGAATCGGATCCAATGCGTACACTTGTAAGCGTGAAGGAGTATAAAAGTATTTTTGAAGCCCTTGCTACATTGCCGAACGTTCTAGGTGCATATTTTGACAGCAAAAACGTCGTATTCACACCAAAAGAAAGTGGATACTTATTTATGCAGGCTATACTGGGAGCACCATCTACACAATAGGCATGAAAAAAATAAAATTATCTCTTGTCAGTATTTCACTCATTGCAAGCCTGCTTATTCCTTCTTCTGCTTTTGCTACTTCATGGGCTACAGGTGCCACTATTTTTAACCAGCTCATCGACAACGTCGAACAATTGGCTCAAGACGCTATCCAAGGAAATACCTATCTTAAAAGTGTAGAGGAATATGTGAGAAACTACTCCACTGAACCTTTAATTCGTGCACTTATGGCACAAATAATTCTCCGTCTGCAAAATGACACACTCACATGGATCAGGTCTGGTTTCCACGGGGCAGGGCCTGCGTTTATCGTCAATCCTGATGCGTATTTTAAGAATGTCGCAAATGAGGCGATTGCACCCCAGCTTCAAGCAATACAGAACGATGTTGGAAACATTTTTGCCAACAGTGTGATTGGCCAAACCATCTTAGGGGTTCGTGGTCTTCGAAGTCTGACTTCTTCACAATTGAAATATACGCTTGGAAATTCCATTCAGGCTTCACTTTGCAATCAGCAGAATTTGAAACAGATGGCAATTCAGGACATAGATGCCGGTTTATACGTTGGACCAAAAACAAATAATCGCGACCAGCAAATTGCATATAAGCAAAATGAACTTTGGAAGCAGTTATGTCTTCATCAAGCAGAAGGAAACAGAATTCTCCAGCAAAATCTCACAAGCTGTTTTGCAAAAAACTTTAGTTGTGGAGGATGGGATGCCTGGCTTGGTCTTACCAATCCAAATAACACTGCATACGGACAGGCGGCACGAGCTTCTATCTTAATTAATCAAAAAGCCCAACAAGCAGTCAAACAAACAGCAGATCAATTCGTAAACGGCTTGATGCCTAAAACAAAGTGTGTCGAATACGCCATCACCAACGATGACGAAGGGAATCCCATCCCGGAAAGCCAAAGAGTATGTACCAGGACAGAAGTTGTCACTCCTGCTGCTTCCGTAGCAAATGCATTATTTACCGCACAAAAGAGTGGAACTGACCAGGTAGCAAACAATAGTGGAATGGGGCTTAGTAGAGTAATACTTTCTGCCATCACTACTGGTATGTTGCAAAGACTCCAAGAAGGTATCTCAAGTGGTGGAGGTGGAGGCATCAATGTGGCAAATCCAAGCACTATTACTTTGGACGCTAATGGAAAAATTATCACCACCTATGCAACTCCTGTTCCCGTAAACTCTGGAAATGGAGGTAACACAACCATATCAGGTACCGAAAATGGAGCGTCGGCATTTCTACAGCAATTCAATGCAAATATTGCTACTTTAGGCAGAATAAATGGTACGCTTACTGCTTCACAGGCTTTATTCACAGCATACGAAACGGATCTTGCTGCACTTAAGGAGTGTTATAGCAAAATATCAGAAGGAAGTGAAGGAGCTTCATCTATAAAATCAGGCGGGCAAAGTTACATAGACTCATCACTTGCAAAAGAAAAACCATACGCAGATAAGGTCACAGCGGATATCGCAGCGCTTGCTCTTATGAATGCTACTTTAAATAATTACAAAAAAAGTGTCATGGCCGACCCTGGGCTTGATAATGTTACAGAGGTAATGCAAGGGTATATAACCGCGATTTCTAGTCCATCATTTTTTAACGAAGCAAAAGAAGCACGAGTACGGGCTGAGTACGACCAGTACAAGAAGCAAAGTGATGACGATAGAGCCGCAAATCTCAATCCTAAGTTGCAGGAATGCAGACAATATCTGCCACCAGATTAAAAACCACCAGATCCAAATGCAAATATAGGTGGAGCATAACAAAAAGGCACCATATATGGTGCCTTTTTGTTATACTCCTGCCACCCAAGTCACAGTTAAAAAATAAACTTTTGTGCTACCATAAAGGTATGAAAAGCAGATTCTCTGCACTCTTTTTTGCGATTATAACTTTGGTATGTATAGGTTTTTTTGCAGTAACAAACCAAGCTTTTGCTGCCGTGACATCACAAGAGAGAGACCAAATAATATCTCAAGATATTCCTAATTTTTATAATGTTACTCTTGCAGCAGAACTTTCACCTTCGAAATCTTCTCTTATAAAAAGGCATACTGAGCTTTTTAACCAACAATATAATCAACTAAAGGATGCAGATGGGATGACTTCATTGATACTACAGGCTTATGCGATTGACGCGATGCAAAAAGATATAGATGAAACCATCACAGAACTAGATGCATCCCCATCAGCAACTCAAGTTATTTCTTGCGCCAATCTTATATGTGCAAGTATTGCTGCCATTAAAGCTGTACTAAATCCAAATAAATCACGCGATTTAAAAATTATCAAATCACAATTACAAGCCAAATATCAATACCTTCTAGCTCAAGCTTCAGTAGACAATGGATCAATAGACAAAGATCAGCAAAAACAAATTCAAGATGCGGCGTCACAACAGAATAATAAAACAACATCTGATGCATTGAACGGAGACGCAACTACCTGTAATCCTAATCCACTTGCTTCTGGTCGTTTTGACATACTTAGTTGTGTTAGTTCCGTAGTTACCTGGATCATTAGGACAATACTTTTTGGTTTCGCTCAAATTTTCGTTTTCTTTTTTGCCCAACTTTTTCATTACTCGATATTTTATGGGATATTAAATTTTTCAAGCAGCTTCGGTATAGGTGGGGTACTTCTGTATCCACTATGGCAAACCGTTCGAGACATTGTAAATATCATTGTAATCTTCTTCATTCTTGGAGCAGTTATCGTCTATCTCGTCAATCAAGGCGACAAAATAAAAAAGCTTGTTCCGTGGCTTATACTCTACGCACTCTTTGTAAACTTCTCATGGGTGGCGTCTCGTACAATTGTTGATTATTCAAATATTCTTACGCTACAAGTCTACAATGTAATTGCACCAGATGCTTTAGATATAAATTCTCAAAGAACTCCTGGGTTTATTCTTATGGAAAACCTTGGCTTGCAAGGGGGCATTATGAAAGTAAATCAGATTGATGGACAACAAACTCCCATAGATAAAACGAATCACCCTGGAATTGCATTACTTTTTGTAGCGATGGCATTTTATACCGCATATATCTTTTTTGTAGCATCAATTATTTTTATGTTGCGAACTGCACTTTTAGTGTTCTTCATTATCGCTTCACCTTTTCTTTTACTTGACGCAGTACTTCCTTGGGTGGGAGAATACGCTTCAAAAGCTAGAAATATGTTTTTCAGCCAGCTAGCAGTGGGGCCAGTATTTATGATTTTCCTTTTCCTCACTACTCAGATTATGGCTACAGTAAGAAAGGGATTGGAGAGTTTACAAGCGACAGAATCCACAGGTACACAAGGTACTCCTCTTTTATTTTTTGGAACAGTGCTTATGCTCATACTTCTTACAGTAATGATTAAAGTTACAAAAAAATTAAGCGGTGCTATGGGCGAGAAGATCAGTGGATTCGCAGGAAGCGCGCTTATGACAGTAGCAGGCGGAGGAGCAGGGCTTGCACTTCGTGGCACAGTAGGTGCGGCGGCAAGTCGCTTTGCAGGGAGTCAGTATTTGGATCGCATACAGCACACGGCAATTGGAAGAGGCATTAAGTCCAGTGCGGATAAACTTGCAACTGGAACCTACGACTTCCGTAATCTTAAACCGATTCAAGCTACAGCGGGTATGGCAGGAGTAGCTCTTGGTAAGCCACTTACACAAGGATACAAACAATCATTTGACGAAAAAGACAAAGAATTTAATGCAAAAGCAGACTCTATCAAAGACGAAGCGACAAAAGCTGTGTTTATTGAAAATCAAAGAATTGGGTGGAAAGGCCTTCGGGGAGATGCTGATAAAGTAAAGCCAAATAATGCAGCCGGGGATTATCGTTCATCAGGCGCATTGATTGCTGAAAAAAGAATTCTTGAAGACTATAAAAAAGCTTCTAGAGATGAAAGAATTAATACATATCTCAAGTCAAATACTGGGCTTCAGTCTAAGATGGCAGAAATAGATGTGAAGGAAGAAAAAGACAGGAAAAAGAGAGCGGCAGACATTGCAGAAACTGAACAAATGAAGCGGGAAGCTAGACGTGTAGCCCAAGGCGAGGACCAGACAGAGACATTACATAACAACATACGAAATATCCCCCCAAATGCAATGGGAAATCTAGTTTCACAATTACAGAATATGCAGAATACTAGTGCTCCTACTACTGCACCCACTTCCTCACAAGCAAGCTCTACTGCTGCACCAACTATACAACCAAGTACTACTCAAGCGACTGCACAAACAACTCCAACTGCCACTCAAACAACCCCTACGTTAGCACCACGTGCTCAAATAATTCAAAATATAAGTAATCAAACCACCATAAATAACCAGCCTGCAAACACTCCTTCACAATCACAAAGCACTCAACCAGAAGCACAGGCTACTGTTAATGAAACTATATTAGGTCCGGACGGACAGCCGATACGAAGAGTGGCGGTGCGTGAAGAACCAGAATCAAGTCCGCTTCGAGCTGCCTCATAAGTATGAATGAAGAATTACTTACACAAATAAATACTCTTTTAGAAACCGCTCCAGAAGAAGTAAGAGGGGTGATTTTAAACGGAGATATTAATTCATCAATAGCTTCACTTTCAGTGATATATCATTTAACTATTGATGAAGCTACGGCCATACAAAATACTATCGTCCTTACCTTACTAGGAATTATCCCTGTAGCTGAAGTAGAAGGAGAAATCACTAAACATACTTCACTTTCAGAACCTGATAGAAAAAATCTGCTTAAAGATATTGATGTAGGTATTTTTGAAAAAGCCAGAGTGAAATTATTTGGCGAAGAAATAGAAAAGGGGTATGAAGTAAGAAATCTTTCAGTCGGAGAAGAGAAAAGTAAAGATGAACTTCGTGCACAAATTATGTCTCATGCTGATAGAACACCGCCAGCTGTTTCAGTCCCAGTGAAAACTACAGATGTTCCACCTTCTCCTCCTGCAGCTCCTTCTCTTCCTAGATCACGAGATGAACTATTAGAAAGAATGGATGTACTAAATACTATTCCCAAAACTGAACAAGTAGAGGAACGTCTCGCTAAAATTCAAGCACAATCACAAGTCACTCGAAAAGTAGAGCAGGAAGAACAAAAGGAAGTACCATTACCTGAGCCTCTCCCAGAAATTAAAGAAAAAGTGGTTTTTCCTGAAGAATACAATGTCGACCCATACCGGGAAACTCCGGTTTAGAATATAAAGTGATATTATACATATATGCAGTTTCGAGTACCCCAATTCATTGATGTAGAAGACAAGATATTTGGACCTTTCACGCTCAAACAATTTGGATATATGTTAGGTGCGGGAGGGTTTGCATTTATTATTTGGACACTTATTTCCTTCAAGATTATAGCGATAATCCTTATTATTCCTATTTCTGGCATGTTTTTAGCACTTGCGTTTGTAAAGATAAATGAACGTCCTTTTGTAGATTTTCTAGAAAACGGCCTTAAATACTTTAGTTCTTCAAAAATCTATACCTGGAAACAGCCAATACCTAAACTTAAAGAAGATTACGCTGAAACAATCACCCAAGCCACAAAAGACACATTGGTATCTCGCGCGCAAAAGAGTCGTCTCCATGAAATTGCCTTCGGATTAGATGTTCTTGATCGAAACCCACAGGAAAATAAAGAGGAATAGGCTATACTGGGGATTATATGGCACAAGCTACTCAAGATTTCGTACCAATTGAAGGAGTTCGTGACGGTATCATCACTCTAAAAGGAGGAGAGATGCGTGCGGTCCTTATGACGAGCTCTATCAATCTAGCGCTAAAATCTCAGGACGAACAACAGGCTATTATTTTTCAATTCCAAAATCTCTTAAATTCATTGGAATTCCCTGTACAAATTTTTGTACAGTCACGCCGTCTTAATATCAAACCTTATTTAGAAACGCTTGCCAAACGACAAGGCGAAGTCAAAGAAGAGCTTCTGCAAATACAAATCCGAGAATATATCCAATTCATCGAGCGTTTTACAAGCGAAACAAATATTATGACTAAGCATTTCTTCCTCGTAGTGCCATATTATCCATCAGGGATTCCAACAGGTGGCAGTATGCTTGGATCATTTCACCCATTTGGTGGAGGAAACCAATCACATTCCATGTCTGAGAAAGAAAATATAGGATTTGAACAGGGGCGCATACAACTAGAACAGCGAGTAGCGACAGTCACACAAGGACTCACTCGATTTGGTGTGCGAGCACTTCGACTCTCTACCGAAGAAGTTATAGAACTTTTTTATAAATTATTTAATCCAGGAGAGGAGGAACATCCTATCGTACCTCAAATGAATAACAAATAACTATGGGAATTTTCGATTCATTACAATTAGGTGGCAATAAAAAAACAGATATCCGTCCAGTAGTGCCTGGAGAGATTTATGATGTGGCAGAAATGGAACTAAAAGATATTCTTGCACCTTCAGCACTTGGTGTACAGCCCAAGGCACTTAATTTGGGAGATAAAATAGTGCGTTCCTATTTTGTTATTTCATATCCTCGTTTTCTCACTGAAGGCTGGCTGGCTCCGCTTATCAATTTAGACAAGGTGTTTGATATTTCCATCCATATAGTACCGCTTGATACTGGGATTGTGATGAAAGAATTTCAAAAGAAGGTAGCAGAAGTAGAAAGTCAGATTATGGTGCGAGAAGAAAATGGTCAAGTGCGCGACCCGTCACTTGAAACAGCATTTGAAGATTTGGAATCACTTCGTGACGGTCTCACACAAGCGCAGGAAAAGATGTTTGAGGTTGGTCTTTATATTTCTTTATATGGAAACACAGAAGACGAACTTAGCAAGGTAGAAAATGAAGTACGAACCATGCTTGATAGTAAGCTTGTCTATGCAAAGCCAGCGCTATTCCAGCAAGATGAAGCTTTTTTGAGCACAATTCCACTACAACAGGACAAACTCTTGGTACATAGTAAATTAAACACTTCTCCTTTGTCTTCTTTCTTTCCTTTCGTTTCATTTGACCTCTCATCAGATAATGGAATTTTATATGGTATTAACCGTCACAATGGATCTTTAGTACTTTTTGATCGTTTCTCACTCGAGAATTACAATTCAATTATTTTTGCAAAATCTGGTTCTGGTAAAAGTTATGCAACAAAGCTAGAAATTTTGCGCACATTAATGTTTGATACAGAAGTGATGATCATTGACCCAGAACGAGAATACGAATACCTTGCAGAATCAGTAGGGGGAAGATATTTTGACATATCTCTTACGAGTGAACATCATATCAATCCATTTGATCTTCCACATCCAACTGAAGATGAGTCTCCTTCAGAAGTACTTCGCTCAAATATAGTAAATCTTGTGGGAATGTTTCGTGTAATGTTTGGAGGATTGTCTCCGGAAGAGGATGCGATCATTGATCGTGCCATTACTGAAACCTATGCACTTAAAGATATTTCAGGTGATAACGACTTTACGAAGTTAGAACCTCCGCTTCTCTCGGATTTTGAGACCGTACTCGCTGGAATTGATGGATCAGACAGCCTTCAAAAGAAACTTTCAAAATATACTCAAGGGACATGGTCAGGATTTATTAATCAGCCATCGAATGTGGATATCAACAAAAAGCTAGTGTGCTTCTCTATTCGTGATATGGAAGATGAATTAAAGCCTGTTGCGATGTATATTGTCACTCACTATATTTGGAATTCCATTCGAAAGCAGATCAAGAAGCGCTTGCTCGTGGTGGACGAGGCTTGGATCATGATGAAAAATGACGACACTGCTTCGTTTTTGTTTGGGCTTGCAAAGCGTGGACGCAAATACTTCCTTGGGCTGGCAACTATCACGCAAGACGTAGGGGATTTCTTGAAATCACCTTACGGACTGCCAATTATTGCCAACTCGTCAATTCAACTGCTTCTCAAACAATCTCCCTCCTCAATAGACGAGGTACAAAAAGTATTTAACTTAACTGACGAAGAAAAATTCCTTTTGCTTGAATCCGGAGTAGGTGAGGGGATTTTCTTTGCAGGACTAAAACATGTAGCTATAAAAACTGTTGCATCTTACACAGAAGATCAAATCATCACTAGCGACCCTTCACAAGTTCTCTCTATTCGTAAAGCAAAGAAGGATTTGGACGAAGCAAAACTCATATGAAGCATATACTACTTCTTATATCTCTTTTTTTTACCGCGCTCTTTCCTATAATCCTTTTTGCTCAAACTGCCCCACTCAATGGAAGCCTTACATTATCTCCAGAATTTCCTTTGCCACTGCAAAATGTAACCATTACTTTGGAGAGTTATTCTTTTGATCCAACTCGTGCATTTATCACCTGGACAGTAAATGGCAAAAAAGTATTGAGCGGAAACGGGGAAACTCGCCTTACTATTTCTTCTGGAGCCGCTGGTGAACAAAAAAATATTGCGGTCTCCGCACGTGCATCAGATGGTGGAACGTATAATGATCAGCTTGTACTTTCTCCAGCCTCAATAGGACTTTTATGGGAGGCAACTAATAGTTATGCCCCTCCTTTTTATAAAGGAAAGACTCTCCCAAGTGAAGGGGCGGCGATACAGTTTGTCGCTATTCCTTCTTTCTATAGTGGCGGGAAAAGAGTTCCTCCTAGTGCCGTAACGTATAACTGGACTTTTAATGATAATTTAGCACGCGAATCTTCTGGTCTAGGTAAACAAACCTATTCTACCCAACTCAATTATTTGGAAAATGAAAACGCGGTCAAGGTACAAGCAACCTCTCTAGATGGAGGGTCTCAAGCAGAGGCAAGAGACACGCTTGTGCCAAATCAAATCGTTCCTCGTATATATAGCACCAACAGTCTCCATGGAACTGATTACACACACGTGCTCACTGGTAGAATCGAAATTAATAAGGAAATTAGTTTAGTAGTCGAACCGTATTTTATTTCACCCGCATCTCTTGCTTCACCTGATCTTTCCTGGTCTTGGCTTTTAAATGGAATTCCAACCTCTCCGCAAGGAGTAAATACTATTACTATCGTTCCTAAAGAAAATGCACAAGGGGCAGGGACATTAGATGTTTCGATAGAAAATACAAAAAAATATTTGCAGAAAATTGAAACAAGTCTTTCTATTGTATTTAATACACTACAATAATATGGCCCAAAACTATTCTTTGCTCTCTCCTCTTCCTGATGGTCAAACATCGGTACCAATAGTAAGTGATCCTGCCACAGTTATCGATATGATTGCGTATAGCATGACAGCTTTTATTATTGTCGCAGGGCTCGCTTTTTTTATATATGGAATCATTCTTCGTATGAAAGGGGNCCCGAACAGCATACAACAATCCAAAGGAGAGTTTAAAAGAGTATTTATCTCACTGGGATTTGCATTTACTGTTGTTTCACTCTTACTTTTTGTGAACCCAGCCTTTGGCCAGATCACGTTTAGAAAATCCACTGGAGATATAGCTTCTACCCAACCTAGCAGTAATTTAAATACTCCTACGACGGGAAAAATCGACACTCCTTTTATTCCAAAAAATAACGACGATCCTGCTGGTTGGGCGGCTATACAAAATGATCCGCCGGTACGAGCAGCGCTACGAGGGCTACCAAATGGTGGGATTACAGTTAATAAAGACAGATGCATAACTCCTGTACAAACAAGCTGTACGACTGTGGGTGGATGGCCAGAAAGCACACTTAACATGCTCGCCCAACTCAGAAGTACGTGTTCAGGAAGAATCGAGATTACTGGAGGTACGGAAAATGGTCACAAATCTCATGGTCCAGGCCTTACTCCGGTTGATATTTCTTTAAATGATGGGACGCTTGAAAATTGCATTCGAGCCTTCCCACAAGTTGCTTCTCAAAGCTTCTGCAAAAAATCGTATTCTAAGTTTGGATTTACATTTTGTGATGAATTTTCAAATGTTTCTCATTGGCATGTGTATCAATAAATAGTTTTTACTTGATATACTTGTCTCATATATGAGAAGATTCCTCTTTTGGTTGATGGTTATAACGATATGTGCAGTACTCATTGGAGTGCTCTGGTTTTTCTTCACTACAAAAACTCCAACCGGAACGAGAGTGTTCACACTTCCACGCAATCCTTTCGGCACTGCAACCAATAAACCAAACAACAACAACCAAAATGGAGCTGGTACACCTCAATCAACAAGTACCAATCCAATTACTAATCCTTATCCTACATCGACAGAAACTCCTTTTCAGATATTAGAAAAAATATGGCCGAAGCCGGTGGCAGGCTTTTCTTTTGTATATATCCCGATACTTATTACTAGTACCAGCACTGACAAAAAAGGCAGAGAAATAACAATACAAACTAAGGCTACTTCCTCACTACTTTATTTTGTAGAAAAGGAAACAGGAAATATTTATTCAAAGAATTTAGACACGGGAAGCACTACGCGTATCACCAATACCACCATACCTAATGTACAAGATACTTTTTTCTTAAACAGTGGAAGATATGTAGTGATGCGAACGTATAATCCACAGAAGAAAAGCATTCAGACATTTATTTCTTTAGTTCCCCAAGTTCTAGGGACAAACGATCCTTTACCTCTCGGGCGCACTATATTTCTACCGGAAAATATTCTATCACTTACCCCATCATATGACGAAAAGGTTCTCTATTACTTGGTTGGACAATCAAAAGGTTCCAATCTTTTCTCATGGTCTGAAGCTTCCGGAAGCATATTTATGACAAGTCTTCCTTTAAAAGAATTATTACTTTCAACAAGCAAAGGACTTCTACTTGCAACTACGAAAGCTTCAGCTTTTGTAAAAGGGTACACACTATCACTTCCACTACTTACTACTATTTACGGCGGTCGCACAGGATTAACTTCCAATATTTCTTCTTCAGGAGAAAATATATTAGTAAGTATGTGGTCAAGTGGTGGGCTTTTAAGTTTCATACATTCCCTACAAACAGGAAAAGACCGCACACTTACCATGCAGACCTTAGCTGAAAAGTGTGCGTGGGATACTACTTCCTCCTATATGATTTGTGGCGCTTCTGACTATATAGCACCAACTTCTTATGGGCTTCCTGATGATTGGTATCAAGGTGAGGCACATTTTAAAGATAGCCTTTTCTTGATTGGTGTCCGTGTTCCTTCGGAATCGAAAGTATTTAACCTCTCAGACGAAGCGAAGGAAGAAATAGATCTGATTCATCCTGTACTTACTACCTCTTCATCATATTTAGGATTTATAAATAAAAATAATGATATGCTTTGGCTTGCAAGAATAGGTTACATTCTTAACCAGACTTCTCAAGGACAATAGAGAATATGAATCAATTAGTATATAAAGGTGTTGAAATAAGTCAGACTATTACTAATGGAGATTTTTCAACGGTAACTTCACCTGTTTCAATTATTATGTATAGTGTAATAATAGTGCTTGGCCTTGGTTGGTTCTTTAAAATGGCTATTGATCGATTAGCAGTGGGAGGCCCAGCTGGAGTAGCAATGAGTAGGAAGGACTTTATAAAGGGTGTAGTAGCAATAAGCTCATTGGCTATAATAGCTATCCTCCACTTTATTTATTCAGGACTTACTTCCGGAACTGTTGGCTTTGGAAATGCAGCTAGAAGTTCTTCAATTAGCGATAATTTCCCTCAAACTCCTTCTACACCTGCAACTCGTGCTCCAGTAGCTTCGCGATCATGTTCAGACCCAAGCGTAGTCATTTCACAACTTCAAACTTCTGGTGTGTGTGCAAATACTGTATGTAGAAGTTCTGTAGGATGTAAGCTTACTCCTTGGAGGGATATTATTATCGAAGAGTCAGGAAAAGCGGGGGTAAGTGCTAGTGTTATAGGCGCACTTCTTTGTCGTGAATCAGGAGGCGTCAATCAAACTGGTAAATTAGCACAAAATGGGAAACAAGATTGTGGTCTTATGCAAATCAACAGAGCTTCATGTGATGCTTCTATTATGGATCCGCGAACTAATATTAAAGAAGGTATACGTCTCTACAAACAAAACGCAAGTGCTGTCTCATCTTTTTCTTATGGTGGAGGCATCACAAAGGATATGATGGTGTTTGCATCGTACAACTGTTGTGGAACAGAAGGTAGTCCAAACGCTAAAAGTGTAAGTTGTAATCCTGCTACTGGTTTTAATAGTCCTATACCAAAATGGGCTTGTCCGATTGATCCTGGCACGAGTCAATTTAATATGTGCGCAGTTAAAAATTACGCGTGTGACGTAGCTGCCTGTGCAAATGATCCAAACATACGTGGATTGTTTCCGAATTAAAAAAGGACTGCCCAAGCAGTCCTTTTTTAATTTATTTTTTATGCTTTGACATGCATGATCTCTCTTTTTATGTACCAATCTTGGAATATTCCTAGAATATTGCTAGTAATCCAGTACACGCCGATTGCGGCCGGGACAACAGATGAGGTCACTAAAATAATAACTGGAAAAACATAGAGTAATTGTATTCGTAATGTGGACTGGAACGATTCCTGAAAACTTGGCTCTTTTTTATCGGCTGATGGAGTCGCGAAAGAGCTTGATTGACGCCTTGCAAGTAAATATGCACTCATACCTGTGATAATACCTACTGCAATGTTTTTCTTTGTTACATCCAAGAATCCAAATGCATTTGTATGTAGATTATCTGGAAATGCTACAAATGAATATAATGAAGCCACATCATTATGTATTCCTTTTGAAAAAACCAAATACAGAGCAATAAATACAGGGATTTGCAGAATAATCGTAAACAATGAAGAGAAGGGGTTAATCTTTTCTCTTTTATAAAGTTCCAAGGTCTTTGCTCCGGCTTCTTGTGGTTTGTTTTTATATCGTTCTTTTATTTCTTTTATTTCCTTGTCTATCTTTTTAAGGGCGTATTGGCTGCGTGTTGCGCTTATATTTAATGGAAATAAAATAGCTTTAACCAATACCGTAACAAGAATGATAGAGATACCAATATCATGCTGGGGTACTACAGATAAAAAGAATACAAGAAGATTATAAACTGGTTCGTAGAAAAGTGTGTGGAACATAGATATGATTAGTATAACAATGAATCAAGCGTTTGCTTTAATACCTTAAACGTAACATTTCCTATGGTTTGTTTTGGATAAAAAATATAGAAACCAGGGTTTTTTTCAAGACATTCCTCTGCTATTTGGTACATTCTGCGTCTTGCTTTATTTCTCGCTACGGCAGTTTTAAACAGTTTTGTCTTTACCACACAAGCAACTTTAAGCGTCGATCCTTTGCTTATTCTTACATCAAAATAAGGAGTCGTTTTTAGTACTCCTTTAGGGATGATAGCAAACTCTTTTGAGTGAATTCGTCTGCTTTTTTTAAGCATGTAAAGACGTGCCTATTTTAGACTGAAAGCTTTCTACGTCCTGCGCGGCGGCGTGCGGCAAGTATTTTACGCCCACCTGGTGTACCTTGGCGCACGAGAAATCCATGAGTTGTTCCGCGCTTCTTTCTTTTTGGATTATATGTTTGAGACATGGGGGTATTCTACCGGAAATGCATGGCTTTAGCAAATAATTATAAGAACACATCTTTTGTTTTTTTACAAACTACTTTACATGTGTATACTGGGCACATATGGACTACAGCCAACTTTGGAATAGCTCACTTTCTCAAATCGAACTTGAACTATCTAGAGTAAATTTTAATACGTGGTTTAAAAATACGCGTATTGTTGATTACAAAGAAGGGGAGGTTACTATTGGGGTTCCGAATGAGTTCGTAAAAGATTGGCTTAATCAAAAATATCATAAATTTATTCTTCGCATTTTGCGCACGATTCATGAAGGGGTTAGAGCAGTCACGTTTAGTGTAGTAAAACCTGAGAATCTAAATCGTAGATCTCAGGGTTCTATTGTGATTAATCAAGGAGCACAGCTTCCACTTCATGACTTATATATCAATAAAGATGACGGACTTAATCCACGTTATACGTTTGAAACATTTATCGTTGGATCATTTAATGATGTTGCATACGCTACTTCTCAGGCGGTTATTAATAATTTAGGTATTTTATATAACCCTTTCTTTATTTACGGAAACACAGGGCTTGGAAAAACACATTTGATGCAGGCAATCGGCAATACAGTGAAGAAAAAATATCCTGAGAGGAAAGTGTTTTATACCTCACTTGAGAAATTTTACATGGATTTCGTAAATGCGATGAATTTGAATAAAATCAATTCATTTAAGGAAAAATATAGAAAATACGATGTATTTATTATGGACGATATTCAATTCGTAAATGGTAAAGAACGCACTCAAGATGAATTATTCCATCTTTTTAATTCTCTATACGAAACCAATAAGCAAATTATCTTTTCTTCCGATAAACACCCTAATTTTATTATAGGACTTGAAGATCGTTTACGTTCTCGATTTAATCATGGCATGATAGTGGATGTTGGTATTCCATCTATGGAATCACGATTAGCTATCTTGCAAGTAAAGGCGCGTGATATGACAGATAAAATTCCACAAGAAATACTTCAATATGTGGCCGAAACAGTACAAGGAAATATTCGTGAGCTAGAAGGTGTAATGACCTCACTTATCGCAAGTGTCCAAGCAAGAAATCAAATTATAACGTTACAGGATGTAAAAAATCTTCTAAAAAATAGTATTCGTGCAAAGAAAACTATTTCAATTCCAGATATTGTAAAGTGTATTGCGGACTATTATCATATACCTGATAGTTATATTTATAATAAAACAAGAAGGAAAGATGTGGTGAAGCCACGTCAGATTGTAATGTATATTTTACGTGAAGATTTTGATATTTCTTATCCAATGATTGGTGATAAATTAGGAGGACGTGATCACACAACTGTAATTCATTCCTATGAAAAAATTAAACGTGGTGTAAAAGAAGATCCACATTTAGCTCGGGAGATAGATGAATTACGAGCGATCTTGGTATAACCTTGTGGAAAAGTAGGGGATAATGAGGTATACGGTTGGGGATAAGGAGTTAAAAATAATAAGAATTGTAGTATTTCTTAAAAGTTATCCCTAGATGAGTATTGTGTATTAGCGTATCTTTAAAAGATACATTTCTAAAATACCCTTATATATCAAGCTAATACTGTATAATCAACCATATACACACCCCTATACGTATCATAATATTTTCTTTATACTATACCTATGAAATTCGAGTGCATAAGTGAGTACTTAATTATTACTGTTGAACAAGTTGCAAAGGCACGCAGTAAATCTTCAACAGCGGCATATCTTCAAGATGTGTATATTTCTTTAGATGATCATCAACTTACACTACGAGCTACGAACTTAGAGATGACATGTGAAAAAAGTATTTCTGTAAAAGGTATTCATAACGGGTCTGTGTTAATCAAAGGAGATATTTTAGTTAAAACAGTACAAGCATTTAAAAATAAAAAAACTCCACTCACTTGTGAAGTGATAGAAGGGGTTTTTGTAATAGCTTCAGGAAATGATGTAATTGAAATTAAAACTACACCACAAGAAGATTTTCCCACATTACCTCATACAGGAGAAGAATTAGTGACGCTTCCACAAGATACATTCTCTACTTTGATTCGAGAGGTTATGTTCTGTGCTGCAACCACTGAAATTAAGCCTGAAATTGCCTCTGTATACCTTTATAATGATAAAGAGGTACTTACTGCAGTCGCAACCGATTCATATCGCTTAGCAGAGAAAAAAATCCACACTGAAAACATTCCTACTGTTAATTTATTAATACCTCAAAAATACATCACTGATATTTTATCTATTCTAGAAAGTGAAGAAGGGGATCTTACTCTTTCATATCAAACAGGGATTCTTACTTTTACTAAAAATAACCTTACTCTTTCAGTGCATAGCTTAACTGGGCAATTCCCAGATTATCGACAGCTTTTCCCAAAAGAATGTACCACTACTGTTGTTCTTTCTAAAGAAGAACTCACAAAAGCACTCACTGTGACTTCACTATTTACTGAGAATTATTCTCCACTTTCATGTCAGATTGATGGCACTACACTTACATTACAAACAAAAAGTGAATCTTTAGGTAAAGCTACACAAACATTAGAAGTTACTCTTACAGGGGAACCTATTTCTGTATATTACAACAACAGATATTTTCTTGATGTTATTCCACATATAGAAGGAAATCAAATGAAAATGGAATTTACTACCCCAAATCGCCCAGTTGTAATCACAAGTATGAATAATACTTCTTTTACGTATCTTCTTATGCCGGTGAACAGATAACAGATAGATATCTCTTATGGATTCATCATTATTTCTAAAATACACTACACTTCTTACCGAAAATACATTTACTAAAACCGCAATTATTTTAGAAATAAAAAAAACAACTGGAATTACACTTACTCCCGAGCAAATAAAAATAGAGAAAAATAATTTAATTTTATTCGTGACAAGTGCTGTTCGTACTATGCTTATCGCAAAAGGAATACATAAAAGTCTTGAAACCTTAGGCTATACCTATTATTCCAAATTATAGGTTTAAAGGCACATCAACCGGTAGTTGTGGAGGTGGAACAATTGGAGTAGTAGTACTATCGATGATTGCAGGAGTTGTCACACAACCACCATGAAGTGCTATCCAGGCTTCCACAGGATTTTCCCAGTGGTAGTATTGTGGATCACTTGTAGGATTTGATGGTGGAGGCCCAGTAGGGTTATCTTTATCGACATATGATAAAATCGTATGTGCCTGCCCATCAATACACCACTGTCCGCGTAAAATTGGCTTATCAGCAGTATTTGGTAGTGGTTCTGGGAAGTATTCAATCGGTGTGCCGGTGAGAGCCGCCTCCATCGCTTTGTGCCAAATTGGAGCCACTACAAAACCAGCTACTTTTTTATTAATTGGAGTATTGTCATTATTTCCTGCCCACATACCTATCACAAGTGAGGGGGTGTATCCTAAAATCCACACATCTTTATAATCATTTGTAGTTCCAGTCTTAGCCGCTACTGGTCGATCACCGAAATAAAGAGCTGAATTTGCGCCATAAGAAGGAGTACGGGCAACATTATCTGAAAGAACATTTGAAATTAATGATGTTACTTGTTCAGGTAGTACTTCAGTTTGAGTAGTGGTTGTCTTTTCAAGTAGAATATTATCTACATCACGTACTTCTTTAATTGATTGTGGGTGACTATAAATACCATTATTTGCAAAGACACCATATGCATTTGTTAACTCAAGTAGGGTGATTTCACCACCACCTAACACAAGAGAAAGTCCGTATCTAGCCGGATCAGTAATGGTAGAGAGCCCCATTTTTTGGGCTAATGTAATAGCAGTATTTAAGCCAGTAAGATAAAGGAGTTTTACCGCAGGGACGTTCAATGATTGTGCAAGTGCATCACGAAGTGCTATCGGTCCTCGGAAAAGACCATCATAATTTTCTGGTGAATAACAGGAAGTTGATTTTACACCTGGTTTTGGATTTCCATTTTCATCACAAAGAGCACTGAACTCTGTCTTTACATCAAAAAGTATTGTTTCAGGAGTAAATCCTTTTTGGAATGCAGCAGCATACACTATTGGTTTAAATGATGATCCAGGTTGACGATTGGCAGTAGCTATATTATATTGTCCATCGATCGCTTTATCAAAGAAATCTCGTGATCCAACCATTGCAAGTATCTCTCCGTTTTTTGGATTAATTGCAACAAGTGCTGCATTTTTCGCTTTAAATTTCTTTTCATTTTCAAGTGCACCTTGTTTCACAATATCTTCCATTTTCTTTTGTAGTTCGTAATCAAGTGTAGTGATTACTTTTAATCCACCATTTTGTACGACATCTATACCGTATTTTTGTTCTAGATATTCACGAACATAAAATACAAAATGAAGTGCTTTTCCTGAATTGCTATCATCCTTCACAAACTCTACTTTTTCATTTTGTGCGGTTTTCATTTCTTCTTCTGTGATATATCCAAGATCATGCATGCGAGAAAGTACAAGATTTTTTCTTTTATCAAGCGCTGCGACATGTTTTCCAAAAGGAGAATAGTACGTAGGAGATTGAGGGAGTGCTGCCAAATATGCTGCCTCAGAAAGTGTCACATCACTTGCGTGTTTGTTAAAGAAAGAAAGGGACGCTTCTTCTACTCCATACATTGTGCCACCATAAGGGCTTTCATTTAAATAAATAGATAAGATAGTATCTTTAGGAACTTGAGCATCCAATTTAAGTGCCAAGATAATTTCTTTTACTTTTCTAGCAATTGTTTTATCACGAGTAAGAAGCGCGTTCTTTACTACTTGCTGATCAATAGTTGAACCTCCCTGAGAAAAGCCTCCCGATTGTAGATTGGCAAGCATTGCACGCGCAAATGAAAAAGGTCGAAAGCCATTATGTTCGTAGAAATGTGCATCCTCGATAGAGATAGTCGCTTGTTTAATGTAGGGACTGATTTTATCAAAAGGGACTTCAGTACGACGTATATTGTCATGAATGTTGTAGAGTACTATTTTCCCAGTGCGATCATAAATTTTGGTCGAGTTTGAGACAGATCTATTTTCAAAATTATTAAAATCAGGCAAATCCATTCTCGCTATCCATACGGCGACACTTGCAATAGTAAGTAATGCAAGGCCAAATATGATAAGTGACAATTCTTTACCAGCCTTTTTTAATTTAGAAGCTTTACGCTGTGAGTGTGATTGCATATAATAATTATTCTAACACGTAAGCACAATTCTTAAAGAGGTAGGTCAAGTATGGTAGTATTAGAGAATATACTAATTTATGGAAAAGATTATCACTGATGAAGCACGTATCGATGAGCTTCTCACTCGCGGAGTGGAAGATATTTTTGTTAAAGAAGAATTAAAAGCAGCCTTACTCTCTGGAAAGCAATTACGAGTGAAGTTGGGAGTGGATCCCACTGGACCTAAGATTCATCTTGGAAGAGCTATTCCTATTCGCAAGCTTCGCGAGTTTCAAAAACTTGGGCATCAAATTGTTTTTATTGTTGGAGATTTTACTGCTCAAATTGGAGATGCTTCAGATAAAGATGAAAAGCGCCCAATGCGCACTCGCGCGAATATCGATGAGAATCTTAAAGATTACAAAAGCCAGATTTCTAAAATAATTGATGTAAGTAAAGCAGAATTTGTGCACAACAGCGACTGGCTTTCGAAGCTTACTTTTGAAGATGCAACCAAACTTGCTGAATGCTTCACTGTGCAGCAAATGCTCGCGCGAAGAAATTTCAAAGATAGATATGATGCCGGCAAGGAAATTTCTCTTCGGGAGTTTATGTATCCACTTATGCAAGGGTACGATAGTGTGGCCGTAAAAGCAGATGTAGAAATCGGTGGATTTGATCAATTGTTTAACTTGAAAGCGGGCCGCACCATTCAGGAATTTTACGGAATGCCGAAGCAAAGTATTATGGCAGGAGCCATGCTTGAGGGGACAGACGGAAGGAAAATGGCTACTAGTTGGGGGAATATCATTACGATAGTTGATGAGCCTTTTGATATGTTTGGTAAGATAATGGCGATACGTGATGAACTTATTATTAAATATTTCACGCTGTGTACAGATCTTACGCTTGTTGAAATCGGAGAGTTTGAGCAACAAATGAAAGATGGTGCAAATCCAAAAGACATTAAAATGCGATTAGCTGAAGAAATAGTGACGTTGTATCACGATGAGAAAGCTTCAGCGCTCGCTAGAAACTCATGGGTAGAAGCTTTTGAAAAAGGAGGTTTGCCAGAAGTAGTTCCAGAAGTTATTGTTTCAGAAGGAAAAGAATTAGGAGATATAGTTGTACAAGAAGGAATTGTTACTTCTAAAACTGATTGGAGGCGCCTAATAGAGGCTGGAGCGGTTACTGGAGAAAACGATACTGCTATTTCCGATCCGAAGGCGCTTGTTCAAAATGGAATATATAAGATTGGTAAAAAAAGATTCGTTAAAATTATAGTGAAGTAGGGGTATTGGTAAATAAAAAGTACCGCCTTAGGCGGTACTTTTTATTTACCAATACCCTTCGTCATTAGCCAGAAAGGCTATGTCTACTTCATCATCATCTTCTGTCTCGGTCACAAAGAAAACCTCATCTTCTTCAATGACACTCTCTTCAAAAACTGCTTCAAGCGCATCTGGATTTATCTCAACTACATTCTTTGGCTCTTCTTCTTCGGACATAAGGTTATTTATGACTCAAAAGATAACAAAGATTCTGTACTTATGCAAGCCCAGATCCTATTTCTGTGGATAATGGCTACGCATAGTGTTCTGGTGGGCACTGTGGGTGAGTGCAACCGCTATCGCATCTATTTCATCATCTACTCTCTTTTTGGCAGGTAAATCAATTAATCTTGTGACCATGGCGTGTACTTCCTCCTTGCTTCCTCTTCCATGACTAGCAATTGCCAACTTAACTTGGGTAGGGGAATATTCGTAGATTGGGATACCCTTTTCTTCAGTTAAAAATTTTACAATACCACAAAGATTAGCTACTGCAATTCCTGTTGTAACATTGCTTACGAAAAATAACTTTTCGATTGCTACTTCCTGAGGAGTGTAGCGTCTCAAGAGTTCTCTAAAAAGATTTCCAGCTTGATGGAGGCGCACACTCTCAGAATCTTTTTTATTGGTTTGAATGCACTCAGAAAAAAGTAATGTTTCCTTACCTTGTGTTTTTTCTATAATACATACTCCAAGTCGATCATATCCAGGGTCTACTCCCATGATGCGCAAAGTAGGAATGTTCATGAGTTAGCATTTCATAAATGCACGCGCTTTTTCTGTTGCTTTTCTTCCGCGAGGAGTTCTTTCAAGTAGCCCAATTTGAATAAGATATGGTTCAATCACATCTTCAATAGTTGCTTCTTCTTCGCCCGTTGCGGCAGCAATAGTTCCTACTCCCACTGGTCCACCATTAAACATTTTGAGTATTGCTTCAAGCACCATACGCTCAGAAACACCAAGTCCAAGTTCATCTATTTCAAGCATAGAAAGTGATATTGAAACCACTTCCTTATCAATGAGTGCCTTATGCACTTGCGCGTAATCCCGTGCCCGCTTCAAATAATAATTTGCAGTACGAGGAGTGAACCTTGAACGCTTCGCAATTTCATGTGCAGCCTCAGGGGGCAATTCCATACCAAGCGTGATTGCACTTTTAGTTACGATACGTGCGATTTCTTCTTCTGAGTAATATTGCAAACGGTGCACCCCACCAGAAAAGCGAGAACGTAATGGAGAAGATAAAAGTGAAATACGAGTGGTCGCTCCGATTAACGTAAAAGGAGGTAGGTCAAGCTGAATTGTGCGTGCCGTTGGGCCTTTGCCAATTACAATATCTAACTTGCCAGACTCCATAGCGGGGTAGAGCACTTCTTCAATTAATTTATTCAAACGATGGATCTCGTCTATGAAAAGAACATCGCCCGGAGAAAGGTTGGTGAGAATAGCTGCCAAGTCTCCAACTTTCATAATTGCAGGCCCGCTTGAAATGCGAATGTTTGCTCCTAACTCTTTTGCGATGAGATGCGCGAGAGTTGTCTTGCCGAGTCCTGGAGGGCCGTATAAAAGAATATGTTCCGGAGGAGTATTACGTTCTAAAGCTGCATCGATTAAGATACGTAGGTTTTTTTTGATAATTTCTTGTCCAATATAATCGCTAAAGGTAGTAGGACGAAGCGTAGAGTCAAGATGGCGTACTTCTTGGTCGTTTAATACTTGAGGAAGTGGAGACATATCTCTAGTATGCAGCAGATAGGGGAGATTTGACAAAATATTATGATATGTTATAATGGGACTTATACATGCTTGCACAGGAATTCTGGGAGATTGTGCAAGCTGATTTTTTATAGTACAGTTTCTTTCTCCACAAACATTGTTCCCGCCAACTGGCGGATTGTCAAACCCATAGTTCTCTAAATAACCGGAAACGCAAGTTTCTATCTTCTCATATCAAAGGACGGGCTGGTCTAACATTTTTAATGCTTTCGACTGTCTCTATCCTTATGATGGATTTTTCTTCACCAAGGGGTTGTTTAGAGGCCTATGGGTTTGATCTCCACAAAATAAAAAGCCGACATCTGATGATGTCGGCTTTTTATTTTTCTACACCTCATACAAATCCACAACTTTTCCAACTTCTTCAAATGAAGTAATACCATCTAATACTTTCATAAGTGCATCTTCTTTAAGAGTAGGAATACCTTGCACTATCATAGCGTCTTTTATTTCACGCTCACTTGGATTAGTGGCAAGTAATCGTTCAATCTCTGGAGACATCATAAGTGCTTCATAGATGCCAATGCGTCCTTTGTAGCCATGGGTACACCTGTCACACCCGACTGGTTTGTAAAGTGTGTAGCGAATATCTGCTCGTCTTCCACCTAATGCTGCACCTTTACCTACCGAGACCATGTTGCCAATTGTTTCAGTAATGATTTTTGCTTCTTTTTCATCTGCATCAACTGCCACTTTACAATTGACACATAATTTTCGTACGAGTCGTTGCGCGAGTGCAAGCGAAAGTGCAGAGGCAATAATTTTTGGATTGATTTTAAGATCAATTAATCGTGGTATAGTTCCTGCGGCATTGTTAGTGTGAAGTGTAGAAAAAACGAGGTGTCCCGTGAGTGCCGCATTGATCGCTACTTTTGCAGTATCTTCATCGCGTATTTCTCCTACCATGATCACATCCGGATCTTGGCGAAGTACCGAACGAAGTCCAGAGAGGAAGGTATATTCTTTTTCTTCTTCCACTTGGGTTTGTGTGATGCCTTCCAAATGATATTCAATTGGATCTTCTATGGTGATAATTTTTATATCTGGACTATTTAATTTTCTCAAAAACGCATAGAGTGTGGTTGATTTACCGCTTCCTGTTGGACCAGTAGTTAAGATCACACCGTTAGGTCTCGCAAGGGCGCGGGTTACTTTATCATACACAATTGAACTCATACCCATTTCTTCGATATTGGTCACCGTATCGCGCGGATCAAGCAAACGCATCACAAAACTTTCACCGTAATTTCCTGGAATAATAGATACACGAACCTCGATCTCCGCCTCTTCCAAATCAATACTGAATCTTCCATCTTGAGAGTTTCCTGTAGTTGAAAGCTTAAGCCCTGCCAAGAGTTTCAGACGACTGTTCATGAGTTTCATGAGAGCATGATCTAAGAATGCAATGTCAGTAAGCACTCCATCTATTCTGTATCGCAATTTTACTTTATTTTCTTCTGGTTCGATATGAATATCACTGGCATCAAAAGAAAGAGCTCCGGCAAAGATGAGTTCTATCACTCGTGAAGTTTTGTAGAGTATCTGTGATCCATCGAAACTATCGAAGGCATGTTTAAGATCATCAAGAGATTTCAAATCTTGAGAAATTCTAGAGAGTCCTTCTTTGGTGAGGTTAAGCGTACCAGCATCCACGCGAGAGGTTTGTTCCAATTCATCGTAGCGACCCCATGCATGATTAAGCGAGGCATGAGAACACAAGAAAAGGAAAATTTCACTGCCACGAGTTTCTAGTCCTCGAATAAGTTCTTCTGCCCGAGTATTGTTAGGGGAGAGTAGGGCGATATATAATTTATGCCCAGAAATTTTAAACGGAACCATATTTCCCTCTCTCGCATCTTTTTGAGGGATCATGCGAAGTGCATCACCTTCTGGTGCCATGCCACGAAGATCGATGTAAGGAAGCCCATAGGTATCTGAAAGACTTTTTATCAAAGACTCTTCCTCATCCGTGCGAAGATCTTTCAGCGATTGGGTTTGTGCGAAATCATCGAAAGTAATCATATGGGTAGTATATAGCCGTTAGGCATTAGCCGTTAGGGGATACCATAGGGAAAAGTAAGAAATACCTTGGAAAATCTACCGATTTTCCAAGGTATTTCCATAAGCTCGTCTACTTGACAAAACACGTAAAATGTGCAATAATATACCCAAGCCCTGGTAGATTGACCCAAAGTCTTTTTATCCAGGAAATCAGCCTTTCTTTGTCACAGGAGTTCAACATGAACACTTTCTTCAAAGTCGTCTTCGCTATCTTCGCTCTCGGCTTCATGTCGGGTGCGAGCGCCAACACGCGTGATTGCGGTTACGGCATCTCCGTCCAAGGAAACACGCCGTGCCCCATCATGATGCCCAACGGGCAAGGTGGCTGGTACCCAGCTACTCAAGGCCAAACGTCAGTGGTTCCCTCGTCGACTTCGACCGGCGGATGTGTGTCTGTTGGCTCGACGTCGGGACTCCTTCGTTCGAATGGTTGCTTCTACGAACAGAGCACTGCGGGGTATCCGGCGAACTTTTATTCGCCGCACGTTCAAGGACATTGCTGGGTCGTCGACGGAGGTCTCCTCTGCCGGCCCCAGCACATTTCCTTCACGCAAAGCTACTCCGGCAGCCGTGCTGCCACGTCAGGCAATTGCCACGTGCT
>JGI1358J11329_10000459_pt1 | contig 36541 bp, 34 predicted proteins | sample Subgroupgradi54m_FD_11329 | JGI IMG/M metagenome (IMG submission 11329)
CACAGAAACAAACGTTTCTGCCCTGCCTCGAACAGTACAGAAAAAAAGAGGTAGGGTCAAATATTTTTGTGCGCAGGGTGAGAGTTGAACTCACGAGGCCGAATAGACAATTGATTTACAGTCAATCCCCGCCCCCTACGGGTCTACCTGCGCAATTTGTTTTCCATTATTTTCTGAAACCGCCAAGTATGTTTTTGATTACTTGGTTTAATTTCACGAAAGAACCGCAAAACATCATCCCGACGGGTTATATAGATATGATACCCTGATACACGGGATGGATTGTATTCTAGCCTCCGGAGCAGACGATGTAAAGAATAGAGGAGAGGCATAGATCGGTTCGTCAAAGAAATCTGCACGCCAAATCGAAGTCTATATACCGAACCATCGGTATCAAAAAAGCCCCGCAGAAAAGACTCCATAAAAACTTTTTTACGAAAGATCCATTTGGGAACATCGACTTGGACTCTCACTTTGTTATGGACAAGTCCTTCTTTAAGTAGCCACCGAACCGCCGCGACGGAGCCAAAATATACCGTACGATACTTGCTATCCCGTGGAATAATCTTTCTTGTAAAAATAGCCGGCTTGGTATGGAAAATATTTTCGATAAGTACTGCAACATGGTTTACATACTCTGGCTCTTTAATGCCAAGTGTTACCGTGACTTGTGTCGGAGCAATATGCCCGTCGCCAAATAAAATCCCAAAAAGTTCGGCAACTTCAGAGGTATAGGAATTTGGGATAACGACCTTACGTGAAGTATTGTTATACCCGGCCTTGAGATGACGAGAAACTGGAATCCCCAATTTCAATAGCCGATGGTGGATCGTGGACTCCGCTAAGCCAAGCTCTGCTCCAACCTGCGTAATGGTAAGATTCCGGGCAACATACAGACGAGTTAAATCTGCTCTAAATTTTTCCTTTTGCTCTACTGTCCATGGCGCCGGCATCACATAACTATACCGTGAATGTAACAACTATACAATTAACCCCTTTATCAAAGATCTTCAAAACCGCCCCGATGTACATCGGGGCGGTTTAACAAATTCTTTAAACTTTGAGACGTGCCTCTTCCAAAATTGGAGAGTCGATAAAGGTTCCGTTTTTTCTGCCTTTCTTGACATCAAAGACGAATTCTTTGTCCTTGAGGGCCACTGTAATGACACCGCCCTTCATCACTCCTTTTGAAATCATAAGCGAAGCGACAGGTGTCAAAATTTTATTCTGAATCAAGCGCTTCAAAGGTCGTGCACCGTATTGCGGGTTGTAGCCTTCTTTTGATAAGTATTCGATCACTTCCGGCGAAAGTTCAAGCAGAATTTCTTTTGAAGCCAGTCGTTCTTTAACAATATTGACCTGAATATCCACGATTTTCCGAATGGCTTCCTGTGACAAAATATCGAAAACAATAATGTCGTCGAGACGATTCAAAAATTCCGGTCTGAAGAAATCTTTCAAACTAGCAAGCACTTTATTTTTCGCTTCGCCGTAATTTGTGCTCGCCGCCGCTGTGCCGCTCTGAACTGCAAAGCCGATTTTCTCCATACGATCAATGTATTGCGCCCCAATGTTTGAAGTCAAGATAATGAGCGTGTTCTTAAAATTCACTACTCTACCCTTGGCATCAGTAAGGCGGCCATTATCAAGAATCTGAAGCAAAATATTAAAGACTTCAGGATGGGCTTTTTCGATTTCATCAAAGAGGATAACCGAGTACGGACGATGACGAATGATTTCAGTAAACGAGCCTCCTTCTTCGTGGCCCACATAGCCCGGCGGTGCACCGATAATTTTCGAAATTGAATGCTTTTCCATATACTCCGACATATCAAGCCGAATAAGCGCCCGATCATCATCAAAGAGGAATTGGGCCAAAGCTTTCGTTAATTCAGTTTTTCCGACACCGGTCGGACCCAAAAACATAAATGAACCGATAGGACGATTCGGATCAGCAATGCCAGCGCGGGAACGCTTCACCGTATCGGCAATTTTCTTTACTGCCTCATCCTGACCGATAATTCGCTCACGAAGAACATCTTCCATGCGCGACAATTTAACCGCTTCCGCTTCAAGCATGCGTGTCACCGGCACGCCAGTCCAGCGCGACACCACATCCGCAATATCGTTTTCAGTAATTTCTTCTTTCAAAATGCGCCGAGAGCTTTGAAGACGCTTCAAGCGCTTCTGCTTCAATTCCAATTCCTTCTCCAATTGAGGAATTCTGCCGTAACGAATTTCGGCGGCCTTTGAAAGATCGACGCGCATTTCGGCTGATTCCGCTTCAAGACGAAGACTTTCAAGATCTTTCTTGATGGCTTTGATCTCTGAAATGGTTTCTTTTTCGTTCTTCCATTTCAATTCGATTTCTGCGGTTTCTTCTTTGAGATCGGCAATTTCCTTTTCAATGACTTTTACCCGATCCTTTGCTTTCTTAGTGGTTTCTTTGCGCAAAGCCTCGCGCTCAATTTCAAGACGTATAACCCGACGACGGGTTTCTTCTAAAATCGGCGGCATATTTTCGAGAGAAATTTTCAAGGACGATGCCGCTTCATCAATGAGATCCACTGCTTTATCCGGCAAAAATCGATCACTGATATAGCGGCTTGAAAGATTGACGGCCGAGACAATAGCATCGTCACTGATATGAACGCCGTGATACAGTTCATACTTTTCTTTCAAACCCCGCAAAATGGCAACAGCATCTTCAATAGATGGCTCACTGACATGAACCGGCTGAAGACGGCGAGTAAGCGCCGGATCTTTTTCAATATGACGCTGATACTCTTTAAGAGTGGTCGCGCCAATGACGCGAAGTTCACCGCGAGCCAAAGCGGGTTTCAACATATTTGAAGCATCCATTGATCCTTCCGCCGCACCGGCACCAACAAGAGTATGGATTTCATCAATAAAGAGAATAATTCTACCTTCGGAGCGCTCGATTTCCTTCATGATATTTTTCATACGCTCTTCAAACTCGCCGCGATACTTGGTGCCAGCAATTAAGAGACCGAGATCAAGCGACACCAATTCTTTATCTTTCAAAGAATCTGGCATGTCACCAGAGGAGATACGAAGGGCCAAGCCTTCGGCAATAGCAGTTTTTCCAACGCCTGCCTCACCAATGAGAATGGGATTATTTTTCGTGCGTCGTGCCAAAATTTGGATGATGCGGCTAATTTCGGCATCACGGCCGATAACCGGATCCAATTTATTTTCTGCCGCAAGTTTAGTGAGACTTCTCGTAAATTTCGTCAAAAAACGAAGTTTTTTGTTATGACCGACATCTGTAACCTTAGAATTTTTTAGTTCATCAACAACGCGCACTACTTGGGCACGATCAATTCTGAAGCGGCCGAGCATTTCGCGAGCGGCGCCTTGCACATCAAAAAGAGCAATGAAAAGGTGTTCAGTTGAAACGAATTCGTCTTTCATGCCAGAGGCCACTTTTCCGGAAAGTTCTATGGCTTGAGCAAGCTCGGGCGTCAAATAAATTTGATATGACGGCGAAAGAACTGAAGCGGATTCAGGGCTTTCGATTGATTCCAAAATTGAATCAGTGAGTAATATAGTGTCTACTTCCAGTTTTTCAAGAATTGAAGAAATAATGCTTTCTTCCTGGAGAATCAAGGCCGCGAGGAGGTGCATTGGATTAACGTGATTTTGACCACGTTCAATAGCAAGCTCATGGGCTCGTCTGATAGCTTCCTTAGCTTTAGTTGTAAAATGATTGAATGGGGGCACGAGAGTTAAGTTAAAGTTAAAAGCGCAAAAGATAGAAACTGAAAGGCGCTCATCCAATTATATACTATATCAAAAAAAGTATAGGACAATTATACTATCAAAATATGATTGATGTCAAATTCCGTGTCTTCCTTACCTCAAAGAACCTTTGCTTTAGGCTTCTTTTTTAACCCTATTCCTCAATAATTAAAGGACGATTAAATCTTTTTAGCTGGTGTAGTGGTAGTTGGCTCTAAAAGTTTAAGTTGAGAGATGATAAATGAAGAAGGAGTATAGATGCCACTGCCCTGATTTTCGCTTTGGCTTGTTCGAATACCAATCACCTCGCCAGAGAGTGAAAGAAGTGGCGAACCAATAGTATTTTCAACTTGACTTACTGTCGTTTCAATTAAAGTAGTTACGGACGCGACCGAAGCCGTGGATGATGCATTCTTGTCTTTTTTCTCTTCTTGTTTGAGACTGGAAATGAGTCCTATATTCACACTATTTTTGGTTCTGCCGGATAAACTTATGACAGACTGACCAAGCTTAATAGTATTTGAGTTGCCTAAGACGACCGGACTGAAAATGTAATCACTTTTATCAGGCAGCGTCGCTTTAAGCAACAGTGTGGGACTCCCTTCCGCCGCAGCCATGACAGCGATCGGAAAAACCGAACCGTCTTGGAATTGACCTGTCAGTTTTTCGTGCCCGACAAGCTTTGCGTCAGCAACAACAATACCATCTTTCGAAACGACAAAGCCTAGCCCCTGAAAAATTGGGTGGGGCTCGGGATTACTTTCAGTCACTCCTTCTTCAAAGATACGAACCAAACTCTTGCTATTTTTTTCGATGGCGCTCACAGCCTGATCTTCTTCTTTGACTACGATCGTTTCTTTTTGGATAACCGTGGCGGCCTGTGTCGGAACTTGAACAACTCGTTCAATGGTTTTTTCCACGACACGGTTAATGGTCTGTGTTACGCCGGGAGGGGCTTGGTCAAGCAAAGACACAGTCACAATACCCGTGGCAATAGACGTCACGAAGCTCACTAAGAGGGTGAGGAGAACAATTTGTTGTTTCGTTAGATTTTCCATGTGATAATGAAATTGTATCGTTTTGTCGAATCTTTTGCTAGCCTTAGCTGTTATTTTTCAAATTAACACACAAAATTTTAAACTGCAAGTAGCTTTTTGACAAGAGCGTCAATGTGAGCCTTTGTAGTGGAACGCCCTAAACTAAACCGCAAACTTGAACGAGAATGTTCCCTGCCTTTTCCGAGGGCGCTAATGACGTAGGACGCTTCATCACTATCCATACACGTGCTTTTTGTTGAGCAGGCAATACCGAGAGCGTCCAATTTAAGAACAATAAATTCAGAATCAATTCCTGGAATTGAGATATTAATGTTGTTAGGAAGCCGCTCGGAGATAGAACCATTTAATTCGGCAGCAGGAATTTTTTCAAGAATTTTTTTTATTCCGTAATTTCTAAGTTTCGTCAGCCGCTCTGATTCTTTAACACGATCGGCAATAGCAATTTCAAAAGCTTTAGCAAAACCAACAATCCCCGGCACATTTTCGGTACCAGGCCTAAGGCTTCGTTCCTGACCACCGCCAAAGAATAGCGGTTTTACTTTTATACCTCTCCTTATATAGAGTGCGCCGATACTTTTCGGACCGTATATTTTTTGAGCATCAAAAGTGGCGAGATCAGCTCCCAAATGCTCCGGAGCACAATCAAGATAAAGCGGCGCTTGACTTGCATCGACATGGAAAATTGGCTTCGCCAATTTTCCATGTCGAGTACCCTTCGCAAAATCTCTAATCTGATTAGAGATTTTGCGAATCGGCTGAATCGTGCCAATTTCATTGTTTGCATACATCACTGAAACCAAAACAGTATTAGGTTTTAACCTTGCCTTGATCTCTTTAAGGTCAACAATTCCCTCTTTTGAGACAGAAACATAATCAACTTTCACTCCCCGCCGCTCTAATTCTCTGAAACATTCAAGAACCGAAGAATGTTCAATTAGAGAGGTGATGGCGTGCATATCTTTCCACGTCTTTCCCTCATCATGGAACCTATTCATCAGACCTAAAATACCGAGATTATTCGATTCCGTGCCGCTGGACGTAAAAATAATCTCATCGCTATGTACCTCAATCAACCGAGCAATTTTTTTTCGCGCCTCTTCTACTGCTTTTTTGGCAATTAAACCTTCCGCGTGAATTGAACCAGGATTGCCAAAATGAAGCGCCAGAAAACGCTTCATTTCTTTCTCGACTCGCGGGTCAACTGGAGTGGTCGTCGCATAATCGAGATATATTCTTTTGTAGTTCTTTGTTGACATTTTGAAAAGATAAGATACCATTTTATCAGACCTAACACAATAAAAACTGAAAGGACTATGAAAAAAGTTATCACTTGCACTCAAGTCGCATTCTGCACAGCGGGAGTAGCTCAATTAATTACTAACATTCTAAACATCCACCACGAATCTGGTATTAGTGAAGCGCAATTATTTATGCACCTCTTACCAGCTTCTTTTTTCCTCGCGGCAATCGCTATCGGCCTAATGCAAAAATCCCTCTTGGAGGTCATAGAGATAAGATGATACTCACGTCTCCGAGTCCTCTCACCACGAGAGGATTCTTTTTATTTATATAGCGGTGCCGCCTTCACCCGAAGCCGGCTCGGATTTAAAAAGCTGATAATCGTCCTTAAAAAACCTTTGAGCAATGTGAAATATTGAATAAGTTATAAAATACGCAGCGAAGACATCAATTGAGTAATGAAGATGCCCAAGCAAAACAGAGACAGCGGCGATTCCAGAACAAATGAAAAACACCAGCCGAAGATAATAATTTTCCCAAAACATGAGGGCAAAGAGAAAAGGCAGACCAGTATGCCCAGAAAAAAACAAATCAGCGCCGAACGTAAAAACTTTATTTAATTCATCAGAATCAATAGTAATAGCACCCGGAAAAGGGCCAAGATGGGTAAGAGTGATAAAAATTGAACGGATAAATATAAAAAGGGCTGCGGTTTTTAAAACAAATGGTATACGGCGGGGTTCATGGATAAGAAGCAGAAACACAAAAAAAACAAAAGCAAATGACCCCTCAACAAATACAATTTCGGTATTCACCAAAGGCAAAATGCCAAGCAAAATATCGGTGACCGAATTGCTCGCTTTCTCGACCGCATATGTCCCAGCCGCATAGTTAACGAATAAGCTCACTATAAAAAGCGCAATGCCGGAAAGAGTGGAGAGGCCGAAACCGCGTCGAGACCAATACTGTTTGTGTCTTTTAAAAACTGTATGAAGTTGTGCAAGAATTGGATTCATATTACACATGTACTCTCGACGAATAAAGAGTATTGTATGACGACAATCGTTTTTTAGAAAGAACATCAAGACTTTCCCTACGAGCTAACTCTTTTTCATTCATTACTATTTTTTCTCGCAAGTCTTTGTTTTTAAGTAATGTGTGAATACGTGCCTCGAAATCTTCTTCCCGCAGAGCCTTTACACAATTCTCCCCATCGAAGAGCCAATCTCTATAGACCGGAAGATCGCGGACAACAATAGGAATAGCGACTGCGGCGGCTTCCAAAACCGCCATCCCTTGATTTTCTTCAAATGAAGGAAACAGAAAAATATCAAGGGCATTATATGCTCCGCGGATATCATCGACAAAACCAGTGAATTGAACATTTGCCGGCAAGTTTTTCGGCAACGATTTGGCCAAAAGAGGGCTGTATATTTTGCCAAACCAAACAAACTGGCAATCAGAAAATGTACGTGCAAGCGATATAAAAGTCTCAATGCCTTTGCGCGGCACCACGAGACCCACTGTGCCAATGGTGGTTCGTTTTAAATTGTATTTTTCCCGCGCCACAGCTCGTGCTTTGGGGTCAGAGTAAAAATTTTTAAGATCGACACCATTTGACTGAACTTCGAGTTTCTCTTGGGGCAAACCATACGCAATAAGAAGCGACTTCGTATAGTCGCTTGGACAAAATACTCGATCAGCGAGATTGTAAGCATACGCAAGATATTTTTTTAAAAAAGGAAACAGGAAAGGCATAAACCGGAAAACTTGACGCGCATCTTCGGCCGTCACGTGCGACCAAATAATAACTTTTTTACCATGCCGCTTTGCTTTCTTAATTAAGTAAATGGATCGAAGCCATGGCGTGTTAATTTCTAAGATATCGCATGACATATCAAAATGCTCCACAAAAGGAATGCCGAGCTTCTCAAGCATCTTTTTTTGATTTTTATATGACGAAAGCAAACCAGTTCCCACTTTTTTAAAAAGAAAACCGCCTAAAAAATGGTAAAATTCTAAATAAAGGCAAATTTTCATTGGATTTTTTTGTACAAGAGATCAAGCAACCTGCCCTGATCCTTATCTTGGTGAGTAAGTGAAAGCGTGCGGGAAGTTTGACTGAAACTGCGGCGCAATCCATCCTCCCGAAAAAGCCTGATAATTTTTTCCGCCATTTCTTTGATATTATGAGGTTCTACTAAAAAACCATTTTCTCCGTCCTTCACGATCTCCGGCATACCTAAAGCTCGCGGCGCAACAACAGGGAGACCAGCCGCCATTGCTTCAAGAACAGAAAGGGGCATGTTCTCACTTGTGCTTGCCGTGACAAAAACATCTGCCGCGTGGAGAGCCTCAAGTAATTTTTGCCCTTTATGAAACCCCACAAAAAGAATCTGTTTCCCTAGCCCCACATCGGAAGCCTTTTTCTCGAGCCGTGCCCGCTCTGGTCCATCGCCGACAACCAGAAAATGAGCCTGCGGAAATGAATCCAAAATATTTTTAAAAGCGGCAAGACACTCATCAATATTTTTTTCATAACTCAATCTGCCCATATAGACAATAGTAGGAAAAGCAACTCCAAACATTTTTCTGCACCCCTGTTTTTCTACATCATTTGATACCGATTTAAAAAAATCGGTATCAATGCCATTGGGAAGAATTTCAATTGGCCGCTTAAGGCCATACAATTTTAACTCCGAAGCAAGCGCCTCCGAAGGACTTACTACGGTATGACAACGATTGTAATATGTTCTAACATACATCCAAGAAATTTTTTTTGCCCATTGACCCTTCACCCCAACATGGTGCACATAATGATCAAAGAAAGTATGGTGAGTTCCTACTAAAGGGATTTTGAAAATGTTTGCCGCGAGCACAGCCTCCCATCCAACTGAAAAGGGCGTGTGGCTGTGAATGATGTCAGGCTTCCATTTTCGCACGGCGCGAAGAGAGAAACCGAGAGGTAACGTTATGCGTTCGCCCGGATAGACACGAGCCGGAAGCGATGGCAGAGAAAATATTTGAAAGGCACCACGAACACTTTCTTCGCATTCTTTTTTTCTTGAGACGGTGAAAACACATACTTCATGGCCGCTCTTCTTAAGAGAAAGGGCGGACGCATACGCCACATGAGCTACACCATTTATTTGAGGTAGAAACGTATCTGAAAAAATAGCAATTCTCATTTCTTTAAGAAGTTTAAAATAATTTCCGAGAGTTCATGTTGCGCTCGAGAAGCCAAAAAATGACTATCATGCTCTATAGTGATACGTCTAGCTTTGGGCATCGTCGTGACTATATCTTGGGCTTCCCTTTCAGTGAGAAACGGATCAGACGTTGACCGGACAATGAGCGTAGCAGTCTCGATTCGCCTTACCTCGTCTTTTAAATTAAGCTTTCCAAACAACGCCAACACCCACATGTTAATTGAAAGCGGCATTGTGTTAAGTCCAGCCCATACCGAGTGCCAATAGCCAAGCGACTGACCTTGTAGATAGTAATAGTAGTGTTTTCTTCCCTGCCAGCGAAGGATAGAAGCCATTAGTATGAGGAGCCCCTCACCAATCCACGAGACCATTCTAAACCACCGGTAGTGGAGAGGATTGACATGATTTGTACTAATTAAAATCAAGCCTTTAAGAAACCTTTGGTATTCTAGCGCATACTCTAAAGCTACGGTTCCGCCAAAAGAATATCCTACCAACGTGAATCCTTCAATGTTCTCTGCTTCTACAACACGCTGTAGGTCATCTCGGAAAACTTCGAAGGTATAGAGCAATTTTTGTTTTGTCTTATCCGAATGGCCATGACCTCGCATATCGAGAGCGAGGCTATTATAACCCCTCTCATGAAGCAAACTCATTTGGACTAGCCATGTTGTATGATTTGCTGACAGTCCATGCAAAAATACTACCCACGGCCGACTGGGAAAGGAAGCATCTCGGTAATAAAAAAGCGTACCCTTTCCAGAGTCAATACTTTTTTTTTCAAGATAGAAAGGGGTCGTGCCATTTTCATTCGCGGCCCCTTTTTTCCTTTTTTTAAAAAGACGCTCAATGAACATCGGCAAAAAATAAATGACGAGAGACACAAGCGCCAAAGCAAGAATGCCAAACCCAATGTAGCCCATGTATGAACCGATCGTGGCATATGCCTTTCCAAAATGAAAACCGATAATAACGAGCAAAAGTGATTTAGGCAGTGTTGCTAAAAAATTCCACAAAACAAATTGAAAAAATGGCACATGGGCGGCACCGGCCGCCACAAGAATCGCGCCACCGATACCGTGCGTCAATTTGCCGAAAACAAGAGTTTTGCCGCTGTGTTTCTTAAAGTGGTCTTCAAGCTTCAAAACGCGCTCGTTTGTAATACCGATATACTTGCCAAAGCGATCGATGGCCTTCCGGCCACCGAAGCGGCCTAGAGCATAGTGAAGACAATCTCCCACTACGTCGCCTACAACCACAATACAGTACACCCAAACGATATTCATGTAGCCGAGAGAAGCGACAAACGAGGCGATGACCGTCACAATCGGCCCTTCAATAACGGTAAGCGGAAAAAGCAAAATATATTTATATGTTGCAAGCAGGGAAATAAGATGTGCGGAAGAAAAAAACATACAAAGGCTATTTAATCTGACTGCAGATAAGAAAACTCTTTGCACTCATTGCCACAAAAAGTAGTGCCATCTGCCAGAAGACATTTTTCACAGGCCAGAAAATGCAAATGGCATTCCTGGTTCGCACAATTAACATAGTGTTCTGTTTTTTCACTGCAAAGACGGCAGCAGCCAATAATTTCCCTCTCACCGCCAAAATCCATAACGATGCGCTGATCAAAAGTGTAGAGTGTTCCCAAAAAATCCTTGCCCGGATATTTTTCCATGTATGCATGAATGCCGTCTTCAAGTTGGTAGACATCTTTAAATCCTTTATGTAGAAGATAGGCTGACATTTTTTCACATCGGACCCCGCCCGTGCACACTGCCACCACCGTTTTTTCTTTAAGCGGCAATATATTAGGAAGAGCTTTCGGTAAGTCACGCGAGTTCTCGAGCTCTAAATCAATTGCATTTTTGAAATGCCCGGAAATAAACTCATACTGATTGCGCATGTCAACAACCACGAAATCTTTTTCTGATTCATACCAACTACGCAATTCTTCTGGTTTTATATGCGGCGCCGTTTTCGTACGCGGATTTGTTTCGTTCGGATCTAAATAGGTAGAGACAATTTCAGAACGTACTTTTACTGACAACTTGGGAAAAGTACTGCCCGCACCTTGACTTCGCTTTATGCTGACATCTTTAAACCGCGAATCTTTTTGCATTTCTGAAATAAATTCGGCGGTTGCCGAGAAAGTTCCCTCGACAGTTACATTGATACCCTCTCCGGCTACAATAATGCGCCCTTTGAGATTGTTTTTTTCGCAAAGTTTTCGAAAAAAATCCCTCGTTTCAATTGGATTTTCAATAGTGATGTATTTATAAAACAAAAGGACTTCGTATATCATAACGTATGTAGAGGTTTAACCTCCACATTTTCAATAATTATTTCCGGAACTGTATTGAAATCTGTATAACGCCACCAAGACGGCTTAAACTCAATGACTACCGTATGTTCATTTTTGTATTTCTCCGCAAATGGATGCTTTTTGTAATGAATTTTGTAAATTTCTTTCAACTCTTCGAGGTTCGAGACAATTCTCAAGGTTCCTCGCATTTGAAGTGTCACACTATCTTTCTCGCTAAAACCAGCCACAATGCTTGCTCTCGGATCTTTTCCTTTTTTTAGAGCTTCTACTTTCATGGATTCATCCCAGGTTTGGAAAAAAATCCGCAAAGGTTCTACGGTATGAGAATAATGCACCGTCGAAGAATGCGACCCGCCATCGGGAAGAATGCCAGAGAGAACGCAAACTCTTTCTTTTTCGAGAAAATCAAGAACAGTTGAATTCATAAATTACGATCTAAAATCCATAATAAATTGATAGGTGCAAACACAGGGAGTTTTATGGCAAACGTGACAGCCGTTAGTGTAGGAACGGGCAAATTCTTTGGCCACATTAAAGTGAATACTGTTGCATACTCCCATAAGGCAGGAAAATAAATCAGAAGCTTCTGCCACCACATTCTCCAAATCCTTATCTGTGTGACTACCACGGAATTTGAGAACTGCTTCCGACAATTCCCCTATTTCCTCAGCCAAATGGACACCAGCAGATTCAAGTGTTCGTTGTGGCGCCGGATAAATGTCGTTAAACATTTTTTGCAAACCTTGAATAGTTTTGGGACGAGAATGTAGTCCTTTCCGAAACTTTAATCGCTTTTGAATTTTCTTTTCTTTACACATGCATGGGCAAGCACCACAGTATGAACAGGCATAAGGAAATCGCTTCCAAACACTATCTTCTAAATCTATCTTGAGTTGATTCATAGTAGACAGGAACCAACTAAGGGAGATTAGTAAATTTATTTTTATTTTCTTGGTGTCACTTTTACGGATACCCTTAAGACAGCGCATAATAAACCGCTCAACATTGGTGAGCATTTCATACACGGTAAAATGGCGGCTATTGCTAAAACCATAGACGTCGGAGACGAACTGCTGATAGTCTTTGAGCGAACTTGTGAGATATAAAGAGGCCATTGGCTGTGTCCAAAGAATACTCGGGTATAGGAGAAAAATCAACAGAAAACCCCCGGCCGCGGCGGCCGGGGGTTTTCCTATGAAATTCTTGTCTTTTATTTATGAAAGATGAGCCGAAACAAGTTTCGTCATTTCAAACATGTTGACTACTGCCTTGCCACCGAACACTTTCTTCAAGGCTTCGTCCGCATTGATATTGCGCTTGTCTTTTGGGTCCTGGAGATTCTTTGATTTGATATACACCCACAACTTTTTAACCACTTCCGAGCGCGGCATGGGGCCGTTACCAACAACCACAGCCAACTCCGGACTAACGTTGAGGGGCTTCATAAATGCAGAGTTTTCTTTTGCCATATGTTATAGCTATTGTTTAATGAAGGCAGTATACCACTAAAGACAATTTATAGGAATAGCCCTGCCAAAATCGACTATCCATTACCGTGAAAGATAGGCTAAAAGAATAGTTGAAGCTACATCTCCAGCAAATAAAAACGGGGCAATTTTTTTGAATGGCGTACCTCCAATGGCTAACGCAACCAAAATAATGTCGTTCGGAATGGGAGCAAAGGTGCTATACAAAAAAATGAATATATAGATAGCCCAATTGGGCATTGATTTTACCAAACGTTTTATAAAGTTTGATAATTTTTCCCAATGCTTATCTATAACATGAGTTCCCTTGCTGACAACAAAATAAAAAGCAAAATCACTGATACACAGTCCGAGTCCTCCGACTATTCCTAAAATTAACGGATTTGCACCACCATGTGAGAGCGCTGCCACGGCAACATAAAATGTGGTACCGGTAATCGATGAAAATCCGCAAATAACAGCAAGCACAAAAGCGACGATATAGGAATTTTGCAGGCCAATATACTCCACGACCATGGTCGGAGGAATAAAATAAAAAAAGATAGCCCATCCAACTATAACAAGGACGATTAGTATGAAAGACCCGTAAAATTTTAGCCAGGATTTCACTTTGTTTTATCGTAATTCAACAAGAATAAATTTGTCATCTATGTGATTATACCAGCTACGGAAGTATTTGACAGAAGAATTAAGCCTCTCAATTTAAAACTTAAAAAGTTAAACCGAACTCTTTATTCATCTGTTGAATAAAGTAATTCCTCACTTCTTCATTTTTTATACAACCCGCCACATAGGGTTTATCCCACGCACGATCTCGTCTCTGTCTTTCAATCAATTCTGGATCGTCAAACAATTCACCGATATCAATCAGGACTATTTCTTCCCTGTCGTTTATTCCATAGTTCTTTGTAATATTAAAACTTTTATCGATAACTCCCTTACTCAATAGTTCTTTATTAAAAACAATAAATAAATCGACGACTCTCTTTGCTTCATCAATTGTAGCCGCTTCAAAAACTTCGTGGAGCGGCTTTATTTTATCTTGTTCAAAATCCAATCCTTCCAGAAACATCGGATTTCCTACCCATTGGCTTGGGATTTGTTTTTTCTTTAAAATTTCAAAAGAAGCCTTAGCTGTGCTTTTCATGCCCTTGGCAAATCGCGGAATTATCCAAAAAGGACCGTCTCGAAAAGGAAAAATTGTTTTGAGAATAACCCAATACAATCTGGCCCAAGAGTGGAACTTTTTTAAAACTCTCCCATTGCCTTTATCATAGATAGCATACTGCCACCCCTCGCCAATCTTTTTCATAATTTTTTTATCTTACCCACCACCTCTTTCCAATTATTCACCACCGTAACTTTTAAAAGGAACTCCTCGAATTCATTTATCTCATCCTTGTCTGGCTCGAAAAGAAATAAATGCGGAGTCGATTCAATCATATGACTTAATACTTCGAGACGATCATCGACAAAATGGGTAATGCCTAATCTTCTGCATACCCCGTCTTTCTCATGACGCTCACGGACAAAATAAACATTTTTCGGATTAATTCCCGTTTTTTCGTAAAAATTATTATCTACAAGCCAGGTCAAAATCTTTTCTTGAGCCCATTCGGTACATTTTGAAATTAAATATACTTGCCCAATGAAGTAATCATTGAGGGTTTTAAGTGCTTCAAATGCGCCGCTCGTTGCCGGAATCGTTGAATACCGATCTTCGTGAAGTTTCTTATCGTTCGGATCAGACAAACGGTGGTTAATGATGACATTGCCTATATCTACTCCCACAGCTTTTCTAGTATCCATTGAAATATCCTAGCATGAGGATTCGCCAATAAAAAGAAAAGCCGAGCAAAATCAATTGCTCGGATTATATACTGAGAAAATCCAAAATCTCCTGCCATGTTTGCACAACATGAACGTAGGAAAATGCGCCAGTGTGTCTGAACTGCTCAACCTCTTGTTCTTGGGGACGAAACAGAAATAAACTTGAGACCTTCCCGACAAAATAACTCATAACCTCTAATCGGTCATCAACTACCAAGGTTGTCCCGTAATGCGTCATGCTCGATTGGTTTATGTGAATAGTTTTATCTCGACCCCCTTTCGTGCGATCAACTCTTTCAAAGGGAATGCCGGTTCGCTCCTTAAATTGGTGACATGCGAGCCACGCAAGAATCTTCTCCGTCGCGATATCGGTAGCTTTATATACTACGGTAACATTGCCACCGAATCTGTCATTGAGCCATTTCAAACTATCAAAGGCACCGGGAACTTCTGGGATTGAGTTGTAATCGATGGTGTAGAAATTTTCAGATGTAATATTGGAGAGCCAATGGGCAATAATGACATTGCCCAAGTCGATGATTGCACCGCCTCGTTGCTTTGACATACATTGCCTTTCTTTGGAAATTTATCCAAATATAAGATAGCACATCAATAACAGGGTGTCAACCACACCAAGAATCAGCCTCCTTACAAGGTTGGACTTTGTAAAACTTAATTTTTAAAGTTTCCCTGTTTTTACGCCACCGCTTCCCGCATCGCTCTGATAAACCAACCGAGCGTGCAGATGCCGAGAATACAGAACACAATAAAAGCGATGGTTATGGACGAATCAGCAACTGAACCATTCACAAGCACTCGAGCGGCATCGACGGCATACGTAAACGGATCGAATTTTGCCAGCTTTTGAAGAAGAGATGGCGCAAATGAAACCGGAAGCATTACCCCCGAAAGGAGCATCAAAGGCAAAGTAAGGAAGTTTGTAATGGCGGCAAGGGCTCCCTCTTCTTTGACCAAAAGTGCGATAGTAAAAGAAAATGAGGCCATAGTGATAGCGATAATGATGAGAAGGATCGCAAGAATGAGCATTCCCAAAAGATGAACTTCCAAATGAAAAAATAATACAGCGATGACGATAAGAATGATGCTCTGGACAAGAATGACTACCGGTGTGCGCAATACCAAACCGAGTACCAGGGCCAAACGGCTCACCGGCGTCACTCGGATACGCTCAATAAAACCAGTGCGGAGCTGATCAATCAAACCAAAGCCCGCAAACCCTGCTCCAAAAAGGACGTTCATGATAAGCAGGCCCGGTGCAAAAAATTGGATGGCGCTTGAGGACGGAAAACCCGGCGCATTGCTAATTCCTCCCAAAAACGGCGAGAACAGAACGAGATAGACGATTGGCTGAAACAAGCCAAAGAAAAGCCATAAGGGATTGCGCAACTGAATTAACAGCTCATTCTTGCCAATTAAATACGTATCAACAATAAGTTTTTTCATCCCGTTAGAGACAAGAAACGCTTCGCTGTTGTGAAGCATCTTCGTCAATATTATATAGTAATGCATATTTTATCATTTTTTTTATTTTTTAAAGCGTTTCTGTAGCGAAGCGGTCTCTAACGGGATCATATTTTTATACGGTTGCCTCAGACTCTTCGAGAGTGCGGCCGGTTAATTTTAGAAAGACATCATCAAGAGTAGGTCGTGATAATTGAATGGTTTTAATAAGAAAATTTTTTTGGTGAAGGGTATTCATGATGACAGGCAGACTTTCCTCTCCATGTTCAATATAAATATGCACAGTGTCATTTTTCACCTGACTTTCTTTAATAAACGAATGTACACGAAGGACAGCGAGCGCATCAGTGGCAATTTTTTCATCCGAAAAGCCGAGAATGATGCTATCCCCTGCTATTTGCCGTTTAAGCTCATCCGGAGCCCCAAGAGCGACGATGGTGCCATGATCCACAATAGCCACACGATGGCAGAGCGCATCCGCTTCTTCCAAATAGTGCGTAGTGAGAAAAACCGTCGTGCCTTGATCAATAAGTTTCTTTACCTGCTCCCACACTTGGGCTCGATTGTGCGGATCAAGACCAGTTGATGGTTCATCAAGAAAAAGAAGTTCTGGCCGATGGACGATTCCAGATGCAAGATCACATATTCGTCGCTGACCACCAGAATAAGTCGCAGTTTTACGATCTGCATAGCTTCCTAAAGCAAATAGCTCAATAAGTTCATTAACGCGATCAGTCGCTTCTTTTTTCTCCATACCATAGAGGCGAGCTTGAAGCAGAAGGTTTTCGCGGGCAGTTGATTCGCGCTGCATTCCTCCAACCTGGCTGACATAGCCAATGTGATTTCGAATTTCTTTACTTTCCCGCGACAAATCGAGACCTGCAATGGTGGCAGTCCCGCTCGTAGGCAGAAGAAGGGTGCAGAGCATGCGCATGGTCGTCGTTTTACCCGCGCCATTTGGCCCAAGCAGGCCAAAAATTTCGCCTTTTTTAACATCAAAACTAATGCCTTTCACGGCTTCCACAAGAACTTTTTTCTTTCCCCTGCCTTTTCCAGAAAAAACCTTCCGCAGATCTTTAGTTTCAATAATTGCTTCAACAGTTTTATTCATTCGATGATTATAACAAATTCAAATATTACTAAAAGTGATTCATGATAAAACTTTCTAATTCGCCAACTGTATCAAGTATTGCAACTAAATTTTTATGCGGTTCGCGGGCAAAATATGATCTGTCGTGCGCTCCCCATGTTACAGCGACAGTTGGGACATGTGCCGTATCTGCTTCACGGACATCACCTAAAGTGTCGGTAATGAAAAGCATGTCCTCGTTTGAAACACTATATTTTTCAGCAATCATTTTCAACTTTTCTGCTTTGTTTGTCGAAACTTCTTTTGTTCCTAGAAAATCAAAGAACTTCCTAATGCCAGAGAAATCAAGTAGTGGAAGACAGTTCTTCTCAAGAGCGGATGTATTTATTGTAAGAATAAATCCTTTCTCATATAGCGACTCCAAAAGTTCTCGTATGCCATCGAAAAGCGGCGCTTGGGATTTTTTAGCGGAATAAGCAGCTGTTCGTATTTGTTTTTCTGCAGGCGTCTCCTGAATTGGTTTGTTCGTGGCTTTAAATTTCTCCATCTCTTCATGAAAGTTGCCAGTCAACATTTCATTCATGTTTTTCTTGGTCAAAGAAGGATACCAATCAGTCAAAAAATCACTCACCAGTGTACTTGAGTCAAACAACACTCCATCCAAATCAAAAACTATGATTTTCTTTTTCATTTTTCTGATACTAACACATGAATGAGGTGCAACGTTCGATATAAGGTTGAAAACATCTTTCCAGAATTTTTGGCAATAATTAATCTCTATTTATACCCGCCATCAACCACAAGAACTGAACCGGTTATAAAACTAGCATCGTTTGAAGACAAAAATAAAACAGCTTTGGCTATCTCCTCTGGCTGGCCAAATCTTCCCAGGGCAATTTTTTCTGTTTCGCTTTTGGTAACCGACTTTGGCAATTTATTATTTATCTCCGTATCAACCCAGCCTGGAGCTATTGAGTTAACTCTAATATCCGGCGCAAGAGCTTGCGATAAATTTTTGGTCAAACTAATCACACCAGCTTTTGATGTATCGTAATCTGCCGAATCGGGACTAAGGGAATCAATGCCATTGGTTGAAGAAATATTGAGTATAGAAGCACCTTTTCTGCCTTTCATGTGAGGGACAGCATATTTGGCGCACAAAAATGTGCCGATCAAATTTACGGCAATCACTCGTTCCCACTGTTCAACTGTTTTTGTAAAAATAGGAATATCCCATACGATGCCGGCATTGTTAACTAGAATGTCAATTGCTCCAAACTGATTTACTGCACCTTCTATCATTCTTTTAACATCGCTCTCTTTCCCCACATCCGCTTGAATTGCAATTACGTCACTTCCTAACTTTTTAATTTCCTCGACTACTTCACGAGCTGCATTTTTATTTTTTACATAATTAACTACCACCTTTGCCCCTTCCTTTGCAAAAGCAATGGCTGTTGCCCTGCCAATTCCCCGGCTTGAACCAGTAATTAAAACTATTTTATCTTTGAATTTCATACTAGTGAAGATGATGGGTTAGTAGTTACAGTATACCAAACTTCCAAAGTAAAAATGATATTTTTCTTACTTTCGTAAAATCTTCTCCATCGCTTTTCCTTTTGCTAACTCATCTATGAGCTTGTCCAGGTAACGAACTTCTCGCATGAGTGGCTCTTTGATTTCTTCCAATCTCACACCACAAACAACGCCCGTAATTAAAGTTCGTGAAGGGTTCAATTTTGGAGCTTCGGCAAAAAATATTTCGAAGGTTGTTTGTTTCTTGATTTGCACCTCTAGCTCTTTCTGACTATATCCCGTTAACCAGCGAATAATTTCATCGACCTCTGCTTTTGTACGACCTTTTTTCTCCGCTTTCGCAATATACAAAGGATAGACATTTGCAAATATCATCGCATACACCCTTTTTACTGTTTCAGTATTTTTTGATTCCATTTTAAGTATCTTAAGCATAATGGAAAAAGAAAAGAACGCCAGCTTTCTCTAACGCCCTTTTCTTTTTCCGTTTGCCGAGGGTCAGGTACGAAGTTGGAACCTTTTTAACTAAAGATCTTTAAAAATCCTGAGATCTTCTTCAACCAACCATGTTCCGAAAGAATCCAAAATACCTATAATTGCCTCCTTATCCTCGGGGGCATTTCTTGTATACTCCTCAAGATTTTTTATGGACTCGGATTGCTCAAGATACTGTTTTGCAACAAGATCCGCCAAAATAGGAATCTCCATGGTATAAAAATCATTGTTCCAAAGAACTAGAGCCCCTGCATTTCGTATGCTCCTTTTGGCTATCCATGTTCCTATCTTCTTGATTTCTTCTGGCAAAGAAGCCCTTCTCAAGATCCTTACGGGCAATCTGTATATCCCTTTCTTCACTCAACCGTATCTTTTTCAATGTTTCTTTATCCAATTTATATGCAGGAAGCTCAGAAGCGAAATCTCTGCCATACGCGCAAGCCGCGAGAACTTTCATTTGGAATTTCTTATTTTCAGGAATGCTATCAATCGAAATGAGGTGGATCTCTATTCCCCGCTGAAATGGATATTTATTATCAAGGCTTTTCCTTTCAATATCGACCCACTCATCATATGCTTTTTCTATTTGTTCTTTGCTTAGACTTACAATTGTATAGGTATCAACATCAGATTTATTTTCCTGTGCTGTGCCTAAAGGCAGGCTTCCACCTACATACAAAGAGATGAGATGGCTCCCGAGATGATGTTTGCAAGCCTCGAGGATATCCTCAATAACCTCTTTCCATTTACCGGTAATATTTTCTGATGATGCGGATCTTATGAGAAACCGGTCTTTATCAATAAAGGTTCGTGACATGCGAATAGTGTAGCAAATTTACGAGCTGCCGGTCAGGGACTCGAAGCTAGATGCCATGATTCAGAGGCCTCCCCTAGTATCGACTTTTTGCCCAGAGCTGCGGGACTTGGAATCGCCCGCGACTTAAAATTTTTCGTCAAAAATTTTAGTCTGATCACGGATATTCGCCTGCTGACGAATTCCGCGATCCCGACTCGCTCGCCCTTGCTCGCTCCGTCTTTGAAATGCTTCGTGCGCTCGCATTTCAACACCGGCTCGGCATTTTTTCTAGTGAAAAAATATGCCTCCGCTGTCCGAGTCCAAGACGAAAGCAAAACTATTTGCTTTCTCCCCACCTCAAAATAGCAAGGCTATTTTTGCTGGGTGACGTGCATGATGTTCGAACCTTACAACGCAAATACCAACACATCGTCCGTTCAGTGTATCAATTTTTCAAGCAAAGATCTTCGTGTCCGTGTGAAGAGTGCCGGGGAAAGTTTTTCGATACTGAAGCGAGTTTAGCACGGAGGAAGTATCGCCAAAGGTGGAACTCTTTGCCGGAAACGGCAAGAGAGTGTTTACATAAGAAAAGGTGCGTGTGATCCGAGAATCTCACACGCACCGTTGTTATTCATCAGGAGTACAGCGCAACCAGATTTTTGGCTTGATGTACGGGCAATGACACGTCTGTAACCTGCCGCCACCCAATCTTGTAGGGTCGCTGCGCTTTCTTGGACACGAAGACATACAGGTATGGAAGGAAAAGCTTTCCGTTCACGGTACTTTTAGCAAGACCTTTCCACAAGTTGATCTCAATACCCTTCAGCGCAGTCGGAATGTACTCCAGGCAATCAATCATAGCTTTCGCATCACGGAGCCCAAGGCACCTACTCTGGATGGTGCCTCCGTCTAAGCAGAGGTATTCGTGGAGACCTTCTAAAGACACCTCCCAACTTTGCCCATCTGAAGATTTCCTCATATAGAGCCTGTTGCAACGCGCCTCCTCGCCGGGAGGAGTATCGTGCCAAGTCCAGAAATGAATCTTATCCATGTTGAACTCGTTTGGACCTGAATTCTCGTACTCTGGATGAAGAAGTTCGACGATACTATTTAGAAGCACAGCCCCCTCCAACAAAGGTCCTTGGTGTTGGACATCTTTCATGATGTCGGTGCCGTCAAATGGTCGCGAGCGATCGATGTGGATTATCCGCGACCAAGTCTCTTCCTTTCTGAGGAATTTTCTCAACTCCTTTAGCCAGGCTTGGGATGTTGGCCCCGCGATTTTTTGTAGTAGGTCTATCACCGGTCCACAGACGTCCTGCGGAGCGATACCGAGCATGTTATTAGACATGGTCAGCTCCTTTCATTTGTATTGTTATGCTGTCAGGCTAACCAAACGCGGTTTCGCCCCAGCAGAATGGGCTCGTAAACAAACACAATCTGCTGAAGCGAAATGAGGAGGGTTTTAAAAAACATCTGATTTTATAATACCATAACAAGGCCAATATGTACATGTTACGGTAAATTTCTAGGGCAACTTTTCACGTCACGAAACTTTGTCATGGATCGTTGTCAATATCTCTCGGCCGGCTGCTTTAGGCGCAGTCATCGACGCCTCGTCAGATCAGTCTATCAATTCTTTCAAAGAAGAGCTTCGTGTCCGTGTGAGGAATGCCAAGGAAGCTTTTTCGATGCTGAAGCAAGTTTAGCACGTAAGAAGGATCATCAAAGGTGGAACTCTTTGCCGGCCCCGGTAACCAAATGCTTGTTTAAAAAGTGAAAAGGCAGGCTACTTTAAAATTTCTCCCACAATTTCACAAACTCATCAGGCGCCATTTTAATATCTTTGAGGACGCCTCGCAGTGTTCCGATTTTCAATGGGTTATTGCCGTGAACAGGTACGACTGTGCGCAAATACCCTTTCTCCATGGCATGGTGAGAACCTCTCACCCGCACAATCAAAAAACCTTGCTTTTGAAGGAACGTAAGGAGGTCTTTTCCTGATAGTCGAGGAAATTTAGGCAAAGGAAAAATCCTTCAGACTGACTTTAATCTGCTTGAGACGTGTCGGTGGATTAAGTCGCGCTAAAGCATCATCAAGTCCAAAGGCTTCAATGTAGGTACGCAACCCTTCTTTTAAATCAGAGATGGCTTCCTCTTCTGTCTTCCCTTCACCATAGGTGGGAATGTCTGGTACACGAGCGGTGTACCCGCCCTGTTCTGGATCTGGAATGAGTTCGATGGTTAGGTGTTCCATAACAGGGTGATTATATCACACACCCCTTTTTCAAGCACACTCGAATATATACTGAATCGACTGGTGACGCCTGACGGCGATGGTACTCATATACCATCAAATTGAGCGCCACGTTGTCAATCAAGTGTCATCCTCGTCCAGAAACATTTAGGTTTACTTATGAGTAAACGTCACCTTTCTCTTCCGGCAGGATCACACTCCTTTTTGGAACTACTGATCGAGGATATCTTTAACGCGCAGAGTCCATATTAACCACCGAACTTTGTTCACAAGATTGGTCACCTTGTGAGTGGATAGAGAAAAGAGTCATGTCACTAGCACCAAACATTTTTGATTGGGCTAGAGTCGAAAGAATTCTTAAGTCAATGAATGATAAACTCGGCACTATCGAACACATTATGATCGATAGCGAGGATCAGGATAGGCTTGAGGAAGAAAAGTAGAGGTTCGATTCTAGGCGAACGCAGCATGACAACCAACTGGTTTTATTTCGTGGTTTTTGAGTCAGGTTCGATTGTCTAAGTTTCCTCAATTTTTAAACCACCGAACTAAGCCACAAAAATGTCGTGCTGGCCGACTTGAGCTAGAATCGTATCACACCAAGCCCCGCTTGGTGGTTAACTTGATTTTGCAACACTCTCACGACGCAACTTGAGCGCTATAATATTTTTGGCATTTTCCTCAGGATAGCCCCAAGCACGCTCAAAAACAGAAAGAGTGACTTCTTTATTTTCATTCGGAGGTGATCCAGGATCATGCAAAATCAAAGTGTCCTCAGAAAAGCCTTTTATTAAAACAAAATGTCCAGAATATCCATTCTCACTATATAACGCATGTGCGTTAATGTTACAGATTACGAGGTAGTCTTTATTCAAAAAATTACGGATTTCTTGAAAATCTGGGATTCTTAATTCTGGATTAACTTTTTCTAAAAGTTCCTTGGCATAAACAACCTCTTGATTAAGCTCGCTATATTTTATTTGAGTTTCACCTATCTCCCTGCCAAACATGCTTATTAAATACTGCCCTTTTTCTTTTACAAACCTTGAATAATCAAAAGCCTCAATATCTATCACCTCAAAACCGTTATTCTTCAACCACAAAAGTCCAGCAGATGACCACGTCCACAACCCGTCAACTTTGGCGGTTATCTTGTCTAATTCTTCCCAAGAAAAATCCCTCTCTGGGAGAAAAAACTTTAGAGCCATTTTCAGTACGGCCTGAAAACAGTGAGTATCATCAGGTGTATTTGGATAAAATGGGACTTCGAGATTTTTCATAAATTCAAAAGGACTCGGGCGAAATGACCTAGCTCAAACTGGCTGCCGGACTTGGAATCGAACCAAAATTTTCGCTTTCAGAGAGCGACGTCCTACCTTTAGACGATCCGGCAATATTAATGGATTCAAGAATCACGAGTAAGAATACAGAAAGAAAGCCTTTAATTCAAGCCATAGTTGAACCAGACTCAATTATATGATTATGAACTAATGAAAAAATCACTCATACCAGCCCTAGCTTTATTGCTTACGGCCCCTCTTGTGGTTTTTGGCCAAACAGTAAATCCCGATTCGGTGCCGGAAATTCATATTACCCGTGATGCCAAAGCCAATGTCTCGGGAATTCGAGTTGTCCAAATTTCCGGTACCACGTTTTATGGCGTAAGCACGTGGGGAAAAGTCTCACTTCGCTGGACAATAAAAACCACTGACACTACCGGATTTTATCGCCGGCTTGGCGAATCCACCAGCCGTGGGGAAATAAAAGTTGACGACTACCTCACCGTTACAGGGGATCTTGAAAGTGGCGACGATATTCTCGCCATTCAAGCAAAGACTATAAAAGATCTTTCAAACCAAAAAGAGAAAAGCGAACTCAAAGGGACCATTAGAAAGCTCGGATCTGACGGCTCAAGTTTTATCCTAACAACTGAAAACGATAAAGACGAAATAAATCTCTTATTCAGCACTACTTCATACATTGTCAAAGGCAGTCGAATAGTAGACGTAAGTGAAATTAAACCGGGCGACCGCGTCATGAATGTCTCTGGCACCCTCGATCATCTCGGCAAAACATTCGCGGTTCAAACCGCCCAGATTTATGTCGATCTTTCCCAATTTACATCAAGAAATTTTCAAGGCACGCTTAAGTCAATCGAAAGCACTGCCCTTCCCACAAAAGTAGTAGTAACCGTTCTAGGCAAAGAGTATACGGTGGAACTTGGAACTGACACCCCTGTCTTAAACAAAACCCGCGCCAAAGCTTCGCTTGCTCGTTTTATTATTGGCGACACCATCAGGTTTTATGGCGCCATCCAAGAAGGCAGTCCTACTCTCATCAAAGCCGAGATCATTAGAAATATTGACCTTTAGAGAGTAGAACAAGACTGGATAAAGATGCTATTCTGACAACGTGAAAAAGTCACTAAAAATGCCAAGAAGGCAGACGCTCTATTTCTGCATAAGCCTCTTTTTTGTTTTGTTTGCCATAACACTTTGTCTCTCAAAACAACTGGATGAAAAGTATAAGCGCCAATTTCCTGAAATTATTCTTGACCGGAATGGCGACATCATAAGCCAGAAGACAAATAATAAAGGTCATTATGTTTTAGAAACGAAAGACTTACCGAAAAATCTCGCTCGACTGCTTATCAAAAAAGAAGATCGCTTTTTCTACATTCACCAAGGGATTAATCCCGTAAGTATAGTGCGTGCTCTTTTTCATCTTGGAGCCGGTTCAAGCACTATAAGCCAGCAGTTGGTTAAAATTTTACTCGGCAACGAAAACAACCGAAGTCTCGCGATTAAACTGAAAGAGGTCGTCTACACTTTCTCGCTTGAGCTCTATCATTCAAAAAAAGAAATTCTTACGATGTACGGAAATTCGGTTTATCTTGGCAATCAAGCTCAAGGTTTCGCCACCGCAAGCGCATTCTATTTCAACAAATCTCTTGCCGATCTAACGGAGAACGAAACAGTTCAATTACTTGCCACCCTTTCAAACCCCACCAACCAAAATCCCTGGAAGAGCAAGAACATGACAGTAGCAACGGCATTGGCTCCGCGTTTGGGAATTAATTTTTCTGACTCCGAGTTAGACAAGGAGAAAAATGCCTCATTTCAAGGCCCTGCTTTTTTTGAACTAAGAAGCTTAGGAGTGAGGTGCGAAACAACTTGCCGCACCACCATTGACCAAAAACTGACATCGAAGCTGCGTGAAATTCTTGAACGAAATATCGAACATGCCTACGATAAAGGTGCCCGAAATGGAGCCATTGTTATTCTCAAAGAACCAGAGAATGAAATTGTGGCTCTTGTCGGGTCCCCTAATCCCCTTTCAAAAAACGATGGCGGCCAAATAAATATGGCCATCGAGCCGCGCCCCATCGGCTCAACCGTAAAACCCTTTATTTACCTCACTGCCTTTGAAAAAGGAGCGAGGCCCTACAGCTTAATCGAAGATCGCGAATATCGGTTTGAAATGAGCTCGGGCTTTCCGCTTTATCCGAAAAATTATGACGGAGAATACCGCGGCACCGTTACCGCCCACGAAGCCCTTTCAAATAGTTTAAACGTGCCGACCGTTAAAACTTTGGAATTTGTCGGCCTCAATAGTTTTTATGATTTTCTCAATCAAAAATTGTCCTTTATTCCTATTCAACCTCTTGATACCTATGCATTCGGCATTGCTTTAGGTGGACTTGAAACAGATCTTCTCACCCTCACCCACCTTTTCAGCATTTTTACCAACGAAGGGATGCTTTCCCCTCTTTCTATTTCGAGTAGTGAAAAGGAAGGAGTGGCAACTACATTTCTTCCACCGCATAATCGAGTTACAGGAACTACAAAAGTTTCAGACGAAAAATACATTCAACTCGTCAATAAAATTTTACAAGACCGCTTTACCGGCGCCGAACAATTCGGCCTGAAAAGCAATTTGAATTTAACTCAAACAAATTATGCGGTTAAAACCGGCACGTCTCGGGATTTTCATGATAGCTGGGTAGTCGGCTACACTCCAGATTTTATTGTTGGCGTATGGCTTGGTAATGCAGAAAACAAACCACTGCAAGAACTGTCAGGACAAGCGGGGGCAGGACGAATTTGGCGGGAGACCATGGAGCTTATGTTTGCGACTGAATACAATAAAAAAACCTCTTTCCCATCTGATAAGATAGCTTTTATTCGTATTGGCAATTCCGAAGATTTTGGCCTGCCGGAAGATGTGGTCTCAGAGCATATCTCTGTTTTAGCCGAGGAAAAACTGATTCTTGAGCCACATGAACACGATACTTTCCAAATGTTTTCTTCTCTTTCTATTCCACTCGAAGCGTCAGAGTCAGTGCACTGGCTTGTTGACGGAGAAGAAATTGGCTATGGAAAAAAAATATCCTTCAAGCCAAGAAGCCTCGGCACATTTAAGATCGAAGCACAGTCCACAAAGAAGTACGAACAGATCACCATTAGTATTACTCCAAAACCTTAAAGTAGCCGCCTTCGGTTCTACCAAAAATTTCTGGGAAATATAACTCACTAGCTACTGCTGGTAAATGAAGGTAGGTGCCAGGCACTTGGGCACGAATGAAATATTCATACTCATAGACACCTTCAGGCATATTCTCTTTGAAAAGATAAAGTCGATCATCATGAGATTCTATGAAGTCGGGGTAGAATTTCGTGGAGATTGGTTTTTGCAAATCCGCATACGTTTCCGGACCTGGAGGAGTCTTATCTTGGCCAAACAATGAATCGAAAAGCGAGAAGCCTTTCTTGCTTTTTTGCGAAGGCAGAGAAGGAACAGGAAGAGAATCACCGTAGCCAAGCTCGTAGCCTGGACCATTTTGGGGAGTACTTACTGTTTTATCTTCAGTCTCTAAATTGGTATTAACTAGTTCAAAGCCAGCAGGAATAAAATCTTCGATGGCAACGTAGTGATAATTTTTTGGCGTAAGCACAGTCAAAGTGCCTCGCAACACCTCTCCAAGCTTCGCTTCAAAAACCGGTGTTGTCTTATCGGTATCAGAGACGGCATAGATATTTCTAATAATAGTGATGCCTTCATCGCGAGGCGGTACTTTTTCTATCGGCAAGAAATATCGGAGAATTAAGTCGTAATAGAAATTATTTTGAAGCTCATTTCGGTTGGTGCGGGTAAATGTCACGGTATGAACTTTTTCAGGTTCAATAGTCCCGACAGGCAGAAAACCTGTCATCGTTTTCAGAATAGTTTTAGGGTTAAAATCAAAATTGAAAACTTTTTTCTCATCAAGTGAAACCGCAAGCTTAAAATCTGATTCAGTCTCGCGATTCAATTTCAAATAATCAGTCATGGCATCAACAACTGAAAGAGTATTTACACTACTACCCCAACCTCCGTCTTTGCTTCTCGACAAGAGAAGCCAGCGCAAAACTTTTTCAAAAAGAGGACTCTCTTCTCCACGTAGCGTCATCGCCTTGAGAAGCAGGGCCGTATCGCGAACAGAGGTTTCATAATAGTCATAATAGAAACGATTGTCAGAATTCTTTAGATACGCCCCGCGGCCGTCAACGGCTACTCGATTCTCGAGAACATCAAAAACGCGGCTGCGTTCAGAACTGCCAAATTCAGAAATTGAAAGAAGAGCAAGATACCCAAGCGTCAAACTTGAACTATTTTCATTCAAAAACTTCTTATCATATATATAGCCGGACACCCGATTTAAGAGAGCACTCCTACCGGAAACCTCTAACCCCGAAAGCGTATACGCAGTTAAAATGGCCAGATCTTTGTCCTGAGCGTAACTCGGAGAGGTATTTATTTGAGTGGCAAGATAGTCGGCTCCCCGAGAAAGTGAATAGTCACTCACAGAATAGCCAGCCCCACGTAATTGTTTCAGAGCCTCAATAACGTGGAGGGTCAGATAAAAACTTGATGGCATATTTTTGTAATAGGTAAAACCACCATCAGCATTTTGATTTTCGTACAAGCGGTTAAGACTCTTGGTGACAGCTTCATCAAGAGACAAAGGCTTTCCTTCAAACTCTACGGTTTTCAAGTCGAAAGACTCACCAACATTTTTTATATTCAGACCTTTCTTTACAATAGCAATGGCTTCTAGCTTACTTGCCATCTGCTCTCCTGAAGCATAAGGAATGGAAAGAAGTGAGCGTAAGGCACCTGAAAGATAGACGGCCATCGTTGCATTAGTGTTGACGGTCACTTCCCCTTTGTCTTTAACTATTCCTTCAGGAATATAAATATATTCTTTTGCGCTGTTCTGTTTTGAAGCGTTGGCTGTAGCGGAAGCTTCGTAGGTATCATTTGGAGTAATACGAATACTACTTACAACCGTATCCTCAAAAGCCTCATTTTTTGCAGAAAGAGTAAATGAATGAAAACCACGATCCAAAGTTTCTGGCGCCTTCACTTTGAAATAGATTGTCTTTGATTCGCCGGGCGAAAGAGTAAGTGCCGCATTACTATTACCTTCTATGCTTAAGGTTATATCACGGAGCGAAAGAGAGAGGCGCTGTGTTTCGTTGGTCTGATTAAAAACTGTACCGCCGATAAAGAAGCTGTCGCCGGGCACTATGAAGCGGGGGCGTATGGGCACAAGCATAATATCCTTCCGAGCTTTTATTTCCTGATAATTTACTCCAAGCTTTGTGTCTTTCGTAACAGCAAGCGATTCCACCTGCCAAGTAGTCAAATTGTCCGGCAACGTAAAGGTGACCGTAGCAGTACCAGTAGCGTCAGTCACGACATTCGCTTTCCAAAAAGCGGTATCACGAAAATCGCCCCGAGCTCGTTTAGCTAAATCTTCCGGATCGTTGCCACCTCCGCCGCCCTTGCCGCCAGTGGGAATAGGTACTTCATACAGAATATTTTTAAGATTGCTTGCTGTGGTCACCGTCAATGGGAAACCGTCATAGAAAAAGATAAATGGATTTTTCTTTGGGTTTCCCTTGAGAGCAAGAACGGAAAGGTCAGCCACCGCAACGGACACTTCAGCCGGTACAGGCTTACCGAGATAATCAGTCGTCTTAACGGCAAGTGAAACCTTTTCGCCCGGCAAATACTGTTTTTTGTCTGAAGTAACTTCAACGTTAAGTTCATGCTCCTCGGCATCAACAGAAAGAGCGACCTGACCAAATTTAATTTCGGGATCGTTCGAAAGCAGAAGTACCGAAGCAAAAATGTTGGGAGCGTATTCTTTTCGGATTGGGAGATAAAAGTCGAAAAGATTACGATCAACATTTGCAATTTTGTAATCAAAAACTTTGCCACGATCAACAGTGATAAGCGCCTTGGCTTTTTTATACGGAGATTTAACAATAAAATGAACCGTATCGCCATCTTTGACATTGAGACGATCGGCTTCAATTTCAAGCGTGGCATTATTCTGGGGCTCGATACTCACCGTTCCCTCTCCATACACGTAAAGATTAGTGGCACCTTCAATGGTGTTGCCCAAAGAATCCGTAGTAGAAAGAGTAATTTCATATTCTCCTTCTTGGTCCAAAGAAAAAGTATCGTCCCAATTGCCCTTTCGGTCGGTGCTAAAACTTGTTTTCTTTACTTGGGTTTTTTGTTTTTCAGAAGAGTAATAGAAACCGCCGTCAACTTCACGACGCTTAAAAACATTCCAAGTGATTTTATTAATCACCAGAGAAATCGAGCCTTTGGGAATTGGCAAGCCCTTAGTATCGACGCTTTTTGCTCGCAAAGTGAAATTTTCATTTTTGCCTATAAAATAATTATCTGTTTTGACACCGAGATACAGTTCGCCTCGATGAACAATAAATGACTTTTGAGTGGACACTGATTTGCCGTTCTCATCGGTTACGGTCATGTGTACCACAAAAATTTTGCTACCTTCGTCGTTCGGTTTTTTATAGAGAGTTTTGAAATCAAGAGAATGTTCGATTTTAGCTTTACCGTTTTCATCAAGTACGGTACTGTCACGGAAAAGGAATTGATCGCCATACCCACAGCGATAACAGGAATACCATCTTTTGCCAAAATTAAAATACTCATCACTGTAACGATCAAAATAATAATCTTGGGAAGTGACAGAATATTGAACTTTACCTTTTGAAACCGGCACGCCAAAATAATAATTGGCATCAAGATTCAATTTCATAGTTTCCCCCGAAATATATTCTTCTTTGTCACTCGTCGCATCAAATTTAAATGCCGCTCCTACGTATTCTTCAACGTCAAAGTAGCCGCTCTGGCCAAAAATTTCTATTCGATAGGTACCAAGAGAGGCTGTGGGCGGCAATTTGAATTGAGTATTGAAAGTACCGTAGTCGCTTAGGGAAAGAGCCTGACTGTATATTTCAGTGCCCCTACTGTCGAACACTTTGAGCGGCGCTTTCGATTCGTTCCATATTTTGTAACTACCGTCATAGCCGATGCGATCGATCCCACGGACAAAAACGTCTTGGCCCGGCCGATAAATAGGCCGATCTGTATATATATAGGTTTTTCCGGACTCTGCCGCCATCTGGCTCCACTGAACATTATCAGTCCAATCGGAAACAATGGCACTTTCGGATCCCGAAGTTACCACCACCCCCCTTACGTTCTTAATAACTTCGGTTTGGGCTATTCCTTCAACGTTTGTCGCCACCGATTTCGAAAAAGCAAGATTCTCACCCTTCGCATTTTGAGTATACAGAGAAACCGTGGCGCCGGAAATTGGCTCCAGAGTTTTGAGTCGAGTTACCCAATATAGATTTTGGCCCGGCTCGGAAAGAGCTTTATCAGAAACTCGCGTCGATTCTTCGCGATAATAATTATTATAAGGTTCTTCCCATTTGACGCGCTTCTCTGCTACGCCAAGGGTGGTGACGCTTACATAGGTTCGTTCATACAATTGATTTTTCAGACCATCGGGGCCGGCATACTCCTCACGATAAAGTGGATGGGTCAAAGTCACAATATAGTGGCCGGTAACTGCTGGAAAATAATCGGCCAAGTTAACTTGGAAATAATTATTCACCCAATAGCGTTTGGGCAATGTAATCGTGTCAGTGCGAATTGATTGGCACACTACCCCCTCTTCCGCTTGAGTGCGTGATGGCTGATTGGAAAGTACAGAAAGTAAATTTTGCGGTGTAACCTTGCAGATGGTCATTCTCACATCCTCGAGATTTTCGGCAGCAAACGTAAGTTTGGTCTTGTCGGGTGTCGTAACGTTATAGACTTTCTGCAATGAATGAAGGCGGTAATAGATACCTTCAGCTTTTTTGGTTGTAAAGGAAAGCGCTCGCGAGAATGTTTGGCCAAACTCGTCAGTTAATTTCAGTGAAAGAGAATAAGGGGTCTCCGGCAATAAGCCGTAGCGAATATGAGTTTCAAATTGATTAACAGCACATTTACTGTATTGAACCGATTGAGGCGAGACGAGAAATGAATTTTCCCATCTGCCGAATACCAAACGATTGTCGCTCGATAAAGCAGTTTTGTAATCCTCTACGCTTTGGGATTTAATCGGGGTATTAGAACAAAGAACTAATTCTTCCAGGCTAGCATTTTTATCAGCATTTTGTGGTATCGTTTTTAAAAGCGTGAAGCTTGGATACGTGATAACAGGGAGAATAAGCGGTTCAGGATTTATTTCTACGCCGTCTGTATTATAGACATGAGTAAGGGCTATGTTAAAAGCTTCGCTTGTCGAGAATTTTTTTGAATCGAAAGAAAAAATAAGAACTCTTTTATCAGCCTCCTTGAGACAGTCCCCTCCACTGCTATAAACAATTTCTCCGGAAGCATCAACTTTACATTTTTCGCCGTATGCAACTCCAGCAAGATTCTTGGTCTTGATGTCAGTTTTATCTTTGTCGATATCTTCGTAAAAAGTAACAACGAGCGTGCCAGTTGGATCAAATAAATCCGGCCGCACCCACGTTGATCGATCCGAGACAGCGTGAACAGATTCTATTATAGTAGGAACAGTGAAAGTCGAACTTCGAGGTTCAATTAAAATGATATCGCCTTTTTCCGGCACAGCCTTTGCAATACTCAACACATACGAAGAATTAAAATCCCAAAACCCTTCACGGCCATGGGAATCAGTTTTTTGAAATATATTTAAAATCGAGCGGTCGATGAGCTCTTCTATTTTTTTGGTTTTGGGATTATACACAGATCGAATGCCGTATCGAATTTCAATAGGCACAGCACTACCTCCTGCTTTCCGGACAGTTATAAAGGGAGAGGTCTTCTTGTCATCAACAGGCTGATTAAAAGAAATGGTCACTGGCGCATCATGCAAAATAGTTCCATTGGCAATAGATTCATACCGCAACGGCCGTGTAATAAACTTCACCTCTTGAGGCTTGACCGAAAGGCCGTCAAGAGAAGTCAGACCGTCTTTAATACTAACGACATAGTGAGACGAGCGAATCAGACCATTCTTTGGAATAAATTGAAGATTTCTGGTGCTTATCCATTTAAATTTCCCCTCTGTCTCGGGAGTAATAACAATGGGCACTTCTTTTTTTTCAAGCTCGCTCAATGTAGTGAGCGGAACCATCGGCCGGTTAAAAATAAAAGTGATTGACGAGTGTTCATCTGCCTCGCTTCCGGGTTTCGGTAATACCGTCTCGATTTTAGGGTCCTCATCAACTAAAAAATCAGCCCGCATCTCAAGCTCTACTGAGGCCAGTTTGACAGCATAATGCATGCCTACCTTCAATTCGCCTTTCGGCTGAAATGCGATCTGACGCGGCGAATCAACACTAATCCACCCTCCACGGATTGGCGGGTCAAAAGTAACTGCGGCAGCCGCTTCGGCTTTATGTAGACCCTTCGGTAACGTCAGCAAAATAGCGGCACTCTTTGAAATTTTTTCTGACACTAATGAATACGCACTGCTATATTCCTTCGATGGCAGACCACGGATAATGCCAGACTTTGAAAAAATACTTACGAGAACGAGAGCCGTAAGCACTAAGAGAACAGTGACGAGAATTCGTCTATGCGCTTTTATCCAAGAGAAAACAAGCGTTCGTGATAATCTTTTAGGGGCAGGAGTCGAGGACTCGGGTTGTTTCAAAGGTTGGTCCACAAAAATAGCTTAGTAGTGATATGCTAGCACAAAAAACTGAAATGAAAAGTATACTAAACTTTATTTTCAAACGGAGCGAGTGAGCCCCGATAGTCATCGGGGCGCAAGACCTTGAGCTCCGATGTCCATCGGAGCGAAAGGTGTACCGCCTCTGTAAGAGGAAATGAAAGTGTCTTCACTTTCATTTCCGAGCGGAGGAGAGAATTCAAAGAATACCTCGTAGCTTGCTACGAGGTACAGAGCGAGTCTTCGAGCGTGACTCCGGGGTCCGTTATGCCTCGGAGTCGATACTTCTTTATTCGAGACCGAGAACATAGAGACCCTTTTCTTCGATTTGTTTTTTCTGGCCAAACGCGTCAAGGTTAAATTTATAGACATACTTTACTTCTTTCTCAATTGCCCGGCCGGTATGTTGCTTCATCCGCTCGTCCCACTCTTCGAGCACAATGGTGTCGCCTACTTCCACCTTAAAATCGGCCAGCCGAACATCAAAGGTTTTTTTACCCGATATCATATCACCGAAGAGATTCATCCACACTTTTTTGCGTATTATTGCCATGGTCTATATAAATGACACATACAAAAAGAGCCGCACTTTAAAGCGGCTCTTTTCTCTTCATTTTAAATTTTAGTTCACACGACAAGACGATCTTTCCGTAAAGCTGTTTTTCTTTACCCAATAGGTAGCAGTGAAAATGTATGTTTTCCATACCAGTATCAGCAAATAAAAAGCAAATTCATCTCTTACGATAAGTATAGCACCCCCGGGAAACGCGTCTACTCTTGAAATGGTTATCTCTTTCGGTCTAGTGCAGCCTTAATAAAAGCAGTGAAAAGTTTGTGCGGGTGAAGTGGCCGAGCTAGAAATTCCGGATGAAATTGAGTGCCGAGAAAGAAGGGATGGACTTTACGGGGCAATTCGACGATTTCCATCAGTTTACCATTAGGAGAAGTACCGGAAAAAATGAGGCCGGCATCTTCGAGTCGTTTGACATATTCATTGTTCACTTCATACCGATGACGATGTCGTTCACTGATTTCTCCCGCGCCGTAGGCGGCGCGGGCGAGACTTCCCTCTTTTAAGAGACAGGGATAAACGCCAAGTCGCATTGAACCGCCATAATTTCCTTCATCTAATTTTTTCTTTTGATCCGGCATGATATCAATGACTAAATTTTTGCCACTCGAATCAATTTCTCCCGTATTTGCATCTTTAATGCCTAACACATTGCGGGCATATTCAATAACAGCAAGTTGCATGCCGTAGCACAGACCAAAATATGGGATCTTGTTTTTCCGCGAATACTCAATGACTTTCAATTTACCCTCGATACCCGACTCACCGAAACCGCCCGGTACAATTAAGCCATCAAATTTATTAAGCGAACTTGTCTTGGCTTTGCCCGTTTCAAAATCTTTGGCATTGACCCAAAATAATTCTAGTTTCGCACCTTCGGCACCTGCCGAAAACTTCAAAGCTTCGATTACAGAAATATAGGCATCGGAGAGCGTAAAATCGCCAGTATCAAAATATTTGCCCACGATCGCAATGCGAGCGCGCCTTTTCGCTCCTTTCATTTTGCCGACCATGGCCCGCCATTCTACTAAATCTTTTTTTCGAGGTTTCAAGTCAAAAAAAGAAAGGACTCGATCACTCAAACCGTCATTTTCAAAATTAATTGGCACTTCGTAAATACTTTCAATATCAGGGGCCGAAATAACATTATCAACCGGCACACCGGTCGAAATGGCAAGTTTTTCTTTACGCTTATGATCAAGTGGTACTTCAGAACGGGCAATGATCATGTCAGCGTTGAGACCATAAGAATTTAACTGACGCACCGCATTTTGCGTCGGCTTGGTTTTCATCTCCCCTATTTTATTCGGCACCGGCAAATAGCTAACCAACACAAACATCACATCGTGCGGGTGACGTAATTTCAAAATACGCGCCGCTTCAAGAAAAATAGCATTTTGATATTCGCCAACGGTGCCGCCGATTTCAAAAACAGTAATATCTGATCCGGTTTTAGCAACTGACGCTTCAATGCGGCGCAAAATTTCTTCAGTAATATGGTAGACAGGCTCCACACACTTGCCTTTGTAACCGAGGGAACGTTCCTTATCAATGACGTACTTAAAAATCATACCGTTCGTCATGTAGTTTTCATTGGGCATATCTTCGTTCAAAAATCGCTCGTAATTACCCATGTCCTGGTCAGTTTCAAGTCCTGAATGCAAAACAAAAACCTCGCCGTGCTCGGTGGGATTCATAGTGCCTGCGTCGACGTTAAGATAGGGATCGGCTTTGATAAGCGAAACTTTGAAGCCTTTTGATTTTAAAATAGTGCCGATAGAAGCAGTCGAGACACCTTTACCAACTCCTGACATCACACCTCCGATAACGAAAATGTATTTGTGACCGCTCTTTTTCATAGTGCCCTCAATTATACAACTTGAAAGCTACCCGTCTATCTTGCGAGATTTACATTTTAGTTGCGGGAAAAGAAATTATTCTAATGAAGTAGTGGTCGCAGTAGAAGTTGCGGTTGAAGTGGATGAAGAAGCGTTTAGGTTTGAGGGTATAGGGTTTAGGGTGGGAGAAGAAGATGCTGGAGAGAGAGGAGTAGAGGAGGCAACAACCCCCTCGCCAGCAGACTGGCTCTCCCCCTTTTCTAAGGGGAAGCTTAAGGGGGTGGGTTTTGGTTTAACGACGACTTCTCGTGTTGAAGTGGCTCTATTACCGGCTTGGTCAACGGCTGTGTATATAACAGAGTAGGTACCGGGGACTTTAGTATCAATGACATCTCCGGTGGTGTGGAGACCGAGGTTTTTGTCAGTGTTGTCAGAGACAGTAGCACCGAGGTCGATGTAGGGAGTACCAAAGTCGAGTTCGGTGGGATTGAGGCCGAGGA
>JGI1358J11329_10000462_pt1 | contig 36480 bp, 33 predicted proteins | sample Subgroupgradi54m_FD_11329 | JGI IMG/M metagenome (IMG submission 11329)
GGGCTTTGATGTGTACCTTTCAAGTATTTCTTTAATCGTTCTTTTAGAGGTTAATTCCATTAGATTTGTTATTATTAATTGTATCATACATTTAGGTTAAAAAACGGATACATTCAGAGTTTGCAATGTTGTGTATAAATGCTTGACCTAGGTGCTTGAAAATGATATTTTTAGCTTAGCGTTTTATTTAACTAAATCTGAAAGTTTTGGATAAATTTTCCGGTAAAAAAATCAAAAAAGGCAATTTTTGGGGATTCTTGAAAAATCACCCTTTTTATTTTACTTTAAAATCAAAAATTGCAGGTATTTTTAATAGAAAAGGCGATTTCGCAAAAAAATTAGGACATCATTTTTACTTTAACTTAGCCTCTTTTGTTTTAATGGGTTTTTTGTTTTTTGCTTCAGGAAGCTTTGCAGAACAGAATTATTTAAATTCAGGAAATATCACAAACTCTCTTGTAACTAATAATGCAGAATCTGGAACTGACAGTCCCTTTTTCAGCCAAAATAATTCCTTAGCCCTTGAAACGCCAGATCTTAAAATAGAAGACAATTTCATTTATGGTATTTCAACCCCAAGAGTTTTAACCACTCAAACCTTGGGAGATATTTTTGGGTCAGCATCTCCTCAAAGTAGCAAGGATGTTATAAATTATACCGTCCAGCCAGGAGACACCATAAGTTCTGTCGCTCAAAATTTTAATATTTCTTCTGATACCCTGCTTTGGTCAAATAATTTGGCATCTGGTGCATCCCTTAAGGAGGGCCAGAATCTTGTTATACTGCCTGTTTCAGGCATATTATACATCGTCAAATCAGGAGATACGGTGGGTCAGATAGCTAAAATCTATAAGTCAAAATCAGAGGATATCATTTCATTTAATAATTTAGCCAACGAAGGAGACTTGTTTATTGGAGATATTTTAGTTATTCCCGGGGGAGTTATGCCTAAAAGACCAGTTCCATCTATTGTTCAAAATCCTGTTCCAGACAGCTTCTTCATATATCCTGCAGAAGGACTGATTACCCAAGGACTTCATTACTACAATGCTATTGACCTAGCTAATCAGTGCGGAACTCCTGTTTATGCTGCTGCTTCAGGAACAGTACAGAGAACAAGGTATGGATGGAATTACGGTGGCGGAAACCAAGTAACCATTTTGCACTCTGGCGGAATAGTAAGTTATTATGGGCACCTGCAGACGATATTTGTAAAATCAGGAGACAGTGTTACTGTTGGAGATAGAATTGGTCTCATGGGTCAAACAGGTTTGGCCACTGGATGCCACGTTCACTTTGAAGTCATAGGAGCAAAGAATCCGTTGGCAAGATATTCTGTTGGAACGACGCTTAAATATAAGTAATAGTGACACCAATTACTAATACACACTAATATACAAATTAAAAGAGTTATTAATTTAAATTAATAACTCTTTTTGGTTTTATGTATGTATTTCTAAAATTTACTATTAAGCCAAGTTTTATTTTAGAAGCTTTGAGATATCTTATCATTTGAAAATAATCTTCTTTATTTATAAATTTCTTAGCTTTTATATCAAGTAAAATTTTATTTTTTATTATAAAGTCAACTTTATTGCTCCTATCATTAATGATGGTATTTATTGGTAAAACTTTTTCCCTTTCAAAATGTAATCCAGATTTTTTAAACTCTATTTCTAATAGGTTGCCATACTGAATTTCGCGACAAAATCTACCTAACTTATTGTGTGCTTCAAATAAGATGCCAGTAATTTTGTAAGATAGTTCAGGATATATTACTTTATTTTTTATATTCGTAAATTCGTGTGTCATTTGTAAATTAGAGTCGCTTTTAATCTCGTAATCGATACATTAAAGCTTCAGCAATGTGTTCTTTTTGAATATTTTCTGATTTGGCTAAGTCAGCTATGGTTTTGGCAACTTTTAAAACCCGATGATATCCCCTGGCAGATAATTTTCCTGAATCTACGTATTTTTTTAAAAGATCTTTTGAATCCTGCCCATGTTGGCAGTATTTTTTTATTTCGGGTATCTGCATTTCTGAATTCAGCAATATAACTCGGCCTGAAGTTTCCTTAAACCTTTCTTTTTGAATAGATCTTGCCTCTTCTATTCTTTGCCGTAAAGCACCGCTTTGTTTTTCAGAAGAGTCGGATGCCAATTTTTCATATTTTACCGCTGGAACTTCTATAAAAATATCTATCCTGTCCATTAAAGGTCCAGAAAGCTTTCTTCTATACATTGATATTTGAGAGTTTGTACAGGAACATTGTTTTTCAGGATTTTTAAAATATCCACAAGGACAGGGATTTGAAGCAGCTATTAACGTAAACTGGCTTGGGAAGGTGAACGTATTTTTTGCCCTAGAAACGGTTATTTTTCCATCTTCAATGGGTTGGCGTAATGACTCTAAAGCATCTCTGTGGAATTCAGGGAATTCATCTAAAAACAAGACTCCTCGATGGGCTAAGGTCATTTCGCCCGGCCGTATCGGGTTGCCTCCGCCAATTAAGGCAATTTCTGAAAGAGTGTGGTGGGGGGATCTAAATGGCCTCTGGATTATCAAGTTTTGATGTTCTTGCAAAAGGCCTGCAACGCTGTATATTTTTGTGACTTCAATAGATTCTTCGATAGTTAAGGGAGGCAGTATTGAAGGGAGCGATTTTGCTAATAAGCTCTTTCCTCCCCCCGGAGGACCGAAGAAAAATAAATTATGGCCTCCAGCCGCCGAAACTTCTAAAGCTCTTTTTGCATATTCCTGACCCTTTATCCATCCAATATCTATTTCAGTTTGTAGTGAATAGTGAGTAGTCGGTAGTTCATTATGTATTGCAGGTTCAATCATTTTTCTGTTTTCTAAATAAGATAGAGCTTCAGATAGAGATTCAACTCCGATGACTTTAATGCCTTGTATCAAAGCGGCTTCCACGGCATTTTGTTTTGGCAGTATTACTTCTTTCATTCCCATGTTTTTTGCCATTAAGGCAAAGGATAAAGCTCCTTTTATTTTTCGTAAGTTGCCGTCTAAAGAAAGTTCTCCTAAAAATATTTTGTCTTCAGCATTAAAATCAGTCTGTTTTGAAGCCAACAAAAAAGCCAATGCAATTGGCAGATCATATAAAGATCCTTCTTTTTTAAGATCAGCAGGGGCTAAATTTACCAAAACTCTGAACGTCCTGTTGTAAGGGGATAATAATTTAGAGCTTTTTATTGCAGACTCTATCCTTTCTTTTGATTCTTCAACTGCTTTATCTGGTAAGCCCACAATAGTAAAAGACCTTAGCCCATGAGAAACATCTATTTCTACTTGGACTAACTTGGCGTCTAAGCCAACAATGGCTGCTGATAATACTTTTTTAGGCATAAAATAAAAAGCCTCACAGCAGACTTTATTAGTTTTGATTATATCACTTTATCACAAAAAGAAAAGGCCTGGAAAAAAGTTTTTCCAAAGCCTTTATTGTTTTTCTCCAGAATACCCTCCTTTGTTTAATGGGGGGATTTATTAGTTGTCCTCTTCTTTTAAAAGGCCGGCGTTTTGGAGCCGAGCCTTCAAAACTGGATAGTCAGCTTTTGCCTTATCGAAGCTGGTTTTGAGGTTGTCGAGTTGGTTTTTGGCGAATGTAATCCGGTTTCTTGCGTTCGTTTTGTCTTGTGCGTTGGAATCCCTGTTCTTTAAAAGCTTCCGGAGTTTTTCTTTCTGATCATCTATGTACTTCTCTCTTTCTTCAATCAATGCCGGAGACCGAGAAATTATGGACATAGTGTTCGAATAATCTGCCGTGAGTTTCTCTTGCTCCTTGGCAGTTATTGGCTTGGTCGTTGACTGAGGCCTTGACTCAGCTTGAGTTTTGGGCTCGGGTTGAGTTGAGGGCTGTACAACAACCTGCACTGTAACACTTGGCTTTCTGGCGTCCGAATCAGCAGATGTAGTCGGCTGGGTCGATTGCTGGTCAGCAACTGTTTCAACTGGTTTTGTTGATTGGGTCGGCCTTGCAACTGCAGCTGCGGCTTGAACAACGGGCTTAGCTGTTTCAATTGGCATCTCGACAAGTTGAGGCTTAACCGGCCCTACAGTAGGTATAGCTGGCATTGAAGTGACGATGGCTTCGGTTGGTTTGGCATCAGGCTTTCTGCTGTAGGTTATTGCAAAAAATGCAACTGTCCCGATGAACAAAAGACCGAAGAAGCCAGCAGCAACCCCAACTCCTACTAGGAGGATTGGGTTGATTGTTGGATCTGACCTTTCCGGTGTGACCTTCGCTTTTGTGGTCGAAGGCTTGACCGAACGACGCCCCACTGTTTCATTGATACCGTTTTTTCTACTGCTAACAGAAGACATTTTAGACCCCTTTTTTCTGGAGACTATGTTGGGAAAGACACCAAAAGTACATTACTCTTGGCTTCTATTTTAATTCTATAATGTTTAATGTAGATGTCAAGCTATTTAGCAAATAAAAAAGCCTACACTGTAGACCTTTTTATATTTTAAATTTTATTAACTATTGCACTTCATGCAAAGTCTTGCTTCTGGATTTGCAAGCAATCTCTCTTCCCCTATTTCTTTCTGGCATTTTTCGCATTTTCCATAGTCTCCTTTTTCCATTTTTGAAAGTGCCAAATTGATATCTTTTAATCTTAATTCAAGATTATGTTCTACGCTTAGCATATTGTCGTATTCTTGCATTTCATCTGCTTCTTCTTCCATATTGCCCATTTCTCTATTTGGATACCTTGTGTTCCAATTGTCTTTTTGGTTTTGGTCTTCTGTCGCAAAACTGCCCAGCTCTTTTTCAATAGTTGATTTTTCGCTTTCTAGTTTCTCTTTTAATTGTTCAAGTATTTTTTTATCCATATTTTAAATTGGTTCCCTATACGAATCCTGTTTTTTAAAATCACCTGATTCGTTTATTTTTCTTGTTTCCTCGGCTTTCGGTTTTTCTAAAGTTGATTTTGACATTTGATTTTGTTCTGGTTTTTGTCCCGGCATTGCTTCGGGCATCTTTGTTGGAGTAGGCATTTTTAAATCGTTTGATTGTTCTGACATTAGGGGTGATATTGGTTTTTTAACAGGTTCTGCCAAAGTCGGCGTCTTTACAGGAGCTTTTATATCAATTTTTTTAATCCTTGATCCTTTGATATCTTTCTGCATCGTTCTTATGTTATCTCTTTGGATAGATATGTTATTTGTCATTGCTTTAGTTGGTAGTTTGTAGTTGGTAGTTTGTAGTCGTTCTACTCACTACTCACTAAAAACTACTCACTATTTTTTTGGCTTAAATCCTGCCATCTTGGCTGATAAATTTATTCTACCTAATTCATCAACTGAAACTACTTTGACGGGAATAGTTTCTCCTTCTTTTACTACGTCTTGAACACTTTTTATTTTTTGAGGTACAAATTCAGAAATATGAACTAATCCGGATTGCCCTGGCAGGATATCCACAAAAGCTCCAAAATCCATAATTTTTCTTACGGTTCCCTGATACGTTTCTCCAATCACAACTTCTTTTACGATCCCTTTTATATGTTCTGCTGCTCCTTCCACCATTTTCTGATCTTGTCCTGTAATAATAACCAATCCAGAATCATCAATGTCAATTGCTACTAAATACTGCTCTATGATTTTGTTGATAACACTGCCCTTAGGACCTACAACTTCGCCAATCTTTGATGGATTAATGTGCATAGATAATATCTTAGGTGCATAAGGAGACAGCTCTTTTCTTGGTTCTGAAATTCCTTTCTTTATTATATCAAGAATTTTCAATCTTGCATCCTTTGCTTTGTCTAAAGCTTCTTTCATGATTTCTCTATTGATACCATCTATTTTAATATCCATTTGAATTGCAGTTATTCCGTTCTTGGTTCCAGCTACCTTAAAATCCATATCCCCAAAATGATCTTCAGGGCCTTGGATATCGGTTAATAGTTTATACTTTCCAGATTCTTCATCTTTTGCAAGGCCAATTGAAATGCCGGCTACGGGTTCCTTAATCGGCACTCCTGCGTCCATTAGAGCCAACGTTGAAGCGCAGACAGAAGCCATTGAAGTTGATCCATTGCTGGACAAGGCCTCTGAAACAATTCTTATAGTATAAGGAAATTGATCTACATCGGGAATTAAGGGAGCCAAAGCTTTTTCTGCTAAATGTCCATGCCCGATTTCCCTTCTTTTGGGGCCCCGCATAGGAGCTGTTTCCCCTGTTGAAAAAGGTGGGAAGTTATAATGGTGCATGAAGCGCTTTTTGCCTACCGTTTCCATTCCTTCTAAAATCTGCTGGTCTCCAGGACCCCCCAAAGTTAAGATAGACAAAACCTTAGTCATTCCCCTATGGAATACTCCAGATCCATGGGTTCTTGGCAACACTCCAACTTCTGCTGCAAGAGGCCTTATTTCATCGCTGTGTCTGCCGTCTGGTCTTTGGTTATTTTCAATAATGTTTTTTATGATAATCCTTTCAACTTCTTTTTCAAAAAAAGGCAAAATTTGTTTCTCTTTATCTTCGTCTGGATACTTTTCCATAATGTAATGAGTCAATTCTTCTTTGATCAATTCAGCTGCTCCTAAGTTTTTTTCACCTGGAGGAGCATTGGTAATTGCGTCGTCTAATTTATCTCCTAAAAACTCTTTAATGTCTTTGTAAATATCCAATTCAACAGCTGGTTTGAATTCAGCCTTTTCTTTCTTGATTTTTTCTGCTGATGTTACTTGAAAATCTATTACCTTTTTCAAAGTGCTTTCTGCGAATTCGGCAGCTGCCATAGTGTCTTCTTCTGAAACTTCTTTAGATCCCATTTCAATCATGTTTATCAGAACTTCTTTATTCCCGCCTGCATCAGTTATGCCGGAAGCATTGCGGGCAGGTCTTTCTAAAGCAGATAATGTTAAATCCATGTTTCCTTCTGATTTTTGCTTGTAGGTTGGATTGATGATAAATTCCCCATTTGTTTTTCCTACTCTTACAGCTCCCAAAGGCCCGTTCCATGGGATATTTGAAATAAGCAAAGCAAATGAAGCTGCAATCATTGAAATAATGTCAGGGTCATTCTCTCCGTCCCATGAAAGGCAGGTGACAATAACCTGAATCTCTTTTTTAAAGTCTTTTGGAAAAAGCGGCCGTATTGCTCTGTCGATCATTCTTGAAGTTAAAATGGCTTCGTCGGTAGGACGGCTTTCTCTCTTTAAAAACCTAGATCCATAAATTTTTCCTGCAGCATAAAACTTTTCCTCGTATTCAACGGTCAAAGGAAAAAAGTCCTGATGTGCTTCTTTATCAGACATGACGGCTGTAGCCAAAACTTCTGTTTCGCCGTAACTGACAAGACAAGAGCCAGATGCCTGTTGGGTCCAGTCGGTAGTTTTAATTTTTAGAGTTTTTCCTCCTATTTCTAATTCGAATATTTCTTTGTCCATATATGAACAAGCGACACCAATTACTAATCGCACACTAATTTACGAATACTATATTAATAATATTAGTAAATTAGGGTGTCATTCGCATACTAGCGTCGCTATTGATTACTTTTTTAACAAAAATTTTACATCCTTGTCCAAATCGATAAACTCATCTGCCACTTCTTTTAACTTCAAAGATGTTGTCTTACCGAAAGCCGCAACTTCTACCCTTTTTCCCTGGTTTTTTAAATATTCAACCAATGGTATAAAGTCTCCATCGCCAGAACACAATACAATAACGTCCAAGGTTTGGGCAGTCCTTATAGCGTCAATTACTATTCCTACATCCCAATCTGCTTTTTTAGCACCTCCATAAAATTCCTGAAGATCTCTTACCCTTGTTTCAATGCCAAGTTTTGTTAAAGCCTCAAAAAAGGGCTTTTCTTCCCTTGTTTTTGTCCTGACGACATAACCGAAAGCTCTTATGAACTTTCTGCCATCTACCGCCTGTTTTAAAACTTCCTGAAAATTAACCTTGGCGTGGTATAAATTCCTTGCCGAATAGTATAAATTTTGAACATCAATTAATACTTCTACTCTTTGTTCCTTTGGTTTTACTGCCATTAATCACAGCGACACTAATTACGAATGACACACTAATGTACGAATATTCGTATCATTCGGGTGATATTTGTATATTGGAGTCGCTTTTACTTCTTTAGTCCTATTTCTTTTATTATTTTGTTATATCTTTTTTCGTTATCCTTTTTAAGATATGCTAAGAGTTTTTTTCTTTTAACCACCATTTGAATAAGCCCCCTTTTAGAGTGAACATCTTTTGGATGTTCTTTTAAGTGGCTAACTAAATTATCTATCTCTTGAGATAATAGTGCTATTTGAACATCAGAAGAACCGGTATCTTTTTCATGGATGCCGTGTTTTTTAATCAAGTTTAATTTTTTCTCTTTCTTAATCATGCGAATGTAGTGAGTACCCCGCCCTCTTAGCCAATCTTATGGAACAGAGTGAATGTATTTTTATTTTTAAAGTATATTTATTTTTTTACACCCTCAAATAGCATAGAGGGCGGGGTTTCGTTCGCTACAGCGAACTCAATTTCCTTATACTCTATTTTTTAGTTTTTGTAAACCCCGTACCACTTTTTCGACGAAAAAGTGGTGGCGGGTAAAGTCTTTTACTTATACTAAGGAACGAAGTGACTCTTTGTTGAATTAGAGAAACCATTATGTTTACCCTGAGCGAAGTCGAAGTAGTTTACACTGCGTAGTGAAGTGTGCCTCCGCTGGGACTCGAACCCAGAATCTTCTCGTTAAGAGCGAGCTGCTTCGCCAATTAAGCTACGGAGGCGAGATGAATATTGTAAATAATAGTTTATTAAAACGGACCAACGTATCCTATAGCAGTTAAGACGGCTTTAATAATTACCCAAGAGCAGAAAATCAGAAGTATCCCTATAATTGCTCCCCACAGCATTCTTTTGCCCAAACTTACTAAACCAGGATTGCCCCCAGAAACAAGCAACATTACTCCTCCAGCTACGATTATTAATCCAGCCAAAGGAATGGATATATACCACACCATAAAGTCAAAAATATTAAAAATCAAAGCAAAAACATCATTGAGCTGACATGGCGTGAAACCAGGATCTGTTGGATCGCCATTGCCGCAAGGAACAAGGCCTCCTGGGTAGGCTGCAGCTAAAACAGGCATTAAAAATAATCCAAACAGCAAAAATATTAAAAAAACCTTTTTCATTATAAATTCATCAAATTTTGATTTTTGAATTTTGATATTTGATTTTGTAATATGTGCCCTCGCCAGGACTCGAACCCGGAACGCATGGTCCGAAGCCAAGCGTGATATCCATTTCACCACGAGGGCAAATTTATTTAAGCGGACAAGTACTACGGGCAATTAGCTTAAAACTCTTTTTAAACTTAATAAAATAATAACATTTAATTTGAAAAGAATCAATTTATAGTATAAAATTTAAAAATCAAACATCAAAAATCAAAATTATGGTATCAAAATTTCATTTAAGGAAATTTTGATTAATTTTATAATTTTAATTTGTCATTTTGCATTTTGATATTTACATTTTGATTTATTTTTTATGACTATTCCAAAAGAAGTAAAAAATGTAATGGAAAAACTAGAAAAATCAGGATTTGAAGCCTACATCGTAGGCGGATGCGTGAGAGATTTTTTGAATTCAACTACTCCCAAAGACTGGGATATAACAACCAATGCAAAGCCAGATGAAATACAGAATATTTTCCCTGACAGCTTTTATGAAAACAAATTTTTGACGGTTACGGTAAAAACCGGCAGCCAAAATCCCGGTTTAGAAGAAGTAGAGATTACTACCTATAGATTAGAGGCCAAGTATTCTGATAAAAGGCATCCTGATGAAATACGTTTTGCAAAAAATCTAGAAGATGATTTAGCCAGGAGGGATTTTACCATCAATGCCATGGCAATGGATTCAAATAAGAAAATAGTAGATTTATTTGATGGCCAGAAAGACTTGAAAAAAAAGATGATAAAAACAGTGGGAAATCCAGAAGAGAGGTTTTCAGAAGATGCTTTAAGAATGTTGAGAGCTGTTAGATTTGCAACTACGCTCAATTTTACAATAGAGAAAGAAACGGCAGAAGCAATTAAAAAAAACAGCATTTGGCTCAAAGCAATTTCACAAGAAAGGATTAGAGATGAGCTTTTAAAAATAATAATGTCTGATAGGGCTGCAGAAGGTATTGATTTGCTTTACGAGTTAGATCTCTTAAAATTTATTATGCCAGAGCTCCAAGAAAATTATGGCGTTGGCCAGAATAAGCATCACATTTACGACTGCTATCAGCACGCCTTAAAAGCATTGGAGTATTCAGCCAAAAAGAAGTTTAATATGCAAGTAAGAATGGCTTCGCTTTTGCATGATGTTGGAAAACCCAGGGTTAAAGTTGGAGAAGGGCTAAACTCTACTTTTTACAACCACGAAATAGTGGGAGCTAAAATGACTTTTGAAATTTTACAACGTTTGAAATTTTCTAAAAAAGATGTTGAAAAAATAACAAAATTGGTAAGGTACCATTTGTTTTACTATAATGTCGACGAAGTTTCAGAATCTTCTGTCAGAAGATTGGTTAAAAATGTAGGTCAAGATTTAATAGAAGAACTTTTGCAGGTAAGGCAGGCTGATAGAATAGGATCTGGAGTGCCAAAAGCAGAGCCCTACAAACTTAGGCATTTAAAATATATAATAGAAAAGGTTTCCACAGATCCTATTTCGGTCAAGATGATTTCAGTCAACGGAAAAGATATTATGGGTATGTTACATGAAAAACCTGGCCCTAAGATCGGCCATATTTTAGATGTTCTTTTGGGATATGTTTTAGAGGATCCAAAAAAGAATAACAAAGATTTTCTTGAAAAAGAAATTTTAAAGCTCGGTAAACTGGACGAAAAAAAATTAAAGAAATTGGCTGAAACATCAAAAGAAAGCTTGGCAGAAGTTGAAAAAAAACAAGATGAAATGACGAAGCAGAAGTATTGGGTTAGCTAAGTTTATCGGGCTGTAGTGTAACGGTAGCACGAGTCCTTCGGGAGGATTTAGTCTGAGTTCAAATCTCGGCAGCCCGACAAATTTAAGACTGGTTCCCTGCCTGCCGGCAGGCAGGGATTCTGAGCACCCCGACTAATTGGGCCTATAGTAAAACTTGCCCCGTCACTATTTTGCAAATGTATAACAAAGCGAAGCGCGAGTTGCGAATAGCAACATCCTCACATGGGCGCAGCGCTTGCCGCACAAGAGATGCACCTATTCGGTGCACGCACTGCGCAAGACGAACGGTGGCAAAATAGTGATGGGGTGAACATTACGCAGCATTCGCATTGCTGAATTTCAGGTTCGACTCCCGATAGGTCCACACTTAGAATTCACTCACAGTAAAATAAAATTGTATGGAAAAAAATCAAAGTAATATTATCTATCCAAAAGTTAGGATTAAAGATGTCGCCAAATATCTCTGGGCAGGAATAAGGCCACAAAAGTGGCGCATGTTTGTTTTGATCTTTTCTGTCACTATTGCAAACGTGGCGATTATTATTACGCCCGTTTTTTACAAACAATTCTTTGATGTGGTCAATGCTGGCGGTGATAAGGCTGTCATTGCCCAAAGTTTAATTAAAATCATTATGTATGTTGCTATTTTGAATTCGGTTTTCTGGATTGGTTATAGAATTGCTTCTCTTGCCAACAATACCTTTCAGCCAATGGTTGTGGCAAACCTAAAGCGACAGGCTTATGACTATATCATGCAGCATTCCTATTCGTTTTTTACCAACAGCTTTGTGGGGTCTTTAGTGCAGAAAGTTAATCGTTTTGCCAGAGCTTTCGAGGATTTATCTGATAACTTTATGTGGAATTTCCTTCCCTTAGTAGTAAGGGCAGTTTTAATATTTTTCATTGTTTCTTTTATAAATATTTGGATTTCAGCCATTATTTTTATATGGGCGGCAATATTTATTATTTTTAATGTTATTTTTTCAACCTGGAAATTAAAATATGATTTGAGAGCTGCTGAAGCTGACTCCAAAACCACGGGCTATTTAGCCGATACTCTTACTAATCAGAACACCATTTCTCTTTTCAACGGATCTAAGTATGAATCTCTAGGCTTTAAAGGAGTTACGCAAACTCAGGCTAAGATGACAAGATTCACGTGGAATCTTAATAGTATTATAGATGCTGGCCAGGGGCTCTTAAGTTTTTCTATAGAATTTATTCTTTTCTATTTTGTAATAAAATATTGGGAGCAGGGGCTGGTTACGGTTGGAGTATTTGTATTGTTACAGTTATATGTTTTGAACATCATTGATAAGTTGTGGGATTTTTCTCGATTGGTGAGAAACGTGTATCGTTCATACGCTGACGCACAAGAAATGGTTCAGATTATGATGCTCCCTCATGATATCGTAGATATTTCCAAGGCAAAGGAGTTATTGGTGAAAGAGGGGAAAATTGAATACAAAGACTTACATTTTAATTTTAACGAAACAAGGCAGGTTCTCAAAGATATTAATGTAGCTATTAAACCGGGAGAGAGAGTGGCCTTAATTGGACCATCAGGAGCTGGCAAGACAACCTTTGTTAGACTGTTATTAAGGTTGTATAACACAACTGCCGGACAAATATTAATTGATGGTCAAGACATTGCCAAGGTAACTCAAGAAAGTTTACGAAAAAATATTTCTTTGGTGCCCCAAGATCCTGTTCTGTTCCACAGAACATTGGCTGAAAATATTGCCTATGGTAAAAGAGATGCCTCTATTCAAGAAATTGAAGAAGCAGCCAAGCTGGCTCACTGCGATGAGTTTATAAAAAACTTACCCTTTGGTTTGAAAACCTACGTTGGTGAAAGAGGAGTTAAATTATCTGGTGGAGAACGTCAGCGAGTTGCCATTGCTAGAGCCATTTTAAAAAATGCCCCCATTTTGATTTTAGATGAAGCAACTTCCAGTCTGGATTCTCACTCTGAAATGTTAATTCAAGACGCTTTGAGTAACTTAATGTCAGGTAAAACCACGATTGTTATTGCTCACAGGCTTTCAACTATACAAAAAATGGACAGAATTATTGTTATTGATAATGGTAAAATAACTGAACAAGGCAATCACAATGAATTATTGTCCAAAGAAGATAGCTTGTACAAAAAACTTTGGACGTTGCAAGCTGGAGGATTCTTAAAAGAAGAAGATGATGAGGAGGAGGAAGAAGCTGTAGAGAACATTGAAGAAGAGGAGGAATAAGGTTAGGATATAGTTAATCATTAATATTAAAAAATCCTGCATTATAATATATTTTCGTTACGAAACAAAGAAATTTTAGAACGAAAATTTTAAAAAACGAGAAGTTTTATCAGTGAAACCGATAAGACAACAAGTTTTTTAAAATTTGCAGTTAAAATTTTAAGTTGCAGTAGAAAAGATTATTACAAAGTAGGATTATATCATGGATATTAATCCAAAAAATGAGTTAGCAATACCTAAAAGAAACTTACCAAGAGATGTGTTTTTGCATCTTTTTGCAATGGTGGCATTATACTGGTCAGCAATAAGTTTTATAACCTTATGCTGGCAGTACGTAAATTATTTCTTTCCAGATGTATTAAATTACAACTACGGATTCAACAGTGCCATGAGGTTTGCCTTAGCTTCTTTGTTTATTGTTTTTCCGTTATTTATGTTGTCTTCTTGGCTGTTGAATAAAATTTACAGCCGAGAGTCACAGGTGAGGGACTCTAAAATAAGAAAGTGGCTTATTTACCTGACATTATTCATTGCTTCATTAGTGATTATTGGAGACTTGGTTTTTACGGTAAATACCTTCTTAAATGGCGAAATTACTGCAAGGTTTGTACTTAAAGCTCTATCGGTTTTGATAGTAGCTGCAGCTATATTCGGATATTATTTAGATGATGTAAGGAGGCAAGATCCATCTAAATTAACTAAAATATATGCATTGGCTTCCATTGTTATAGTTTTAATTATGGTTGCTGCTGCATTTTTTATTGTTGGCTCTCCTGTAAAGGCAAGACTAGCTCAAATAGATCAGCAAAGGACAAGCGATTTGCAGAATATCCAGTATCAAATTGTAAATTACTGGCAGAGGAAACAGCAATTGCCAAAAAATCTTTCTGACTTAGAAGACCCAATATCTGGCTATACGGTGCCACAAGATCCAGAAACTAAAATGCCGTATGAATATACATTAGTAGATGATAAGAATTTAAAATTTGAGCTTTGTGCTACTTTCAGTCTTCAAGGAGATCAGCAAGGAATGATGTCAGCTCCAGCAGTTCCCATGATGTACAAAGATTCTCAAGGCAATCAGGGGAATTGGCAGCACTCTGCAGGGCATGTGTGCTTTGAAAGACAAATAGACAAGCAGCTTTATCCCCCATTAACAAAGTAAAAAAATGGATTATAGGGAATTAGGTGCATTGGGAGAGAAATTAGCTTGTGAATATCTTGTTAAAAAGGGCTTTAAAATTCTGGGCAGAAACTATAGGATAACCTTTGGAGAAATAGACATTATTGCTAAGAAAAAGTTTAAACTTTTTAGTAAAAACAGCAAAATTATTCATTTTGTTGAAGTGAAAACCATTATTGCTCAAAGTGGTTTTCATCCTGAAGATAAGGTTGATTTTAAGAAACAAAAGAAATTAAGGCAGTTATCTGAAATTTGGCTGAAAAATAACGGTTATAAACAAAACCAGCCTTGCCAAATTGATGTAGTTGGAGTTACTATAAGCAATGATTCAAAAGAACCGAAGATAGATTATTTTGAAAATGTTGTTTCGGGTGTATAATGGGAGTACAGGATAAGAATTAAAATCAATAAAAATGGCTTCAAAATCTCCAATAATTCAAATAGCAAAAAAGGTTTGTCCCGCAGTCATAACGGTGATAGTTTCAAAGGATTTACCTAAAGTAGAAGAGTTTTATAGTTTTCCTTATGGAGGCAAAGAATACATTTTACCTATGGCAAAGGATGGAGTTCAAAGCAAAATGGAAAAAACTCAAATTGGCGGAGGATCTGGTTTCGTTATTTCAAAAGATGGATATGTTATAACTTCAAATCATGTTGTTTCAGACACCACAGCTGACTATACGGTTATTTTAAACCCAAGGCATAAATATCCTGCAAAAGTCTTATCAAGAAACCCCATCAACGATATAGCTGTTTTAAAAATTGAAGGCGAAAACTTATCGTATATTGATTTAGCCGATTCAAGTAAAATACAACTTGGAGAAGAGGTTGTTGCTGTGGGAAATCCCCTTGGAGAGTTTCACGATACGTTGTCAGCAGGAATTGTTTCTGGTCTTTCAAGGTATATAACTGCTTTTGGCGGTGTTGACCATCAAATGCAAAACTTACGAGGATTAATACAAACCGACGCCGCAATTAACCCAGGCAACTCTGGCGGTCCTTTGGTCAATATGGATGGCAAAGTCATAGGCATTAACACGGCAATGATTATGGGTGCTCAAAATATTGGCTTTGCAATTCCTATAAACTATGCAAAGAAAGACTTGGAAGAAGTTAAGAAGTTTGGAAAAATTGTTATCCCGTTTTTGGGGGTCAAATATGTTCTTCTTTCAAAGGAAATGGCTCAGGCAAATAAATTGCCAGTTGAAGATGGAGCATTAGTTGTAAGAGAAATATTAGGAGAGCCGCCAGTTATTAAAGGATCAGCCGCTGAGAGAGCAGGGATGAAAGAATTTGATATTATCTTAGAATGCAACGGTCAGAAAATTAACCTTAAAAATCCCTTAGCTAATGTTCTGCAAAAATGTAAAATAGGAGAAGAGTCTAATTTCAAAGTTTTGAGAGATGGAAAGGAAGTAATGCTAAAAGTCGTCTTAGAAGAAAAAGTATAATTAAAAAACCGCCGTTAGGCGGTTTTTTAGTACAATAAAAAAATTAATTGGAGATATTAATCCAAAATCCCATTCCGTTATGAGTACCACTGCTATCTGTCACTAAAATAGCAGTTTTATATAAACCAGCCTCAGTAGGAATTCCAGATATAATTCCGCTTGATTCATCAAGTGTTATACCTGATGGTAGTTTGTCTCCTTTTACACTCCATTGATATGGCGCAGTTCCTCCATTAGCTGATAACGACACTTCAAAGGGCGAATCTTTTTTCCCCGACCAGTTACCCGAGGAAGCAATAGAAATAATATAAGACTCCCAGGTGAATGTTCCATTTAAATAGGTAAGCAGTTGGTCTTTACATGCCTGGTCTAATCCAACCTGATGCCACGTAGAATAGGAAGCGTTGCTATAACCGGCATTAAAGATCACTCTTGTATTATATTTAACGGGAAAACCGCTATATACCGAATTCTGATACGTATTACTCTGGCTCCCATAGCCCCATCTATCGTTACCACCATTAACGCCTTCGTAATCAAGCGTCATATTTCCAATGACGTCGCTAAATGCTATAAAATGCGCCACTGGTCTTATGCTAACATCTCCCACGTCAATGGTGTTAGAAAGAACGGGGAAGTACTTTTCATCACTCGGCCACCCTTGCGATGTTCTTATTCCGTATGACCACCAGTTGCCACCTAAAACCGTGGCAGTCCAGAAAGGATTGTTTGGGTCGTAGAGTTCTACCCAAAATACCGAGTACCAGGGATAGCACTGGTGAAATTTACTTTCTGTTTCCTGTCCAAAGAAAGCGGAGTATGAACCAGTTGCCACTTCAGGCAAACTGTAATTTTGAGGAGAACCTTCTGTGTAGACCGTAGGAATAGTATATGAAAATGCGCCATTGGCATTTGTCGTAACTAAAGGATTTCCCGCTCCATAGGGACTTATGGTGATTTTATCTAATGGAGATTTAGTGTATAAATCTATCAGCCGCCCTTTTATCGTTATGGTGTCTCCCAAAATACTAAAATTCTTTGCATTGGTGCTCGTGAGCGTTTTCCCTTTACCAATTTGCTTAACTTGAATACGATAATCACTGCCAGCAGGAGTTTCTTTTGGAATATACCATTGTACTTGGTCAAACCATGCATCTGAATTAACCGGCTCGGTTATCGAAGTAATCTTTGCATAAAAATTACCGCCTTTCAGTAAATTCACATCAAACTGTAGTTCCTTGTTATCTTGGTTTTTAATATTCCATTCCCAAAGAATATTAAGAGGAGTGGTACGCACCCATCCGGCACCGCCTTCAGGTCTATCAACGCTCAAATATTCATCGGTTCTATTTGGTTTATCTTTTTTTAATGGTGAGGCGGGCGTTGCCTTTTGGGCCGGAATTGCAGGAACCGCCGGTATGCCTTTGCCGTCCGATGGCTGGGCGGATGTAGCAGGGGTCGCTGGGTTTGCTGATGTAGCAGATGCTAAATATAATCCCGAATCACCATTAGAGGTAGTAACTGATGGACTATGAGTATTCACTTTTTGCAGCAAAATATAACCAACTCCTATACCAAAAAGGAAAACTATAATAAGAATAAAAATTGCGTAACGTACGATGACTGAATTCATATAATACTAATTTATTTTTTATACTATTAATTATATAGTTCTTTATAGTAAAAATCCACAACAAAATGTGGATAACTACACCTATTTATCTTGGCGATTCGATTTTATCAACATCGTATCAAAGATCGCATCAAAGAAAAAACCCAAGTAAGTCTGGATTTTTTATTTTGAGCGGAATAGTGCCCTCCCTGCTGGTAGGCAGGGATGATGTTGCAGATCCTGAGAGTCCCAGTTATCAGGGATTTCTTGCAGAATAATTTAAGCCTTACCCTACACCCCGATAAAATCTACATTAAGACACTGTATTCTGGAGTCGATTTTTTGGGTTGGGTGCATTTTCCAAACCACAGAGTGTTAAGGAGCAAAACGAAGCAGAGGATGTTTAAAAGATTACAGAAAACTCAGGCGTCCGAAACTTTAAATTCCTACTTAGGGCTTTTAAAACATGGGAATACCGAAAAAATTAAAAATGAGGTCTTAAAATTATATGTCGAGCAATATGAATAAGTATTGTATTAAATTGTTTAATAGTTTAGTTATATTGTATAATTAAGCAATTTATGTAATTAACTACTAAATATTGTAGTGGATTAACCATTACACTGTTTGGTCCAATACAATATGCAAAAAGTAAAATCACTTGTGGCCGTCGTTACGGCTTTTTTAATGCTTATGAGTAACGCTCTGCCGGTATTGGCTCTTGGCGAAATAACGCCGTCTGCACCGGCAGTTGATATCTGTCCTAATGTTGATGGCACACAGGTTTCTATTCCAACCGGTATGATTGTTGACGGATCGGGTAATTGTGTCACTCCTATTCCTTTAGATAGCACAGCTCCAGTTATTTCTGGAGTAGCAAGTTTGTCGCTGGCAACTACCGAAGCAACGCTTGTTTGGACTACTGACGAACTCGCAGTTTCGCACCTTGAATATGGAACTACTACGAGCTATGGTGTACAACCAACTTTAGATGCAAGTGCACTTCTTGCCCATACAGCTATTCTTACGGGTTTAGCAGCAAACACAACTTATTATTACTGCATTCATGCCACTGATTTATCTAATAATACTGCTAATTCATGCGGGCATTCTTTTACTACGGCTGCAAATCCCATCATCGTTGACAGTACTCCACCAAACATTACCCTAATAACCGTCGCTCTAATTACAACTACTTCAGCAACGATTGGCTGGACCACCAGTGAAATAGCGAATGCGGAGGTTGAATATGGCAACACGGCTGGATATGGCAATATTACGCCCCTTGATACTAATTTTGCCTTAACCCATAGCGTTAGCATTTTAAATCTTCAGGCAAATACCCTATATCACTATCGTATTAAAACCAGTGATGAGATTGGTAACCAGACCGTAAGTCCAGATGAAACGTTTACTACAGAGGCAGTTTCTGTAAATGTTGTTATACAAATTCCTGCCGACACCACTCCGCCCTTAGTTTCAGAAGCCGGAGCTATTTCAATTGGCACTACCAGCGTTACCTTAGGATGGACGACAAACGAACTTGCCATATCAACACTTGAATATGGCACTACTACAAACTATGGAACTCAAGCGACGCTTTCAATAAGCGCGTTGCTCTCTCACACGGCAACGCTTACTGGACTGACGAGCGGAACTACATACTATTATTGCATTCATTCTGTAGATATTGCTAATAACACCGCTAACTCTTGCGGTCATTCATTTACTACCGAATCTGCATCAGCTCCTGCTGATGCCACAGCCCCGATAATCTCACTTGTAGCCAGTACACCAACTAATTCTGCTGCAACGATTGCATGGACTACCAACGAATTAGCAAATACACAAGTGCAATATGGTACTACCACTAACTATGGCAGCACAACTGATTTAGACCCAATTCTTGGCTTAACACATTCAGTTAATATTACTGGGCTCTCCTCAAATACCACGTATCATTATCGGGTGAAATCATCTGATGATTCGGGCAATATGGCGTTAAGTTCAGATCAAACATTTACTACAGAAACTGAGCCACAAGTACAAGTCCAAACGCAAACGCAAACGCAAACGCAAACGCAAACGCAAACGCAAACGCCATCATCTTCATTAGTTATTTCAGCTATTGAAACTACTTTCATTACCACTTTAGGCGCAACGATTACATGGCAAACTGATCTTCCTTCAGACTCACAAATTTCCTATGGGAATAGTGAAAATCTTGGTTCACTGACAATATTAGATACTACATTAACCACCAATCATTCAGTCACTCTTATAGGACTCTCTCAAAATACTAATTACATTTTTAAAGTAAAATCAAAACCGGTTGGCGCTTTACTCACCACCACTTCAAGTAATCAAGAGTTTGATACGCTAAGTCAAAACATACCAATCGTTCCACCAGCAAATATTCTTTCTGTTTCTTCATCTGGAATAACCACAACTGGAGCAACAGTCACATGGACTACCGATAAGAATACCACTGCTCAAATAGAATATGGTATTAGCACCAGTTATGGAGAATTGAGTACTCTAAACCAAACGATGCAAACTTCACATACCATATCGCTTGCTGACCTTGCGCCAAATACTACCTATCATTATCGGGTTAAATCTACCGATGAAGCTTCAAATATAACCTACTCAGAAGATTATACATTTACTACATCACCGGCCATTGTTAGCCCTCCTTTAGCCATAATGACTCTTGCTATCGGCGGCTATGATAATAATTCAGTTGCACTTGTCTGGAATGCCAGCACTGCACACGCTGATGCTACGGCAGAATATGACGTGCGGTATAACACTGTTCCCGTTACTGAAGGAAATTTTGAGACTTCAACACCAGTACAAATTAGCCCTATTCTCTATGTTGACCTTAGTCCTAATGGAACTAAACGAACCTACATTGTTGCAGGATTAAACAAAAAAACAGAATACTATTTTGCCGTTAAATCAAAATTCGGTGCAAGCAGTTATTCAGGTGTTTCTAATTCAGTCTCTATAACAACCACATCTAATGCGAGCGTTACTACAGAAAGCACTACGCCAGGGTTGATTGGAGGTAGAGTCGGTTCATCGGTAGTAAGTCAGGAGTATGGATCAGGCTCTGGCGGAACTTCATCAGGAAGCTTTGAACCTACATTGGTAAAAGCTGAACTAGTTGATTCAGAAATTATTTTCAGCTGGCATAATCCCGGAGAATCAAATTTTGTAAGGACTATTGTAGTTCGCAAAGAAGGAAGTTATCCTAATTCTCCAACTGACGGAAAAACTATTTATGAAGGCAGGTCAGAAACATTTACGGATACCAATGTCCAAAATGATACAACCTATTACTATGCGATCTATTCTTACAATCATGCTAAAACCTACTCCAATGGAATTAAAATTTCCTTGGCGCCTTCAGCTCAAAACAAAGAAATAACATTTGATGAGAGTAGCGTGGAAGATCCAATAGTATCCGTTGAACATTTTACTAAAGTATTTAAAAAAGGAGACAAGGATATTGAAATTGAACATCTGCAAGAAGTGTTATCGGCTGATGGTGACTCATATCAACAAAAATATATTACTGGATACTTCGGAAGTCTAACTGAAACTGCACTTAAGAGCTTTCAAGCAAAACATGGTCTTTTAGTAACAGGAATTGTAGATGCTGCTACTCAAAAAGAATTGAATACGGTTGCTAGTTCACAAGAAAGACTTGCTGTGCCAATAGACTATGTAGTATTTGGCACTGATATGAAACTGAAAGATCAGGGCGACAATGTCGCTGCTTTACAACAGTACCTTATTTACGAAGGTAGTTTATCAAGTGATAACAACAATGGTTACTTTGGAAAAAACACGAAAGCCGCGGTTCAGGCCTTCCAGAAAAAATATGGCATTCAGCCTGTTTCAGGGTATGTAGGATATAAAACGAGGCATAGAATGCAACAATTAGCTGGGTTATAAAAAGAAAAGAATAAAATAAAGAGCCCGAAATACGGGCTCTTTATTTTTAGTTGAGCGGGTAAGGGGATTTGCACCCCTGCTGAAACCTTGGAAGGGTCTCGTGCTGCTGCTACACCATACCCGCATAATATAACTTTGTCGGGGTGCTGGGAATCGAACCCAGGCTGTACGCTCCCAAAGCGCACGTACTACCATTATACGACACCCCGTTAATTCTTATAATAACTATAATATAAGAAAAATCGTTCCTTGTCAAAGGTTAAAATTCATGCTAATATTTTAATTGATTCATATCTTGCTTCTGTAGTTCAATGGATAGAACAACGCTCTTCTAAGGCGTATATGGGGGTTCGATTCCCTCCAGAAGCACAATCCACAGGTTGGTTGTTTGCCCGACATTACCTTCTATGATACAATTATTGTATGCCAGAAGTTAAATGTGAAAAGTGTGGTAAAGCTTTTTATGCAAAGCCTAGTTGGATCAAAATTGGTAATGGTAAGTATTGCTCTAGGGAATGCAGTTACAAATCACAATTAAAAGGGAGGTATTTTAAGTGTGATATTTGTGGAAAGAAAACATGGAGAATGCCCAGTAAGTTTGAGCATTCTAAGAGTGGTAAAATATTTTGCAATAAATCATGCCAGGCTTTATGGAGAAATAAGTTTTATTCTGGACCGCTTCATCCAAAATGGTTAGGTGGTAAAAATATCTATAGAAAAATTTTAATGCAAACTGGAAAACCAATAATATGTAGAAGTTGTGGTTATAATAATGAGTTAGTTTTATTAGCGCATCACATAGACAAAAATAGGAAAAATAATAAAGCAGAAAATTTAGAATGGCTTTGTAGGAATTGTCATTATTTAGTTCACGATAGAAAAACAATATAAACATGGTGGCCGAAGTGTAATGGTTTAGCACAACGCTCTGTGGCAGCGTTAGAGGGAGTTCGATTCTCCTCGGCTACCCACTTAATCACGGGTTCGAATCCCGTTAGTCTCCCCATAAATTAAAAAGCCGCGCTTAGCGCGGCTTTTTTCTACTCACTACAAACTACAAACTAACGAGCGTATTCTACTACCCTGTTTTCCCTAATTACCGTCACTTTAATTTCTCCGGGATATTTCAATTCCTCTTCTATGTTTGAAGCTATCTGCTTTGCAATTTTTATAACACCCAAATCATCAATCATATCTGCTTTAACAAACACCCTGATTTCACGGCCTGCCTGAATGGCATAAGTTTTTTCAACGCCGTCAAACCTGTTAGCTATGTCTTCAAGGGCTTTTAATCTCTGCAAATAGTTTTCTAACGTATCTTTTCTGGCTCCAGGTCTTGATCCTGAGATTGCGTCAGCAACCGTCACAATCACAGCCTCTAGAGTATCTGCTGGATAATCTCCATGGTGGGCTCTCATGGCATGAATAACAGCTTCTGATTCTCCAAATTTTTCTAAAATCTTAATTCCAATTTCAATATGAGAACCTTGTATCTGCTGGTCTAAAGCTTTTCCAATATCATGGAAAAGAGCGGCTCTTTTTGCAACTTGTGCATCTGCTTTTAATTCTTCCGCTATGGTTTCTGCTATCAATGCAACTTCCATTGAATGGAGCAAAACATTCTGGCCATAGCTTGTTCTGTAATATAATCTTCCTAATATCTGAACTAATTTTTCATTGACTCCCAAAATACTTAAATCATAAAGTGCTTTTTCTCCAGCCTCCTTTATTACTTTTGAAATCTCTGTCGTTGCTTCCTGTACTTTCTCTTCTATTTTTGCCGGCTGTATTCTTCCGTCTTGAATAAGCTTTTCTAAAGCAAGTTTGGCAATTTGCCTTCTTACTGGATTAAAGCAAGAAATAATTACCGAATCAGGGCTTTCATCTAAGATAAGCTCTACTCCAGTAAGCTTTTCAAATGCCTTGATGTTTCTTCCCTCTTTTCCGATAATCCTTCCCTTAATGTCTTCTGATGGAATGATAATAGTTGTCGTGCTTAATTCCTGAGTATGAGGAACCGCGCATTTTTGGATTGCCATCGTCACAATGTCTGTGGCTCTTCTTTGCAGAGCTTCTTTTCCTGTTTCTTCCAATTTTTTCATTCTTTCTAAAATGTCTTTTTGGTGATCAACTTCTACTAAACTTATTAATTCTTTTTTAGCATCTTCCCTTGATAAACTAGCTACTTTTTCGAGTTTTGTTTCTGCATCAGCTCTTAGCTTATCAACTCCTTCTTTCATTACTTTTAGTTTCTCGGTATTAGTTTCTAATTCTTCTTCCTTTTTATCAAAAGTTGATATCTTTTCTCCCAAAAGCTTTTCTCTTTCCAATAAAATTTGCTCGGTCCTTAAAAATTCCCTTCTTCTTTGGTCAGTTTCTTTCTGCGCCCTTTCAATAATATCAGATGCTTTGGCTTCTGAAGTTTTTATTAATTCAGCAGTTTCCTCTTTTGTTTGTTGAACCTTTTTTTGCAATCTGGCTTCTAACGAACCAACTCTTTTTTTAGCTATAGATTGCCTTAGGTAATATCCCAAAACACCTCCTATTCCCATTGAAAATATGGCCCAGGCAATTAATGTAATCTGACTTTGAATCATGTTCACAACCTATCTTTTTCATAATCTTTTCTACTGCAACTTGAAATTTCAACTGCAAATTATCTATTCCTCATCGGCTTATCGAGCTTTGCTTGATAAGCCTCCTCGTCCTGGATAATTTTCGTTCTGAAATTTCTTCGTTTCGCTACGAAAGATTATGAAACGATAGGTTTTAATATTTTTTAAATTAATATACGCGACTTTTGTAAGATCAAATGTTATCTTTAAAACCTTTAAAATTATTTGATCAATGAATAAAAAAACTCATCCACACAACGTGGCTGAGCTTTTATTCTCCTTAATTTTGTTTTGCAAAACTTAGGAGAATAAGTATATGACTGTTTCTAATTGGCTTTAGTTATTACTTCATCAATGAGACCATACTCTTTGGCCTCACTCGATGTCATATAAAAATCCCTGTCACTGTCCTTTTCAATTCTTTCTATCGGTTGCCCAGTATGCTTTGATAAAATCTGGTTTATCGAGGATTTTATCTTTATAATCTGCTTTGCTGTGATTTCGATTTCTGTCGCTTGTCCTTGAGCTCCTCCCATCACCTGGTGCAATAATATTTCAGCATTAGGCAGGGCAAACCTTTTACCTTTTGTTCCTGCGGCTAAAATGATTGCAGCCATTGAGGCTGTAAGCCCAACACAAATGGTAGAAACAGGGCATTTTAGAAACTGCATGGTATCATAAATAGCTAATCCAGCAGTAACTGAACCTCCCGGGCTGTTGATGTAAAGCTTGATATCTTTCTTCTGATCCTTTGAAGCCAGGTATAGCATTTGCGCAATTACCACGTTGGCATTCAAATCTGTTATTGGACCTACAAGAAAAACAATTCGCTCTTCCAAAAGCCTTGAAAATATGTCATATACGCGCTCGCCGCGTTGCGATTTTTCTATAATAGTTGGTACTATTGGCATGATTAATAATTAAAAATGTAAATATCAAAATGCAAAATAACAATATAACAATATAAAATTAATACATTAATTTTTGCATTAGTGGGATAAATTTTCCAACAACTGAAAAATTTTCTCATTGAATATTGTGTCTTTAGTATACTCTTTTATTTGGTTTATGTCAATTTTATTAATTTCTTCCCTTGAGTAATTTCCTATTATGTTATTAACCTCTTCTTCTATTTCTTGCAAAGAAACTTCAATATTTTCTTTCCTTCCAATTTCCCTTAACACTAAGAAATCTTTTATTCTCTTTTTAGCTTCTGAGGTAAAGGATTTCTTTATTTCATCCTCCGACTTTTTAATAGAGGTTACATATTCTTCAAAACTCATTTTAAAGTTCTGGCTTATCTGGTTTTTAAAATTTTCCATCAGCCTCTTTTCTTCGCGTTCAACCATTACGGGGGGCACATCAAACTCAATTTTATCTGCTATTTTTTCTAAAACTTCTCCTCTTTTTCTCTGTTTTTCCTCTTCTTGTTTTTCTAACTGTATCCCCCCTTTGACATTTTCCTTTAAAGCAACCAACGTATCAAAAGAGCCCATGCTTTTTGCAAATTCATCATTTATTTCTGGCATCTCAACTGCATTTACAGATACTATTTTAACTTTGAACTTAGCATCTTTACCTGCCAGGCCTTTATCTGGATGGTTTTCTGGAAATTTTGCTGTAAATTCTTTTTCTTGGCCAGCTTTCATTCCTATTAGATTTTCTTCAAAATCTTTCATGAACCCTCCTTCGCCCAATATAAACTGGTCTTTTATTTCTTTCCCCTGATTGATGTTTTCGTTTTGATATTCAATTTGAACAAAATCTTTTTTCTCAGCTTCTTTATCTCTTTGAGAAATTTTTGCCCTGGATTTTTGCAGATAATTTACGGCCTCTTCAATTTCTTTTTCATCAACCAAAATTTCTTTACTTTTAATACTAGAAGCAATTAATTTATAATCTGATAGTTTTATTTCTGGGATAACAGAAACTTTTACCTTGAATAAAAAGGGGTTGTTTTTTACCATCTTTAAAATCTCTACTTTTGTATCTCCTACCGGTTCAATGTTATTTTCATTGACGAATTTTTGGTAGGAATCTCTCACAGCCAAATCTCCTGCTTCCATAAGCAGGTTTTCGTTGCTAATTTGTTTTTTTGCAATTTCACTAGGCACGTTTCCAGGCCTGAAACCATCTACCTTAATATGTTTTTTTAAGTGGTCTAATGCCTTGTCAATATACTTTGAAAATTCTTCCTCGTTGAGTTCGAATTCTATTTCAATTTGAGAATTACCAAGTTTTTTAAATTTAGTTTGCATGGGATATTTTTATCGTATTTTTTATCATAAGTCAAATATGGAATCTAATGATAATGTAAAACAAAACAGGTATTTCAAAATACCTGTTTTGTTTTTGGTACCCTGTTTTTTAATGTTCTAAAGAGTACGGGATTAAAAATGTAATCTTGTACTCTACTACAGTGAATTTATCAGTTTGGTCAGTGCTGCTTCTTTTGCTACTGCAAATGTGTGAAATGCAGAAAGCAAGCTATTTAAGAATGTCTTCACTGCAGATTTCTTTTGGCTTTGGGTTGTTGCTGCATTCAAATCAGTTTTCAGTTGGATTTTTGCGGTTTTATCTGTCTGTTTTTCTGTTGTCTTAGCGTCTTTTATTTCCTGTCTGAAAATTTGGAAGGATGAAGAGCTTACAGTAGAAAGAGCATCAACTGATAATAATCCTTTAATTCCAAAGTTGAAGTTTTCGTTTTCATCTTCAATTTTGAAATGAGCCCATGTGCTTACTGCTTGGCCAAAATTGTTTTTACCTTGGTTATCTTCGTGACCTCCCTTTGCAAAAGCAAATGCTGGTATAGCTACGAACCCTGATATGGCTAAACTTAAAGCCATTATTCCTGTGATTATTTTTTTTGTTAGGTTTGTAAACATGGTAGATTATCCTTTTCGTATATCTTTTTAGGATTTTAGAAAGGATATTTTTGTTAAACTATGTGTCACGACCTTTCAACAACTATGACGAAGTTTCACCGCTTTCCTTACAAACAAAAACCGTCCCGCTGAGCGGGACGGTTTTTCCATTTTTCAAATGGTATCTATCTTTGCTGCCAGGATGAAATCATTTTCGTGTAATCCATCTATGCTGTGGGTCCAAATATCAATGTATACTTTACTATAATTAATTAAAATATTAGGATGGTGATTTTCTTCTTCTGCAATTTTGGCTACTTTATTTACAAAATCCATTGCCTCTTTAAAGTCTTTAAATTTAAATTCCTTATGCAATTTTTTTACCTGCCCTGAGGTTGCCGAAGGGTTATCCCCGCCTGCAACGCCTTCGGCGTAGCCGATGCGGGCAGGTAAAACTTGCCAATCAATTTTTATTTGAGGCAGATATTTTTTAATTTCATCTTCAGCCATAGGGGGAATTCCTCCTTGGCATGGAATACATTTTTTATGAGATAGGTTTTCCATAAGTTTGAGTTTATATAGATAATAACATATTGATTAAATAAACCCCACACCAATTTCATCGTGGATTTGTGTAACGTTGAAGTTGAAAGGCGAAGTGCATTCTGCTGTCAAAAGTGGTAACAGAAAGTAATTGGTAAAATTGGTGAAGGGGTTTCGCGTCGGTAAGGAAATTATTATCGAGCAAAGTGAGTTAATGAAAATGTAACAATATTTTCATTGGCGAACGGCGCAGATAATATGCTCTGCATATATTCCGCCGCTCAAAAAAAACGGAGAGGACAAGTGCAAGTGCACCTTCCTCTCCTTGAGTGTGTTGGGTTGCAGCTCAATGGTGAGCTGTTTCCTTCCTTGGATGCGTCTAGGTATTGACTAGAACGCGACGACTCCTCCTTTCTGTTTGAGTCTTGTGAGTGTTGCAGCATGGTCTGCCGCATGAGATTGTGATCTTGAGTGCTCCAACGCGAACGTTGTCTTTGGGTTGCCAGTCGCTCAGCGGCTGATTAGCCGTTTCCATGAGTCTACACTCATGACAACTGCCCTTACAGACGTGATAATAAGACATGCTCTTGCTCTTCCTTCAATGAGACTTCCTTGATTGGAGAGCTAACACTAAGCTCTCCTACTCGTCATTGATGAACAAACTTCCTTCTCCTTTTTTTCTTGCCTTCATTCTCCTTTCTAAGGCCCGTGACGGTGTTAGCTTTTCAAGCGTTGGTTTCTAGTTTCTCTCTCTCTTTAAGAGAAGTTCGGGCTCTTTATCTCCAAATCTGAAGTAAAGATCATTGTTGTGTTCAAACACCCTGATAATGCAATCTTCAACAGAACCCGATTTTGTTAAGGCAGATTCTAAAGTTCGCTTTACCCTTCCAACTACTTTGTCGAAATCTTTCATGTTCTCTACCTTAAATTTGTCCACCAGGATTGCAAACTTCATGTTCCGCTCCTTCGGGGGGTTAAAGTAACTGGTTCAAATTGATATTCAAGCATATAAATACCAATTTGAACCAGTTATCAATTAAAAGAACAAATTATCATAATCTTGCAACAATTCAAAAACTTTTGCAAGTTTTTTTCCAGAGTTTGCAACAAACAAAAAACCCGGCAGTTTTTCCACCAGGTTTTTTGTTTATATTTATTTTTTATATATTTTATTTATCCAGAATTTTTTAAGGAATGGCAAGGATTGGGTAGAGAGATAAAAACCAACGGTGGGAATAAAAGCATTTAATAGATAGTTTTTTATGCCAATGAAATAAAAAACAATGGCTGTCATAACGTAGGTTATAACGCACAGAGAAACAACTCTAAAATTACTGGTTTCCCAGGCACAGAGGTCAGGATACGAATTATAATCAATTGAGCGATTGTAATTTAGCTAAAATTCAAGGCACGAGGAGGTTTGGCGATGCAGTTGGGCAACGCATCGTCAACGACGAGTAACGCAGAAGTTGAGTTAAATTACACCGCCCTTAGGGAAGATAAAAAAGTTAATAATAACTGCGTCGCTCTTTCGTCGGCTTATCGGTTCCCACTGATAAACCTCCTTGTCGCTCCTTGTTCTTATTAACTTTTTTACTTCTCAACTTGATTATAATTCGTATCCTGACCTCCCACCTACTTCAACTCTTTTATTCCTTTCTTTTATTAACTCAATTTCCCTGTCCTGAGCCGTATCGAAGGATTTTTTAATTTCCTTGCCCTGAACAGAGCTGAAGGGTTCTAAATTTTCCATCATTTATTAAAACTTTTAATAATTTCTGATAGGGGGACTAAGTTATCGCCAATCCACTTTTTAAGTTCTATTAAAATTTTGTCTTTTTCTGTTCTATCTGATTTTGCGACATATAAAGTTTTTTCATACAATTCTTCATTTTCTACTAAAAGCCAAAAGTCATTAATCATCAGAAAAACAAGCAGAGATGCTGCAGAAATTCTTTTGTTTCCGTTTTTAAATGGATGGTTTTTATTTAATGTGTAGTATAAAATTATTGCCTTATCAACTAAAGTAGGGTAAAACTCTTTGTTGCCCATTCCAGATTTTGGTAAATTAAGCGCTGCATCAAGTCTATCTATTTCGTGTTCATGAAAAAATGCAATTGGGTCTTCTTTAGTATCAAAAACGGCCACAGCTAATTTGTGGCACATTTTTTCCATTAATCCCATATCTAAGTATTTAAATTCTTTACTCTCTGTCATATGCTGCTAGTTTTTTTAAAGCATCTCCATACTCTTGTATTACAAAATCAGTTCCCCTCTCAACTTTTTTAATGAGGTTTTGTCTTTCTATATTTTTCTTAACTTCCATTTTCTTATCTTTCTTTCCTCTTATAAATTTTGATATTTTCTTTATCATACATCTATTTTACCACTTTTTATAGCACTGTCAAACTTTTAATTCTGTCTAAACTTTGGAGGAACTTTGGAGGGTCAGACCTTCCAAGATCCCGAAGGTAGTAAAAAACCCTGGAAGGGCTGACCCCCTAATTTATTTTTCCCACCAGGTTTTTTAAATTTTCCATTATTTCTTTTTTCGTTTACCTGTTTTTTTAAGTTCTACTAAGTGTTTGGTAAGTAGTTCAGGGTAATGTTTTAGATCTTCACCATTTCTGCATATTTTATACATCTTGTTAACCAGTGAGCGGACAAAGTACCAATGAGCTCTATTGCTAAAATCTGCATCTTCTTCCAACTCGTAATGATTAAGAACTTCATTTAAAAAGTCTTCTCCATAACTCCAAAGAAAAGAAAAATCTGATGCAGGGTCTCCAACAGCAACGTCTCCAAAATCTATTACCCCAGAAACTCCTTTTTCGGGAGTACTAAGTACATGGTCACCGCCTAAGTCTCCATGAATGACCGTTGTATTTGGAGGCTCAATTTTTAAAAATTGCTTGTAGAAGCCATCAATTTTCTTTATTAATTCTGGATCAATATGCTCAGCAATTACCTCCCTTCTGCCATTAATGTATTTTGATTGGGAAGCCTTAGGGCTATTGCATAGTTGGAAGCTTTCTGCCATTTTTACTGGTAAACTATGCACTGTTGATAGAAAATTTCCAAGCTGTTTAGCAATAGTTTTCTTTTCCTCTTCTGAAAGGTCTTCAAATCTCTCAATACTGAGTTCTTCTCCTTCAATCATTTTATATCCTCCAAAATCTTTTTCTTTAGAAACGTATTCATAATCTGGAATTTTAACAGAAACCTTTTCTTCTAAAGCTTTCAATATAGCAATTTCATCAGAAAAAGATTTTACTTGTCGTTCAGTTTTAGGAAAACGAAAAACCCACATATTATCTGCTACTGCTACCAAGTGGTCTCCACCTTTATTAACCAATTCAATATTAGAAAACTCTAACTCAGGAAATTCATTATGAATTTTTTCTGTTAATTCTTCTACTTGATTAGATTCTCTATTTTCTAAATTTTCCATTATTTACTAAAAGCCCCGCGCTTTTGGTGCGGGGCGAGTTTATCACACTAAGAATGAAACGATTAAGAGTGCTACTATATTCAACACTTTTATCATAGGATTTATGGCGGGACCTGCCGTGTCTTTATAAGGATCTCCAACCGTGTCTCCGGTAACCGCTGCCTGATGGGCAAACGAACCTTTGCCTCCATGATTTCCTCCTTCAATATACTTTTTGGCGTTGTCCCAGGCTGCTCCGCCGGTTGTCATAGAAATTCCAACAAATAGTCCTGTTACAATCGAACCGATTAACATTCCTCCTAATGCTTGTACTCCTAAAAATAGTCCCACTAACACCGGAGCTACAACTGGAATTAAAGCCGGAATCATCATTTCTTTAATTGCTGCTTTTGTTACAATATCAACGCATCTGCCATATTCTGGTTTTGCTGTTCCCTCCATTAAACCCTTAATATTTTTAAATTGCCTTCTTACTTCTTCAACAACGGAGCCAGCTGTTTTTCCAACAGCTCCCATTAAGAAGCTGGCAAATAAATACGGCAGAAGACCTCCGATTAATAATCCAGCAATCACTTTTGGGTTATCTAAAGCAAATACAGCAGCATTTACGTTTCCTGACAAATCAACAACTTCCTGGCTGTAAGCTGCAAACAATACTAAAGCGGCTAAGCCAGCAGAAACAATAGCGTATCCTTTGGTGACAGCTTTCGTTGTGTTTCCTACCGCGTCTAGCGGATCGGTAATATCTCTGATTTCTTTTGGAAGCCCAGCCATTTCTGCAATTCCTCCGGCATTGTCGGTAATTGGGCCATATGAATCAACTCCTACTACGATTCCTGCAATTGACAACATGGACATAACTGCCAAAGCCACTCCGTAAATTCCAGCTAAATTATAGCTTATAATGGTTGCAAAGGCGATTAATAATACCGGCAAAGCGGTTGCTTGCATGCCAATTCCAAGCCCTCGTATAATATTGGTTCCATGCCCTGTTTCTGAAGCTTTTGCAATTGACTTGACGGGGCTGTATTTACTGGATGTGTAATACTCTGTTATAACGAACATTCCAGCTGCTAGGACCAATCCAATCAATGTTGAAAGATAGAGATTCATTGCAGAAACATTAAGGCCTTTCATCATGATTGTTATTAAAGGATAAAAAGCAATTCCAGAAAGCACAATAGAGACTGCCAATCCTTTGTACATGGCTCCCATAATATTTCCTGATTTTCCCAACCTGACAAAGAAACTTCCAATGATTGAGGTTAAAATTGAAATGCTTGCGATAAATAATGGCAGAAAAATGAATTGCTTTGCATAGGGATACAGCAATGCTCCCAAAATCATGGTAGCTATTATGGTTACCGAGTATGTTTCAAAAATGTCAGCTGCCATTCCGGCACAGTCTCCAACATTGTCGCCAACTTGGTCTGCTATTACAGCTGGGTTTCTTGGGTCATCCTCTGGAATTCCCTTTTCAACTTTTCCTACCAAATCAGCTCCAACATCAGCTGCTTTTGTGTAAATTCCTCCCCCAACCCTGGCAAAAACTGAAATCAAACTGGCTCCAAATCCCAAAGCCACCAATGCCTTGATGTCTTGAGTTAAAAGATAAAATCCAGAAACCGACAATAATCCCAAGCTCACAACCAAAAGTCCTGTCACGAGGCCTCCCTTAAAGGATAGATCTAATGCATGTGCCAAGCCCTTTTTAGCTCCCTCTGCAACTCTGGTGTTTGTCTGGGTTGAAACCCACATTCCAATAAACCCTGATAATCCAGATAAAAATGCTCCTATCAAAAATCCGAAGGCCATTTTCCATCCCATGAAAAAGAATAATAGTAAGAATAATACGGCAGCAACAACGGCCACTGTCTTATATTGTCTTTTCAAGTAGGCGTTGGCTCCTTCTTGAATGGCTTTGGTTATTTCTATGGCTTTGCCTTTGGCAACAGGAGCTTTTTTGATTTTAGAAATCAAAAAGTAAACGAATACAATTGCAAAGAGCGAAACTACGATTGGTGAATATTCTGTTAACATTTTTTAAATTTCTAATTAACCTAATTACTCTAATTAACCTAAAGAAATCTTAATGTCTAAACTCTAAAATTAGAAATTAGACATTAGACATCAGAACTTAGATATTGATTAGAATGATTAGAAATTAGAACAATTAGAATAATTTTTGAAAACTTTTATTTTTCTGAAGATTCTGATGGTTCTGATGGTTCTTTAACCTCTTCATCAGATTCTTCTTTGTCTGCATCAGCAGGTTTTGATTTTTTCTCTGTATCTTTAATGTTTTCTTCGTCAGTTGTTATTTCTCTCTCTTGTTCGTTTATTGTCTTTATATCTATTTTCCAGCCGGTCAAGTTGGAAGCCAACCTTACGTTTCTGCCATCCTTTCCTATGGCTAACGATAATTGATCTTCGGTAACAGAAATAATTGCGGTATTCTTATCTTGGACTTTAACATCGGAAACTTTTGCTGGAGAAAGGGCATTGGCAATATATTTTTCTGGGTCTTCCTGCCACAGTATAACATCAATTTTTTCTCCACCCAATTCATTTATGACGGCCATGATTCTTGTTCCCCTCTGGCCTACACAGCTTCCAATCGGGTCAATTCTTTCTTCGGTAGAAGAAACAGCGATTTTTGTCCTGTAGCCGGCTTCCCTGGCGATCGATTTTATTACAACAATTCCAGAAGCAATTTCAGGAACTTCCAACTCAAACAACCTAGATACTAATTTTGGATATGCTCTGCTAAGCAAAACAACAGATCCTCTTGGGGTATCCTCAACTTTTAATATATAAAACTTCAATCGTTGACCCTGCCGGTAAAATTCGCCAGGAATCTGTTCTTCTCTATTTAAAATTCCAAGAGTTTTGCCAATATCAACAAAAATGGTGTTGCCTTCTATTCTTTGGATAACTCCTGAAATAATTTCTCCTTCTTTTGATTTGTACTCTGAAGAAATGGTTTCCTTTTCAGCTTCTCGTATTTTCTGCATGATAACTTGCTTGGCAGTTTGGGCTGCAATTCTCCCATAATCTTGTTTTGAGACCAAAGGAATTTCTAACTCTTCTCCAACTTTTATTTTAGAATCTTTTTTCTTGGCGTCTTCAACCATGATGTGTTTTTCTGGGTTGAAAATAACTTTCTTTGGAGCCTCTTCTCCTTCTTTGACGTTAAAATCTTCTGCTGGCACAAGTTTTTTTGATTTTAACTCTTCTATTTCTTCTTCGGTGTAAAGCATTGATTCATCAACCACCAATTTCAACTGCCAAAATTTAACATCGCCAGATACCGAATTGAATTTGGCTTTTATTTTCTGGCCCTTTTGGCCATAATCTTTTTTGTATGCAGTAGCTATAGCTGCTTCTATCGTTTCAATAATAGATTCTGGAGAGATTCCTCTGGCTTCTGCAATCTGTTCTAATGCTCTATGAAATGATTTTAAATCCATAATAGAAAATGCAAAATTCAAATCTCAAAATGCAAAATGGTAATTTAATTTTGATTTTTAAACCTTGATTTATTTATAAAAAATGCCCGTGGTCAAACGGACAAAGTATTCAATACTGTTGATTATTTAATTTGAGTTTAGCAAAAACATGTAGCAATGTCAATGAGATTGAAAAATTACAATAAAAAAAGAAAGACTGACTACAGGTGTAGAAAGTCTTTATTATGGGTTTGTTTGAGTGGTTGTGGTGAGTGGGGTGATTTATTGGGTGGGGGGTGGGATTGTTGGGGGGTTTGTTTTGATGAAAGAGCTGTTTGATTGGACTCTGCTTTTTAAGATCGAAGTAATCTCTATTAGCTTGTCCAGTTTCATTTTAGCAAACCATAAAACCATGTCAAGTGTTGGGGTGTGGATAACTTTCTTCCCATGTAAGTTAATCTTGTTATTATATGTTTTTTGAGTATAATAAATAGAAAATACCCTCCGTTTAATAGATATTTGCCCCTCCGAACCTGCTCTCATAGTTCAATGGATAAGAACGGTTCCGTCCTAAGGAATAGATGTAGGTTCGATTCCTACTGAGAGCACACTTCGTCATTTTATTCCTCAGTGTAAACTACTTTGATTTCAATTAGTGTAAACTACTTAGTCACTTCGTCCTTCATTGTAAAGTTACATTATGTTTTTAGAAAAATTGTTTAACTTAATATCTCCAAAATCAAAACTTAACAAAAGTTTGCGTATTTTAATAGTAACAAATTCTATTTTTGTTTTTGCCATGGGTCTTTTCTTGCCCTTTTATGCTGTTTTCGTGCAGAAAATAGGAGGAAATATAGCATTTGCGGGGCTCTCTTGGGGATTGTTCCAAATCGTTTGCGGAATTTTAACTTTTTGGATGGCCGACATGCAAATTCATGTCAAAGAGCAAGAGTTGATCTTAGTTTTAAGCTATTTTTTAAGAGGAGTTGTTTTTGCCAGCTATGCATTTATGTCGAGCTGGCAGCAGTTACTTATTACCCAAATTCTTTGGGGCGTGGCAGCAGCTTTAAGTACTCCTGTCTTCGATGGAACGTATGCAAAGCATACTTCTGAAAATCTATCTGTATTGCAATGGGGAAGCTGGGAAGGAATTGCTGCTATTGCAGCTGGATTAGCCGCCCTTTTAGGAGGAGTGTTAATAGAATCTTTTGGATTTACATCTATTTTTGTATCGATGTCGGTTATTTCACTCTTTTTGGGGATTTATATTTGGCAACTTCCGCGAGAAATTCTTTGAGAAAGATTTTTTAATAGTTTTTAAGTCTCTTCTTGGGTCTAACAAACTGTGGATGAAAATATTGACTTAGGTGTTTAAAAACGGTAGTATTAACTCGATTTCGAAATACCAATTTAACGTATAAGATAGTAAGTATTATGCATAAGATGCTCTTTTATTTTATGCTAAATATCTAACATCTCGTACTCACAAATGGGCGAAAGCAAAAATTCTACGGTTAAGAGAGTTTTACCAGCAATAGTCTTGGTAACTTCATTTAGGTACTCCATCTTATTTACCACAGGGATAGTAATCGGATACATTCTTTCTAAACTTTTTTGCCACTTTTTCTTGAAAAATGGCAGAGTAGATTCAATATTTTTAGACTACGGCAACTGGAAAATTCATTTGCATCATTGGATTATGGGTTTTATGGTTTTAGCCATAGTCTGGGTGTTGGACTTTTTCTATCTGCCTACTTTCTTTACGGGAGTGGTAATAGGAGTTATTATTCAGGACATTTATGATTACAACGACTGGTATCGGATTATTTTAAAGAAAGATACTTCAGAAGTAACAGCTTCTTAATAGGAAAAAATTAAAAATGTCCCGTAAAACGGGACATTTTTAATTGGGAGGGTTGGCAGAATTGGCTAATGCGCCGGTTTCGAAAACCGGTGTCCGAAAGGACTTAGAGGTTCGAATCCTCTACCCTCCGCACCAATTTTTTCACTAAATTTCACGAGATAAAAATGGTGACTGACCCCATTTCCCCCTAAAGTGGTTACAAGGTGCTGAACTATTACGCAAGAATTGACATATGATTGACAATCTGATTTAAATAT
>JGI1358J11329_10000467_pt1 | contig 36245 bp, 38 predicted proteins | sample Subgroupgradi54m_FD_11329 | JGI IMG/M metagenome (IMG submission 11329)
AGCGAGTACATCGAAAAAGTGTTGCCGACGCTCACGTTACCAAAAGGCGCCGAAGGATGGTTCGCTATTCCATCTCTCGACGCGCTTGCAGCACGTTTTTTCGCAGATGTGGAAGATCCCGAAGAGCGCTACTGTCGCGCAGTTCAGCTCCTTCTCGACAAGGTCGCTTCTTTGCGATCGTTTTATAACTACCGTAGCGGAGAGATTACCCCGAAACATCTTCGACTCATTAGTCGCACCCTCGAAGCGTTCAAACAAATCGCCGCGACGCAAAATGGTGACATCTGGATTATCCCCGCTCAGCTCGGACTCCGCCATCGTGGTAGGTCCATCCGCCTTGCATGGGAACTCTTTACGTCCGATGAGTTCGGTCTTGATGCTCTCAGTGTCCTCGCGATCACATTGACTCATCCCGAACGGTTCGTCCGTTTGGAGCAGTTACATATCGACATCGCCGGTAACGAATGGTCGTTGGGCGGTGGTGGCGAGTTCGCGCATTCCGCGTACCTCAGCTTCAGCGCCGAGAAGCTCAAGTTCGGCTGCAGGCTTCTCGACAATCCGAGCGACAGCTTTGGCTCTGCCTCTGGCTTTGTCGTCGCGTCCCCCTCGTAGCATTCTCTTTGGGCTTGAGGTCTTGGATCTTCTTGAAGATTCCTTGAACTTGAGCCCTTTATTCTTTTTAAAAAAAGTCGAAAATTTTTTTCAAAATGGTATGCTTGTTATGAAAGTAGGCTTCTGTCTTGCGATCCACGGATCGCAGGCGCCGAAATTCTTCCTTTTTTGAACCAGAGTTTTCTGTGTCCAAGGACTCGGAAAAGCGCGTTCATAAGATGATAGACGCTACTTGCCTTTTTCTTGGTCGATGTGCGACCACATAGTACGTCCTCATACGGCGGGACTCCCTTGGAAGGTTATGTATTCCCTCTAAGGTATTTGGAAGGGAAAAGGTAATATTTGGACGGTGATGAGGTCTTCATGTACTCGGTTTGCCTATCGGGAACTTGACCTCCCAGCTTTTCGCGAATGTGTATCTCAATGAATTGGATGTTTTTGCAAAGCATACGTTGAAGATAAAAAGATACGTCAGATATTCGGACGACTTTATTGTTGTTCATCACAACAAAGAATATCTCAAAGGACTGATCCCAGCCGTTCAAGATTTTATTAAAAAGAATCTGAAGATGTCTCTCCATCCTAAAAAAATAATTTTAAGAAAATTTTCACAGGGCATTGATTTTTTAGGATATGTCATTTTACCATATCATCGGGTATTACGAACAAAAACAAAGCAGAGAATGTTCCGAAGAATCAAGGGGAAGCATTTCGAATATGAAAGTGGAAGAATCAGTAAGAAATCATTTGAACAGTCGCTTTCCTCCTATGTTGGCGTTCTCAAACATTGTAATAGTAGAGGACTGAGAAGGCAAATGAAAAGATCCGCATATCTCTCGCCGTTTGCCAAGCAAAAAAATATTTGATATTGTGGAGCTGATAAGCATCTGTTTTTACACTATCACAGAGAGATTTTTTAATCTTTTTTGATACACCATCAATGGCACGTTCCTTCTTGAAAAATATTTTTTTTGTATTCGTGTTTGGAATTTTTTTTATTCCAGTCTTTTTTTTCTTTAGAGAGGAAAAGACCGTTCACGCCCTTCATCCCAAGAAGAAGATAGAAATTTCTCGAGTACCTTTTACGACACAGGCGCCATTTGGCAGATGGGAAGACCCGCAACAGCAGCATGGGTGTGAAGAAGCATCGCTTCTTATGGTTATGAAGTGGATCACGAATAAACCTCTCGATGCCGCGACAGCAGAAAGAGAGATTCTTGCGATGTCTGAATTTGAAAAAAAGAGATACGGATTCTACGAGGATACCTCTGCCGAACAGACGGTGCAGCTCCTCAAAGATTATTTTGGGTATACTAACGCAACTGTTAAAAAAAATATCTCCAAGGCGGATATCATTGAAGCGCTTGAAGAAGGAGAGGTCGTTATTGTGCCCGCACAGGGTCAGTTTTTGAAAAATCCTCATTTCAAAGGAGCTGGGCCTGAACGGCATATGTTGGTTGTATATGGATATGACCTACGAAAAAAAGAATTTATCACCAATGATCCGGGGACACGAAAAGGGAAGGGGTATCGATATAAGGAAGATGTTCTTTTTGGTGCGCTTCTTAATTACCCAAGTGGAAAACACGTACCAATAACAAAGAGAGAAACCGCGATGATTCGTGTGAAGAAAAAATAGAAATTTTATAAAAAAGAACCCTGGCATGATTTTTTGTCAGGGTGTTCATCTTAATTCTCTCGATGTCTGAAGAAGATACGGATGCCAGTAACCTGCGCGGGGAATGTTTGCGTGCCTTGTCTTGTGGTTACCGTAAAAAACGTTACTTCAAGTTCTGGATGTTCTTTTTGAAAGCAGGAGACAGCCTCATCAATACGATGTCTGAAATCTCCCTCATCTCCTATATATTGTATGGGGAGATATGCATATCCGTCATGCATCTCAACGGCAGTTATGTCGTAGGCTCCATTCCATCGGAAGATGTTTTTATCCACTACGCATCCTGAAGCAAAAAGTAGAGTGAAAAGAAAGAACAAAGAAACTCCCCGCCGATACCAATGATGAACCATGATGCCAAACTCCTTTAAAAGGTTCAGTTGTCAGGATGAAACTAGCATGGTGGGCCATTCTTGTAAAGAATAGTATTCTCTGTTATTATTGTAGAAATTTCGCTAAAGAAGGGAGGTGGATCATGGGTTTCTTTAGCGCATCGCTCTTTAACATATTTGTCAGCACATCAGTTCTTTCTCCGTTTTTTGTCAGTATGACTCTGAGGCTTCCTCAGTTTGATCCTGGCGTACCTCTTCCTACGGAAGAAGCATTTACGGAGTTGCACCAAAAATTCGAACGACAACTTGATGCGACACTTGAACAAAAAGAAATTCTTTCGATAGAGTCAATCACTGAGCTTCTTCATACATTACCAATGTTGAAGGACGACACTATTGAGATCATCGACATCCAGCCGCGATTGCCTCGAAGACCTCAAAAGATGTTTCAACTCATTCCTTCACCAGAAAGAATCCTTCGTTCAACATTGGTGCTTGCGCGGCAACAACACACATTCCAGACCGGGAGTGATCTCACTATTGTACGTTCAAACAACGAACGTATTGGACTGAAACTTCCGGAGCGTATGTATTACGATTCGCCGTCGGGTGCTCTTTTCCTTCAGTATGAGAAATCATTTGAACGGCGTACTGCATTTTCACAACGTATGTTCCTTACGGCGATACGTGCCGATTATGCAGTAGAAGTGCGTACACTCTCCACGAAGAACATATCGAAAAAAATAAAGAAAAAGCAGCGAGCACTTCTTGACGCGCAGTTTCCAGAGAGTATGAGTCATCCGAAAAGCCTTACGGCGATTCCTTATGGGGTACTACATCGTCAGGGTACGGAAATCCTCAATGATTTTTCTCGCTATCGTGCAGAGAAACGAGTGACTGAAATCATCGCATACGCACATATCCCATACGGAGTATTTTCTTGGTTTTATGAGCATCACCTTGGAAAGGAAGGGTACGAGGGCCCTACTATAATGGAACTCTTTCTTCTAGCACTCCATGGAAGAAGTATGCGAAATACTGAGAATCCAGCATACGCGTTGATTGGGCCATACATTCGTGATGTGCCGATTATCGATACTGTAAAACTCACTCTGTTCAGTGAAGCGCTCTTAAAAGAATGTGATATTCTCTCTCCACCAGATGAACATGCATTGAACGGGAGTACTGAGCAGAGAGTGCGTTATTGGAAACATCGCGCGTTTTTTCTCTTTTTTCGGGAGTATCTTGGAAGAGTATTTAATGGTCTTTATGGGAATACTCCAAATGGAGTGACGGCGCGCATCAGACAGGAACTGGAAATACTTCATCTTCCAAATAAAGAACGGCGATTGGATATACTATTTCATGACCCTTTTCCGGAGGAAAGAATTCTTTTCTCTCGCATGAAATGGCATGGCACATCGGTCATCAATTCTAAATAATAAACCCGCCTTCGCTTATAAAGCTTCGGCGGGTTTTCTATTATTCTATTATATCTGCGTTACAGTAAGAGTGTTGAGGATTGCTTCCGGGTGCTCGAGTGAAAGCGCTAGGCTCGAGTATTCTTTTCCATCCTCACATGACCTGAGCTGTATTCCTTCTGAATTCGCCCAGACAACAACGCGTTTATTAGTAGAGAGGGTATCGTTGCATCGCAATGCTTCGTGTTGAAGCGGGTAGTGTCCTGTTTTTTGGTGGTGCAGGACGTATTGGGTAATTTTTACAACAGCATCAACCGGTTCGTATGCTTCATAAGGATTTTTTCCGGAATCGTTTGTTTTTCTGAGCGTATTTTTTAGCTCATCAAAACTTTTATGCCTGAATTCGATCGGAACAAGGAGAGGCATGAGATACCAGCGCAAGTGACAAGTTCTTCCAAGAAAAAGTTCTCTAGAGAAATCTATGTCGCGATGTGATATTCGATCCGGCGTCATAGTAACATGCGCTTTTCGTCCGATGGTTGATTGGAGACTTTGGAGAAATGGAATAGTGAACGCCTCTTCTTGGAGATCGTAGAATCCTATGAATGCCGAATGTGTATCTTTTATAGATTTATGCGGCATGAGGGGATCGGGGGCACTAAGCAGTTCTTTCGTCCATGGAGTGACGGCAAGCATCTGTCGATCCGCGACAGAAAGTTCCGGGTATACATTGAAAAGAGCAGCCCATTCGGCAAGACCGAACACGCGAGGTCCCATAAGCATTCGGAGGTTCTGTTCATCAAGATAGTTCATTTCATACCTTCCTTTCTATCGATGAATCGCTTGCACTTCGGCTTCGGCGATCTTCATGCGTTCAGCCTCTTCCTCAAGACGCGTTATGAAGCCGTCAAAATGTTTCTGCATTTCCTCAGGCGTAGAACCAGCTATTTTTGCATCGTAGAGGTCGGCAGTCATTCCACCAAGAACACTCTGGTATGCGGCGATCTGCATTTCAACATTCTTTAGTCGCTCGGAGAGTTTATTTCCGAGTTCCTCGAGACGGGTGTCAGTATCTTCCGTATAGAGATGAGGGCGACGCTTGACTTCATTCCTATTTCGATGCGATTCCTTCACACATTTTCGTAGATATATCCGTTCTGCAAAAAGTGTTTTAAGCGTATCAACCGTCATTTCATTTATTTTTGGCGATAACTCAAGCGCCAGCGTAGTAGGGATTAAGGAACGAAGTTCTTTTCCTTGTTCTTGCACGAGATTGAGAAGGCGCGTGTCACTTCTATTCCAGAGATTCTGAAGAGTCCAGAAAAGAACATGTCCCACTATGATAACTATAGATAAGGTATAGAAGTTCAGTCCTAAGTTTTCAGAAAAAATGAAAAATGCAATTGTTGTCAGAGATAGAAACATGGTCACTACACCATAGTCATCCATGTCGAACAAATTTAAATTGTTGATTGAAACATAATCTATCCAGACTTTCCACCCCCAGATAAGAGCTACGGAAATCGCGAGCCCGATAAAGAGTCCCAATGTCATTGAAAACCTCCTTTGTAAGGAACAACTAAACCTTCGTAGAGCCTACCCGAAAAATAGTTGATTGTCAAGCACATCTCATCTGCTATAGTACGAACTATCATACGAATATGAATATCGCATCAGTCATTCTTATTGTCTTAGGACTTATCCTTTTTGAGGTGGTGAGCAGTATTGATAACGCAATCGTCAACGCTGAGGTGCTTTCAACCATGAAAGAAAAGGCGCGGCGGTGGTTTTTACGGTGGGGCATTTTTTTTGCCGTGTTTGTTGTGCGTGGATTATTGCCATGGCTTATAGTCTATGCAGTCATGCCATCACTGGGACCTCTTGGAGCATTGACCGCGACATTTAGCGGTGACCCTCTCGTTATCGAAGCGATTGAACAATCAGCCCCTCTACTCTTAATGGGTGGCGGTGTCTTTCTTTTTTTTCTTTTTCTTCATTGGCTTTTTGTTGAGGAAAAGCAATATGGACTCTGGGGAGAGAAATTTTTTCATCATCATGGAGTGTGGTTTCATGCCATAGCATCGATTTCCTTACTCTGTATCATCTATGCTGCGCTTCAAAAGAATCCATTCCTTGCGTTCAGTGCCGTTATCGGTTCTACCGCATTCTTTATTATGAATGGATTTAAGCAGAATGCAGAACATACGGAAAAAAATCTTTTAAAAAGTGAGCTCTCTGATGTAAGTAAACTTATCTATCTTGAAGTGCTTGACGTTGCATTCTCCATTGATGGGGTACTCGGAGCATTCGCGTTCACCCTCGCTGTTCCTTTAATTCTTGTTGGGAATGGTATCGGCGCATTTGTTGTTCGTGAATTAACAATTCGTAATATAAAACGCATCGAAGAATACCTCTATCTTAAAAATGGTGCGATGTATTCCATTCTCTGTTTGAGTGGGATTATGATCGCTGACGGGTTTGGTGTTCATATCCCTGAATGGATTTCTCCGGTGATCACATTTATCGTTATTGGTTATTTTTTTCACAAATCAAAACTTGCGTTGCGATAGCAAGAGATCGAGAAGATGTAAGGGGTTTGACATGGTGGGGAGGGCATGTTAAAAGAAAGGAGTGAGAGTAGCTTTTTTGTCGTGAAATAAGAAAGGCGGTCTTTGTGGGAGACAAGGCCATTGAAACTATTTATCTTTCATCGGACAATCTTTCACTCGTACTTGCACAAATCCAAGGAAAGTCGAAGCCGCGTGTAGCGTCTCTTCCTATCGGGTATACCATTAGCAAAGAAGACATTGTGCGAGATGTCGAAGGGATATGTAAACTCGATGATACGTTTCTTCTTCCTATAGAAATGGCGTATGATGCATTTCGAGAATTTCTCGAGAAACCTCTTGCAATGCTCGCATGGTGCCACATTCTAAAAGGACAGCGACTGATGAAAAATTTTCTTCCAGGTCCTGCCGTACGGGAGAATCTGACAGTATATATACGAACGTCTCCATTTGAAGAAGGAGTACATTCATTTCAGTGTGTATGTACCATCGGCCGTACCCATCCCGGGCTTCTCGAACGCGAGTATAATTCCTCGATGATCTGGGAACCGGAAGATGTTTCTATCCAATTCAAGAAACGTCTTGTCTCATATCGATATCAAAAAATATTCGTCGATGGGGAATACATATTCCGCATTCGTCTCAATCGATCTTCGTGAGCACCCAAGGCGTTTTTCGTTCCAGTACGGAAAACGCTTTTTTCTCAACATGTACTTTCCAAAAAAGTTTTTCCACAAAGGATAAGTGACACACATGTTATAATAGTTTTCGAAATCACCACTATGATATGAAACACACACGTGTTCCCAAGGAAAAAATTTTTTCGGCGGATGCCGTTGTTATTGCGCTTTTTAAAAAAGATGAATTAACGAAGCATCCATTTTTCGCGGCATTAAAAAAGGAGGATCAGCTCTATCTTGCTTCCGCACTTTCAACGTGTAAGCGCGCGTATCTTGATACTGAGAAATATATTCTTCCATCAAAGACCCATCCAACTCTGTTTGTGTTTGGGCTTGGAGAGAAAACCTCCTGGTCACTTCGGAAACTGCAGACTGCGGCGAGGAAATTAATGCAGTGCGTAAAGGCAAGTAGCGTATCATCAATGACTGTATGCATTGATGACTTTTCTCTCTCCACTCATTCTCTTGAGAAAGCAGCGGAAGTGTTTTCCATGAATGTTGAACTTTCTCACTATATGTTTTCAATGTATCGTGAAGCGCCGAAAGAGGGATGGCCTTCCATAAAAGAAGTTCACTATTATTCCATAGATACAAAGCGAACAAAACATCTTCACCGAGCCATACACGAAGGAGTCATTATTGGTGAGCAGGTGAATAACGCTCGTGATCTTTCTAATATCCCAGGCGGAGATATGACTCCAAAGGTACTTGCTCGTGAAGCACTGAAAAAGGGGAAAGCATGCGGTGTTGAAGTCACGATCCTTGGGGAAAAAGCAATGAAAAAACTTCGTATGGGGGGTATCCTTGGCGTTTCACGAGGAAGCAAGGAGGAAGCGCAGTTCATCATCATGAAATATCTCAATGCCTCGACATCAAAAAAGCCATATGTGTTTGTGGGGAAGGGTATTACCTTTGATACCGGAGGTCTTCACCTCAAACCATCAAATGCCATGGATGAGATGCATATGGATATGAGTGGAGGTGCCGCAGTTATCAATGCGGTGCTTGCCATTGCTCGTATGAAATTAAAAGTAAACGTCATTGGTCTTATACCGGCAGCAGAAAATATGCCATCAGGTGAAAGCTATCGTCCCGGAGATGTATTGCGATCAATGTCCGGGAAAACAATCGAGGTGGTAAGCCCGGATGCGGAAGGTCGTGTCGTTCTTGCAGATGCGCTAACATACGCAGAGCGGTATGAGCCAGCGCTTGTTATTGACGTCGCTACACTCACCGGCGCATGTAGTGTTGCTCTTGGGCGACACGCATCCGCGATTCTTTCTCCTCAAGAAAAACTTATCCCTCATTTGAAACGCGCGGGAGAAGAGAGCGGTGATCACGTATGGGAACTCCCCATGTGGGAAGAATACGAAGCGGATGTGAAGGGGCAGGTGGGAGATATTCTTAATGCCGGTAAAAACAGGGAAGCGGGCACGATTAATGCAGCTATGTTTTTATGGCAATTTACTAAAAAGTTTTCTCACTGGGCTCATTGTGACATCGCTTCTACGATGACAACATCACCCGATCAATTTCTTTCAAAGGGTTCGAGTGGAAGTGGTACTCGGTTTCTTATTGAGGTTGCTAGGTCGCTTTGGGGGAAGACTATTTGACATATTTTTTATATCAGGTATGATGGATTTCATCATTTAATAATTTCTTATTTTTTAATGCGTTTTTTCCGTATGGAAAATGACTACATATGTCCGCAATGCGGTGAAGGATATGATATCGCAGGGACGTGCGAAATGTGCCAGGAAGATCTTATTCCCACCGATGAGTACGAAGATGAGGTGAGTGAGGTTGATGGTTTAAGTAAAGAAGATGGAGAAGAGAGCCTTGAGGTCCTTGGTGAAGAAGAGCTAGGAGCAAAAGATGATCGATTCGACGACGAAGACAACTACTAAGCACACAGAGAAGCCCGCATACAGCGGGTTTTTCTTTTGGTTAGATTGCGAATAGGCCCGTGGATTGATTTTTTTAATCAATTACGGCATGATGGGGGCATGTACGACGTAATAATTATAGGCGCAGGGGCTGCCGGACTTACCGCAGGTATCTATACGGGAAGGCGTGGGTTAAAAACACTCATTCTCTCCAAAGATCTCGGGGGGCAAACAGCTTCAACAGCCGAAATAGAAAACTATCCAGGTGTCGGTCGCGTGGAGGGAAGTGATCTCATAGACACATTTCGAAGGCAGGCGGAGCAATTCGGCTGTGAGATTGTATTTCAAGAAGTAACAAAAGTCACAAAAGACGGTGAAACGTTTAATGTTGTAACGCCAAGAGAAACCTACACAGCACAAACTATCATTCTTGCATGTGGGAAAACACCGCGTGATCTTGGAATTCCAGACGAAATGAAATGGAAGACGCGCGGGTTGGATTATTGTAGTGTGTGGGATCTTGAGCGATATCGAGGGAAAACAGTTGCAGTTGTTGGGGGAGGGAATTCAGCGCTCGATACTGTAGGGAGAATTTCTCCGGTTGCAAAAAAGATATATGTTATCCATCGCCGAGAAGGGTTTACGGGAGAGAAGATTCTTATAGAGCGTCTGAGTTCGATAGATATATTAGAAAAAATCATGAATGCGACCGTCCTATCGTTGAACGGCGAGGAACATATCGAATCGATCACCATCAAAGATAGTATCCAACAGGAAGAGAAAACCATTCCGGTAGATGCCGTGTTTGCAGCGGTAGGGTTCGAATTGCGTACTGATTTTATTAAAGATCTCGTTGTTTTTGATGAGGCACATCACGTATGTGTTGATCATACAGGAGCAAGCAACGTGCCCGGTATTTTTGCGGCGGGAGATATTACTCAGACACCTCACAAGCAAATCATCATTTCAGCGGGAGAAGGCGCGCGTGCAGCTCTCAGCGCGTACCAGTATATTGTGAGAAAAGCCGGTAAACGTCCTCTCGCGGTAGATTGGGGGTTTCTTCCATAGATGCGGTATTTCATGCTATACTGTCATTAATTAATTCATTAATTATAGTTTATATATGAATGCAAAGAGTTTTTTAAAAGGCGCAAGCATCGGTGCAATGTTTGCATCAGTAGCCGCGCTTCTTTTGGCTCCGAAATCGGGCAAGAAAACGAGAACCGACGTTCAAAAACTTGTGAATGGTTTGACAAAAAAACTTCACAAGGATGTAGAAGCAATGCGAGAAGTCTCTCAGGAACGATATGAAGAAATCGTATCGAAGTCTGTTTCTGAGTATGCAAAGGGGAGGAAAATGACTGAGGCATATATTGACGAAATGAAGAAACTTCTCATGAGTAGCTGGGCTGATGTCAAAAAAGAACTAAAAAAGAAATAATTTTCTATATTGATGTAATAGGATATGCCATATCGTATCACTGAAGAAGGAAATAACATTACACTCACATCAGAAGGGACCTCATACACTCACGTGTTTCAGGATGGAGGAGCGGGGTTGTTTTCTCTCATGTATGACATTGAGAATGTACGGGGAGATAAACGGGTTGATATCGTGGTCGACGCAACAAGTATGGACACACTTTTTGCGGCGTGGTTAAAAGATCTTCTTGAACGAAATACCATCAACCAGATTGTATTTTCTGAGTTTTCCGTGGCGACGATTCAGAAAGTTCATGATACGCAGTATCTTCTTACGGGTGCTGCCTACGGAGAGGATGTTGATCCCGCAAAACATATTCTCAAGAAACACGTGAAGGATGTGAAGGTATCGACGGCAACATGCGAGGGGGCCGATAAAAATTATATATGTCAAAGCGTTATTGTAACCGCCTAACAAAGTGACATGAGTATTCCATTTCCATCGTTTATGTTTGATCACGGACTCCGTATACTCGGTATTCTTATAGGAGCGCTTGTGCTTACATGGATTGTTGCTCTCTTGAATAGGAAGATACTTGCTCTTCTCGCGCGAGTTGCCCCCGATGCAGTAGAGAAGGAGGATCATCGTATTCGTACCATGTCTCGGCTCGTTACGAGTGCCGCTTCCGTTGTTATCTTTTTGGTAACCATGCTTATGGTACTCAAGGAATTAAACATCGATACGGGGCCTATTCTTGCAAGCGCGGGGATTGCCGGTATCATGGTAAGTCTTGGCGCGCAAGCATTTCTTAAAGATATTATTTCCGGTGTTATTATTCTTGTTGAGGGGCAATACACGGAAGGACAGGAGGTGCGCTTAAATGATGTCCAGGGCACGGTACAGCATATTTCACTTCGAAGAACAATCTTGGAAAATGAAGAGGGGACACGACATTCGATCCCAAACGGAGAAATAAAAATTGTGAGTGTTTTTGGCCATAAGAAGAGAAAGTAGCTTTGGGAGATATAGCGATATCCGGGTATGATGGAAGAAAAAAGACGGAGACAACTCAATAGAATACTAGAGATCCTGCCAGGCTTTTCTGTCTGGTTTACTTTTTTTATTGGGATTCTTCTTTCATTTTTGCAACCGTTGTGGGTGGTAGTGTTTATCATCATGTTTGATCTTTACTGGCTTTTTCGTGTTCTATACTTTGTTATCTTTCTTATCTATGGATGGAGAACATTCAGACAAGCATTACGTGTTCGTTGGTTTGAACGTCTTAGGGAAGAAAAGCACGACTGGAGAAAGATATATCATCTCGTTTTTCTCCCAACAGTAACAGAAGATGTTTCTATCGTAGAAAGCACCTTCGAATCATTATTGAAGGCGAATTACCCTAAAGATCGTTTTATTATTGTGCTTGCGGGAGAGGAGCGGGCAGGAGAACATTTTGATAACGTTTCCCAACAGATACTGGAAACATATGGGGATGCTTTTTCGAAACTTATTATTACCATTCATCCGAAGGATCTCCCCGGAGAGATTGTGTCCAAGGGTGCCAATATTAATTACGCGGGGCATAGCGCGCAAACCTATATTGATTCACAGAATATTCCCTACGAAGATGTTATTGTGTCCGCCTTTGATATTGATACCATTGCGCATCCAGATTACTTCGCGTGTCTGACATATACGTATCTTTCCCATCCGAGTCCAACGAGGTCAAGTTATCAGCCGGTAGTTCTCTATAATAATAATATTTGGGATTCTCCAGCCCCGATGCGATTGGCGGCATTCAGTACGACGGTATGGCTCATGACAGAGCTTGCGCGGCCTGATCGGTTGTTTACATTTTCTTCGCATAGTATGCCATTTAAAGCACTTGTTGATGTTGGGTTTTGGCAAAAGGATATCGTCAGTGAAGATTCTCGTATTTTTTTGCAATGTTTTATGCACTATAATGGTGATTACACCGTTACACCTTTATATATTCCCGTGTCTATGGATACCGTCATGGCCCCCGGATTGTGGAGGAGTCTTTTGAACCTATATAAACAGCAACGACGATGGGCATGGGGTGTAGAGCATTTTCCGTACATGGTTATGCATTTTATATCAAATAATGCGATTCCTCTTCGTAAAAAAATAACGTATCTATGGAACCAGGCAGAGGGAATGTACACGTGGGCAACAGCACCGATTTTGATTCTTATTCTCGGACGGTTGCCGTTGTTGTTCGCACCCCTCGAGACACGTACGACGGTACTTGCCCAAAATGCACCATTTATTCTGGAAACACTTCTTAATTTGAGTATGATTGGTATCCTAGTGATCGCGACAATTTCTCTTGGTCTCTTACCGCCTCGAATGGAAAAACAAAAAACATACCAAATTTTTTTCATGGTGGGACAGTGGCTTCTCCTTCCCCTCTCTATTATTTTTTTCAGCTCCATTCCGGCAATTGATGCTCAGACGCGTCTCATGCTTGGGAAGTATCTTGGGTTTTATGTCACCGAGAAAGTTCGAAAATGATGTTTATGGAAAAGAAACTCACAATCAGTCTTGTTACATTTAATGGATCCGCGTTCATTCGATCATGCCTTGAAGGTATTAAACAACAAACAGTGTTTCGGCAATGTGAACTCATTGTGTTTGATAATGCTTCTAATGACGATACCGTTTCCATTGTCGAGCAAGAATATCCTGAGGCGATTATCGTGCGGTCGTTTTTTAATAAAGGATTCGCGGTTGGGCATAATGATGTCATACGCCGCACCCGGACCCCATATATTCTTATTTTAAATCAAGATGTGCTCTTGGAGAGTACGTACTGTGCTGAGTGTATTTCATTTCTTGATACGAATGCAAAAGCAGGATCAGTCACTGGTGCCGTCGTGCAAGCCTCCTCCTTGACTCCCCTCGTGACAACTGGTATTATCGATACTTGCGGTTTGCAGGTGAAAAAAGAATTTCATCATTTCTCCAATTATGCGCGCGGTAGACTCCCCGCAACCTGTATGTCCACAAAAGAAGTGTTTGGGATAGCAGGGACTGCGGCTGTATATCGTGTGACCGCACTGAAAGATACCGCAGTATCTCTCGGAGAGCGTGAAGAATATTTTGATGAAGATTTTTTTATGTATAAAGAAGATATTGACCTTGCATACCGTCTGCAGTGGAGAAAATGGCATGCGTATCTTGTACCTGGAGCACGAGCATATCACATACGTACCGCGAAAAGCGCGTTTCTTATTGCCAATAGAGGTGTGCGTAGAATTGCTCGATGGTCATATCGGAATCATTTTTTTCTTTTGATGAAAAATATGAGTGTGGGGGTTATGTATCGTTTCGGTTTCTCCATGTTTCTCTATGAATGTGCAAAATTTTTCTATCTTTGCATACGGGAGCCATACGTTATCGGAGCGCTCGGGGAGGTGTTTACCCTCCGGAAGCGCATACGTCAAAAACGTCAGGTCATTCTTAGTCGGAGATCTGCATCTGACGCTGAGATCATTCAATCTATGAACGTATGAAGCCAATCATTTCAATTATTATCGTCAATTATCGTTCTCGGGGACTTGTCCGTGAAGCGATTAAGAGTTTCAAGCGTCTTCAAACATCCTTAACACATGAAATTATTGTTGTTGATAATGAAGGGGATGCAAAGCTTGAGGAATGTATTTCCGAGCGATTCCCTGATGTTATGTATGTCCCATTGCGAAAGAATCTTGGGCTTGCAGTGGCAAACAACACGGGTGCGCGTCTTGCGCGGGGAACCTACTTCTTGTTTTGTAATCCTGATATCACCGCAATGCCAGGATGTCTCGAGGTTCTTCACGATCATCTCGAAAAAAATCCCGATATTGGGATTGCGGGTCCGTGCCTCATAAATCCGAACGGCAGCATACAACAGTCGTATTATAGATTTTATACCCCGTTGACCCCACTCTATAGACGTCTTTTTTTAGGGCGATATTCATTTGGGAAGAAACATCTGCAACGATTTCTTATGCAAGAGGAAGATATGTCACATCCAAAAGACGTTGATCTTCTTATGGGGGCTTCTCTATTTGTACGATCATCTACCCTTGACCGGGTTGGGTTAATGGATGAGAATTTTTTTCTTTATTTTGAGGACGTCGATTGGTGTAAGCGATTTTGGGATGCGGGATTTCGAGTGACATATGTACCACACGCGCATATGATTCATCTCCATAAACGGGATTCAGCGCAAAAGATGGGATTCTTTTCGTTGTTTGATCGTCATACGCGTATTCATATTTCAAGTGGCATTCGGTATTTTTTAAAACATTGGCCTGATTATGCACGCAAAAAACAACACGCGTCATAGAGAATTTTTTAATGTGTCCCTACTATGGGTGGGTATTGGATTTTTTGTGTTGAGCATCCTTGTTGTGGGTGGTATGAGTGCTCAGCGCGTGCGAGGTGTACTTCAGGAGGTACAGTCGGCAAAGATTCACATAGCTTCAAGCGAGGATGCTCTTAAACACTTCGATACTGCCACTGCCGTAAAAGAACTAAAAGCTGCCCGCGGCGATATTGATGATGTGTATGAATTCATTCGTATGGTTGATGTTCTGGAATATGTGCCATTCGTAGATCGTCAGTATGTGGCGCTCGATGAACTGATACATACAAGTTTAGAAATAGTAGCGCTTGGTGAACAAATGGTTTCTTTAGTAGACACTATGAGTACACCATTGAGAGATAAGAACATGCCCTTATTTTTCGAGCGCGTTACTCATGCACAACCGGAAATAATCGGTTCCATGGCGACGTTACGCCTTCTTAAAACACGTCTTTTAATGGTTGAAAAAGCCGACAGAGGATTTTTCGGAGGGATGTACGATACACTGATTGGGAAGATCACTTTTTTTGAAGAAAAGAGCGCGCCTCTCATGTCGCTTTTTGATGTTATACCTCTCGCGGCGGGGTTTAACAAAGAAAAGACCTATCTTCTTCTTTTTCAAAACAATCATGAAGTCCGCGCAACCGGAGGATTTATCGGGACATACGGAATATTGAAATTAAAACAAGGAGAGATCACGCATCTCTCTACGGATAATATTTACAATCTCGACAAAACAGCAGAGAAGACGCTCCATATTCCTCCGCCAAAACCATTTCTTAATTTTTTTCCTAAAAAAAATAGGTATTGGTTTCTACGTGATTCAAATTGGTCGCCTGATTTTCCGACGGCAGCTCGTCAAGCGGAATTTTTCTATACACACGAAGGCGGTAAGGAGCATATCGATGGTGTCATTGCTCTTACGCCAGATGGTATCGTATCCCTCCTTTCTATCGTTGGTCCTGTCACCATAGATGGTGTTTTTTACTCGAGAGACACGTTCGTTCGAGAACTTCAATACCAAGTGGAAATAGGATATTCTGAGCAAGGCGTACCACAGGAAGAACGCAAAGAAGTTATCGGAAGACTTGCTTCAGTAATCCTTCGGCGATTATACGAACTTCCGGGAGAGAAATGGATGAATGTTTTTTCCGCGCTTCAGGGGACACTCCAAGAAAAACATGCATTATTGTATTTTCATGAACCTCAAGTGCAACAGTTTGCCGCGTCAAAAGGATGGGATGGGCGCGTGCGTGGAAGTGACGGAGATTTTCTCATGGTCATTGATAGCAATATGGCGAGCTTGAAGACCGATGGCGTTATGGAAAAACATGTTGATTACTCAGTACAGGAATATCCTGACGGACATCTCCAGGGAACCGTTGTGCTTACCTATAAAAATAATGGAGGGTTTACCTGGTACTCGACGCGGTATAAGGATTGGGTGCGTGTCTATATGCCGGCAGATGCTGTCGTGTTACATGTGCAAGGGGCAATGAAAAAGGAATTATCAGATGAGCCCGGGCCTATTGAAATTTCTTCGGAAGGTGATAAGGTATCCATCGGAGCGTTCATTGTCGTGGAGCCCGGGCATACAAAGACATTACGGATCGAATATCGTCTTCCCCAAAGGATCGCTGAGCAGATAAAAAGAGGCACATATGCCCTTCTTGTTCAGAAGCAATCAGGGGTTTCCAATCAGAAGCTTGATCTCAATCTTCATTTTCTCAGATCCTCAAAACAGAATGAGCCAAGGAGCTTTTTTACGGGAAGCTCAGATAAACACTTCCTTCACGCGGAAACGGACCTCCGGACGGACCACGAATTTCAGATTATTTTTCAATAAAAAATTTTACCAGTGGGCATACTTACTCCGAAACTTGGCATTGATTTAGGCACAACAAATATTCTTGTGCATACCCCAAAGAAAGGGATCGTGATTAACGAACCTTCCGTTGTTGCTATTTCTGTCATCGACAAGAAGGTTCTTGCTGTTGGCAGAGAAGCAAAAGAGATGCTTGGACGCACCCCCGATACTATTGTTGCGTATCGTCCCCTTAAAGATGGTGTCATTGCGGATTATCGAACCACTGAAGCAATGCTTCGATATTTTATCAATAAGGCACTCGGTGGATTTCGTATTCTTCGCCCGGAAGTTATGGTTGCCGTCCCTGCCGGTATTACTTCGACGGAGCGCCGCGCCGTTATTGACGCAACGCTTGCTGCCGGGGCGAAAGCCGCATACATTATTAAAGAACCCGTTGCAGCGGCCATTGGAGCCAATATTCCTATCGGTAATGCTTCAGGTCATATGATTGTTGATATTGGTGGAGGAACTGCTGAAATGGCGGTTATTTCGCTTGGTGGTGTTGTCACGTCAACATCCGTTCGTATTGGCGGGAATAAATTTGATGCCGCCATTATGGAGCATGTGCGCAAAAAATATGGTCTTGCGATTGGAGATCGGACAGCTGAGGCGGTGAAAATCACAGTGGGCTCTGCACTTTATTTAGAGGAGAAACTCATGATGGAGGTGCGAGGGCGTGATATGATGAGCGGTTTGCCAAAAACAATCAATGTAACCTCAGATGACGTGACGGATGCGATTTCAAATGAGTTGGATGGTATTATTTCTGCATTAAAAAATGTATTGCAAAATACGCCACCAGAACTTGCGGCAGATATTATTGATCGGGGTATCATTATGTCTGGAGGAAGTTGTCTTCTTCGGAATCTTGATCAACTCATCACTCGTGCGACAGGTATTCCGGCGTATGTTGCAGATGAAGCACTTCTCTGCGTTGCAAAAGGCACGGGCATTGTTCTTGAAAATCTCGATGCATACAAACGAAGTATCTTAGCGACCAAGTAGTTATGACTATTGGTATTGATGCCTCCAGAGCAATTCGAGCTCACAAAACCGGAACAGAATGGTATTCGTATTATTTGATTCGGGAACTTGCGACACTTGATACACAGAATCAGTATATAGTATATGTTGATACTGATGTACCGAAAGATTTTTTTTCGCTTCCCCAAAACTTTTCTTTTAAAAAACTTCGATGGCCTTTGCCGTTTTTTTGGACACAGGGGAGACTTTCACTCGAGATGCTTTTTCATCCCCCGGGCATATTATTTATTCCATCGCACGCGATACCTATCATTCATCCAAAGAATACCGTCACGACCGTGCATGATATCGGTTTTTTTCTCCATAAGGGATATGTCGATGCAAAGAATATACGATATCTAGAATGGTCGACACAGTACGCGCTGAAGCAGTGTAAAAAGATTATTACGATTTCACAGTATTCAAAAGATGAAATCGTAAAACTTCTCGGGAGAGATCCCGGGAATATAGAAGTGATCTATCTTGGGTATGATACCTCGCGATATACACAACCAAGAGAAGAGGATAGACAATCCGCACAGGTAACATTGGGAAAGTACAACATAAAAAAACCATTCCTTTTTTCTATCGGGAGGATCGATGCGCGGAAGAATCTTCTTACTCTCCTCCAGGCATTCGAAGCTTTAAAGAAAGACGGATGGGAGGGAGATCTTGTTCTCGCGGGCACTCTTGGGTATCATGGGCGGGATATTATCGAAGCATGTAAAAAGAGTATATGTCATGATTCGATACAATACCTTGGATGGCTCTCTGAAGAAGAGAAGATACATCTTCTCTATAGAGCGGAATGTTTTGTTTTCCCAAGCGTATATGAGGGGTTCGGGTTGCCAATTCTAGAGGCGCAAAGCTGCGGAGTCCCCGTTGTATGTTCAAATACTTCTTCATTTCCGGAGGTTGCCGGCACTGCGGCGTTGTTTTTCGATCCTCACTCATCCGATGACCTGAAAGAAAAGATTTTTAATCTTGTTTCTGATTATGATCTACGCACGAGCCTTGTAGCACATGGTTTTGAGAATGTTAAGAGATTTAGTTGGAGAAAGACAGCAGAAGAAACACTTTCTTTCTTACTAAAGGATTAAGTTTTTATTCTTGACAGATATAAGAAGTGGTGGTATGATCCGTCTGTTCAATGTTTGATTTGAACGTACGTGAAAGGAGTTTTCCTTTGAAAACTTTGGAACGATCTGGAGCACCTCTTCCATTCGTGGAGGATGTACACCCCATACAAATCAATGAGTCTCCACCAAGGAGTTCACTTCTACCGATCAGTGAACGTATCTCAATACGTATTTCGAATGTGATAAATCTGCAGGAGGCGACTCTTCGGAAAACTATCACCCCAAAGATTGAAATTGACCAAGAGGCGATGAATATTAGACTCGTATCTCAGGGTCTCCTTCTGACTGAAGAACGACGCGTGGTAGGTGTCGAAGCGATTCTTATCGAGGTTGCTGCTCGGTATCGTCGTGGGGCGGGAAGTATCAAACAGATATATCGATATCTGGTTTTCTCTGAAAATGGCAAAGCATATTGCCAACGCCTTCCAATGGGTTCATGGCCACCAATCGGTGCCGATGAGTGTCTGGAGTGGCTCGGTCGCGGTGGATTGCAGCAGGGAGATTTTGTGCTTTTGCCGCGGAAACGTCTTCCAGAGGATGTTGTCGAAATACCACGTCCGAAACAAGTAAACATACTCGAAAAAACGGCGTCTGCCATTCAAACGTTTTTTCGGGAAGCATTCCTGGATGATTCCATAGAACAACCAGAATGGGAACGCACCATCGGACGGCATAACCCTGTTGATTGTCGTTTGTTGTCCCATAGTGCGTCTGGTCGATATTATCTTGTAGCGCCACATGATACCGTCAGTAATCATCCAGAGCATGCGCAGTTAAAGGTTCCGGAAGGGATGTATGAGATCGTTGAGGATCGCGCAAGCGCTTTTTGGCGTAACGCAATCGATTAACTGTTTCCATACATAACCGCGAATAACCATACTCATACCATCCAATACGAAAAAGGATGGTTTTTTTTATTTTTAGATGAGTCTTTTTTATTTCAATTGAGGATGCTACACTATCAATGTACAGGTTTTCATATATGACATCAGATCTGATCGAAAGAATGCAAGAGTATTTAGAGGATACAATAGAAAAAGGCAGACTTGGTCATGCGTATCTTTTTATTGGTTCGGAATATGGTCGGAAAAAAGAAATAATTGAATGGTTTATTGGAAAGATTCCTCATGCCGAACGTATCGATATTTCTCCAAAGATTAAAGAGAAAGGTGGTATCAGCACCATAGGTATCCAGGATGTGCGCGATGCCATAGAAATATTATCCACATCTACATTCAGCGGAGGGAATCGATGTATTGTTATTGAAAAGGCTGATCGATTAAATAAAGAAAGCAGTAATGCTCTCCTCAAACACCTTGAAGAACCCCCTAAAGGAACCGTATTTATTCTCTCTGTTACTCATTTATCATCGGTACTTCCGACTATTGCGTCACGGTGTCAGCATATTCGTATTATGGATCAAAGAGAAGATACTGCCGAACTATTCAAATCCAAGAAGGAAACGTTCGATATGCTCACACAAGATACATTGCCCGATATGTTGATGGCAACGAAAAAACTTTCAATGGAAGATATGGATGCTCTTGATGCGTATCTGCATTATATGGTAAAAAATAGATCAGAATATGCAGACATTACTCATCTCTACGATCGCGCCATACGCGCGAAGCGAGCGTATTCTCTCCATGTAAGCGAGCGCGCGAGTCTTGACCAACTTTTTTTATGAATAGAGTCTTTTCAATCGGGGTTCTCGTGATGTCAGTATTATTCCTTGGTGCCGGGTGCACATTTAAGTTTGGCAGTGGAGATGGCTCTGTTTTTAAATCAACTGATCGCGGACAAAAATGGGAATCAAAATCACTTATGTTACTTCCAAAGGGGAGGCAGGTCCGGCTAACCAATGTTGATGTAACAAAAATCCTTATTGATCCGCGTGATTCCAATCGTATATTCATGGGGACAAAAGCACATGGATTATTCGCTTCAGAAAATGGCGCAGAAAGTTGGTTGCAACTCATCCCCGGTGAATTTATTAACGATATCGCTATTGATCCTCTTGCCAAATGCGTACTCTATGCTATCGGTCAAGCGAGAATTTTAAAAACAACAGACTGCGCGCAACACTGGGAAGTCATATATAACGAGACCCGCACCAATGTTTTTGTGACAAGCATGCTCATCGATCCATTTTCATCGAATGTTTTGTATGCGGTGACGACGGGAGGGGATATTTTTAAGAGTATAGACACCGGAAGTTCTTGGCTTGTGCAGTCGCGCTTACCGGGAGAGAAGATCGAGAAAATTCTTGCAGACAAATGGGATCAAAACCTTCTTTATCTCGCAACACGTGATGGAAAAATATACAGAAGCTCGAACAGAGGGATTCGATGGGATGATATTTCCGGCCCCCTGAAAGTATACCCGGAGTCTAATTCCTATACCCATATGGATGTACTTACGACCAAAGATGGACTTTTTTTCGCATCGCAGCATGCTCTTTTTAAAACAAAAGATGGGGGGAAATCATGGGAAAAGATTAATGTATTGGTTCCCGGTGGGAGTGTGCAGATTTTTAGTGCAGCCGTTAATCCCGTTAATACAAGTGAATTGTATTACGCGACACAAAAAACACTCTATCGTACTTCTGATAATGGGTATCAATGGGTAGCACAACCCCATCCTTCCGCGCGAGTACCATCCGCATTGAGTATTGACCCGAATAATTCTTCAATTGTATATCTTGGCGCAAAGACTGTTGCCGAAACGGCGAAGTATTGGTACAATCCAAGTCAGTAATTCACGAACAGAATATATGATAGATCTTGTAAGTCGAAAAGGAGAATTTGAAAAATGTATCGAACATCTTAAAGACGAACTTCGAGGGTTGCGGACAGGCCGAGCAAATGCCGCTCTTATAGAACATCTTGTTGTTGAGGCATATGGGTCTCTTACGCCCCTTCAACATCTTGCGTCCATTAGTGTCCCCGATGCAAAAACAATTACGATTAATCCCTGGGACAAAAGTGTTCTAAAGGACATTGAACGTGCGATTTCAGGAGCGAATATGGGTATTAATCCCATCAATGATGGGGTAATACTCCGCCTCGTACTTCCTCCTCTTACAGAGGAAAATCGCAAGTCGCTTATTAAAATTCTTGGACAGCGCTTGGAGCATGCAAAAATAGCTCTTCGAGGAATTCGCGATGGGATAAAAGATGAAATTCATAAAGCAGAAAAGGCAAAAGAGATTACCGAGGATGATCGATATGACCTCCAAAAAGATCTTGATGATATGACTAAAGAATATACGGGGGTGATCGAAGCACTCGGAGAAACAAAAGAACAAGAGATTATGACAGTCTAACCTTTTTATATGGAGATTATTTTAACAATTCTTCTTTTTATTGTTGTCCTTAGTATCCTCGTTCTTATTCATGAATTAGGTCATTTTGTTGCCGCTCGTATACTCGGTGTTCATGTAGAAGAATTCGGACTTGGGTTTCCACCCCGTCTTGGCGGTATTCGAAAAGGAAAAACACTCTATTCATTGAACCTTCTACCATTGGGAGGATTTGTACGATTAAAAGGAGAACAGGGGGAATCTGCAAAAGACGGAGACAGTTTCGCGGCTAAAAAGATTTGGCAGAAGATTATTATTCTGGCGGCAGGTGTTTTTATGAATTTTTTTCTCACTATTGTTATTTTGACAATCGGGCTCACTATTGGTATGCCCCAAATCATTGATGGAGCGCGTGCGGAACATATACGAGACGAGAATATTCAAGTAACCTATGTTGCGCCGAAATCGCCGGCAGAAACAGCCGGCATAAAGATTGGTGATGTTGTCGTTTCTATCAATAATCAAACTTTTTCTGCTGTTCCTGCTATCCAGACATTTATTCGTGAACGAAAGGATACCTCTCTTGTACTTGGTATTCTTCGCGGCTCCGAACATATTCAAATATCCATCACTCCCGTGCTTCTTAAAGAAGTGCAACATCCAGGAATTGGAGTGGGGCTTGCACGCATCGGAATTGTTTCATATCCGTTGTGGCAAGCATTTTTTATGGCGATCCCTCAGACGTTTTATATGACGATTTCAATTTTGACGGCACTGTGGCATGCGATTTCTTCTTTTGCATTTGATGGTTTTGTAGGTCCCGTAGGGATTGCTTCTTACACTGCAACCGTTACAAAGCTCGGATTCGCGTATCTTCTCAATATTATGGCACAGCTTTCATTATCTCTCGCGGTATTAAATTTTCTTCCCATCCCGGCGCTTGATGGCGGCCGCGTATTCTTTGTTGTCATGGAAAAATTACGTGGTCGTGGGTTTCGACCGGAGTTGGAGAACCTTATTCATCTTATAGGATTTGTAGTGCTTATATCACTATTGGTGCTTGTGACCATTAAAGATATCCAACGTCTCTTTTTATAGACCCTACGAGAGTCCCCTATGGACTATCAGATTTTCTCTGTCATAAATGGTTTTGCCGGGAAATATCCATTACTCGATGGCGTTGGAATTTTTTTTGCTGAAATTGCCGTATTCGTATTGACAGCCCTATCGCTCGGTGTGGTAAAAAATCGGACACATTTTTTTATACAAGCAAGTATCATCGTTGGTGTTCTTTTGAGTGTTCATTCACTTCTCGGTGTTCTCTTTTTTCGAGAACGCCCCTTTGAGTCGTACCATGTGGTCCAGCTTATCTCCCAGCCTCCGACCATGAAATCATTTCCTTCCGATCATGCGGGAGTTGCATTTGCAATTGCAACTCTCCTTTTTTTATTTCATCCGAGATGGGGATATTATGCGTATGGTTTTGCGACATTAATCGCTCTTGGGAGGATATATGTTGGAGTACACTATCCAAGCGATGTACTTGCGGGAGCGATGATAGGAATTCTTATAACTCTGGGGGTATCGCCCTTTTTTAAAAAGCGTCTATGAAGATGTTATTGAAAGCAGCCGCGCTATCAGTGGTGTGCATGATAACTTTTCTTTTTCTCATTACCTATGGAGCATCTCAGTTTTTTATACCGGCGACACAGAAAGATGCAGAGATCAAGAAAAAAATTACAATTACTCATGGAGAAAACATCGCATCGATCGCGACACTGTTAAAACACGAGGGGATTATCAGATACAAGTGGCCTTTTGAGATTTCCGCGCGGTTTTTTAGCAACTCAACCTTAAAAGCCGGTGAATATGATTTATCATCGGGAATGTCTTCATTTGATCTTGCGCATATTCTTGGAAAAGGAGTAAAGAAACAAGAGCAAGAACTTACAATCATTGAAGGCTGGGATGCAGCTGAAATAGCAGACTCTCTTGAGAGAGAACATTTTATAACGAAAGATGCATTTTTGAAAGATGTTAAGAGTGGGGAATTTGATGAGCACTATTCCATCTTCGCGGACAAACCGCGAGGAGAATCATTAGAGGGATATTTATTTCCTGACACCTATCGTGTTTTTTTTGGGAGTACCGGGAAAGATCTTATCATAAAAATGGTAGAAAATCTTGAAAAAAAATATACACCAACGATGCGATCCGATACACAATCACGAGGTATGACTATATTTAACATCCTCACACTTGCGAGTATTATCGAACAAGAAGTGCAGACAGATGAAGATCGGGGTCGTGTTGCCGATATATTCTATCGTCGGCTTTCTATCGGGATGCCACTCCAATCAGATGCGACAGTGAATTATGTGACGGGGAAAAGAGCACTACAACCCACATTTAATGATTTGGAATCGAATTCTCTTTATAATACATATAAACACAGGGGGCTTCCCCCTGGTCCGATCAGTAATCCGGGGCTTTCTTCAATAAAAGCATCGATTTATCCAATTTCCAATAGCTACGTGTATTTCCTCACAACACCCGAAGGGAAGGTGGTATATAGTAAAACATATAACGAGCATCTTGCGGCAAAACGGAAATACCTAAGTAAATGAATGGGGGCTTGACATGTTTTTTTTCTTTGATATAGTGGGAACATCCCACAGACAATAGGCGATTCGATATTCATTGAATCTTAATGCCCTATCGAGGGAACGATTCTGGCAAAAACGGTCGAATTTGCTTTTCCGTTTTCAATACATGTCTGTGGTAAAAGCCACAGTTTTATTTTTTTTTAGGATATCTATGGCACGTACACGTTCAAGTAAAAGAGACATCCTCGTGAGACTTGAAGACAAACTTATGAAAAGTAAGTCGGTTGTGTTTTCAAGCTTTAAGGGATTACGAGCAAAAGAAACGGAAGAGATTCGTTCACTTCTTCATAAAGAACATCTTGATGTCATGATGGCAAAAAAGACGCTTTTGAGGCGTGTACTCCAAAAGGCGGGTATTGAAGAGCTTGATCCAAAAGAACTGGAAGGGGAAATTACTGCCACGTTCAGTTATTCGGATGAAGTTGCTCCGGCTCGCGTTCTCGCGACATACGGCAAGGATCATGAGAATCTCAAGATAGTTGCCGGTCTTATTATGTCAGCACCAGTTGACTCAAGACTTATCTCTGCGGCAGGCGTTATGCAGCTTTCCAAGCTGCCATCTCGCGAAGAGCTTCTTGCAAAAACGGTTGGAGCTCTGGCAAGTCCGCTTCGGGGTATGGTTGGTGTCCTTCAGGGGAATCTTCGAGGGCTCGTTCAGGTGTTTAAAGCAGTATCAGAATCCCGTTCATCATAATTTATAGTAATTATATTCATATGGAAGAAAAGAAAGACGTTGTTGTTCCTGAAAAATTCAAGGAACTCGTTACCAAGATTGAGCAGCTTTCCGTTCTTGATCTTGCTGAGTTGGTTAAGGTACTTGAGGAGAAGTTTGGCGTTTCTGCGGCAGTGCCTGTTATGGCCGTAGCAGCCGCCGGTGCGGTTGCAGACGCAGTAGAGGAAAAAACTTCATTTGATGTTGAGATCACTGACTCAGGCGCAAACAAGATCAATGTCATTAAAGCGGTGCGCGAGCTTACTCAGCTTGGGCTTAAGGAAGCGAAAGATCTTGTTGATGCAGCTCCAAAAGTTATGAAAGAAGGAGCTTCAAAGGCGGAGGCAGAAAGTATGAAAAAGAGACTTGAAGAAGCAGGAGCAAAGGTTACTCTCAAATAATTAGATAGTTTTTGATGGGTTCTAAGTGTTACAAGAAAAACTCCCGCCATCAGCGGGAGTTTTTCTTGTGGGTGCTTTGGCACTACTCCATTATTTTATCTCGAAGTTGAATTGGAGAATATCTGTTCCGTTGAGTACCGTCATCTCGTGTTTTTTCGTATTCACAACAAAATCTTTTACATCCGTAAAAGCTTCCGATGTAATTTGTGCTTTTAACGCGAAGTTCTTTTTGTCGACAGCAAGGATGCGTTTTGTCGGAGCGTCAAGAAGATAGAGAATATCAGTATCCCCATCAGTCCATATTTTAGTAAGCTGTGAAATTGGCTGCTCAAGATTAGGGAGTGGGAATGGTTTTGGTTTACCGGAATCGTACTGAAGGATAGAATTTCCTGATTTCAACACAAAGATAGTGCCATCGATGGTCATACTCACCGCATCCTTTAATGGAACTTGCTGTTCTTTTATCCATCCACCGCCGACTTCAAAACCATCACCTTTTCGTGGGTGGCGGTAAATAGTTCCTCGAATAGTATCCAATGAGTAGAGTCGAGAATTATAAAACATAATCGTAGTCATGTTTTTTTCTTCTGGTCCAAAAGGAATGGAAACCGGTTTTATGGATTCCTCTTTTGTGTTGAGGATAAAGAGTTTATCTCCGTCTCCATTGCAGAAGTAGAAATGTGTTTTATCAAGCGCTGCTGCGCAACCAATGTTCGGGAGTTTTGCCTGGGTATCAAATTGCGTTGCTTTGCCGTTTTCTGGATTCAAAGTATAAATGCCATCCTTTGTGTGAAGGAGATATTTTAAATCTGCCGAAAGTATATGAAGAGAAGAAAGGCTTGGGATTTGTGATTCAAGCTTTGCAATAATACGAGGTTCCTTAATGAGAATAATACGGGACATTTTTAGGAGGACGTCTTTCATTCGGGTATGTAATCGTGCGTCATCTTCTGCATGAAGCGATCGTTCATTTCGAAGTGATTTCAGCATCGTTTCTGATTCAGAAAGAAGTGCTTTTGCTCGAGATTCATCATCGTAGATAAGACTTCCTTCGGCGAGATTGATATTTTGTTCAATACTTTCTAGCTGCGCGCGATAGTGTTGATCTCTCTTTACTATAATGCGTTTCGCATGGACCGAGAAAAGTCCACCTACAAATAAAAGAAGGAAAACAGCACTTAACGTAAAGAGCGCCCTAGAAACCGTTGAAAGAGCTCTGAATTTAGCACGAAGAAGCTCTTGTATTGATATATATTTTTTTTGAAGAGACGTTACCGTTTCATTGAAGAGTAGAGCTATACGTTCTTTTTTGTTTCCTCGTAAGAATGAACGAACACGTTCCGAGAAACTCATTCCTTGGAGAGTTTTCTTTTTGAGTAGCCTTGCTAAAAAGTGGTAGATAGACTTCCCCCATTTTTCATAAGGTAATGATAAAAGGAATGACCATGTTTTCCCCGCGATTGCAGAGAGGACTTTCCAGATGCCTTGTATTATTTTTAAAAAGAGAGATTGTATATGACTTTTGAAAGCAGGAGAAAGGACTGTATCTGTTTTTCGTTCTCTGCCATTGAGACGTTCCATCGAGCGATTTGAAGTCGTTTGGGGGTGTGTTGTATGTACCGCACTAGAAGAAGGAGTGTAATGAGGATGTATAAAAAGGGCGCTGAAGTCATGTCTGATATTTGCTTTATTCAGGAGTGATTCGAAATACGAAGCAATTTTTTCAATTGGTTGAGTCGTTATGGCTTGCTTGAGTTGATCAAGGGAGATGTAGTCGATCACGGAATGATTACAACACACAACGGTACTCCCGGGAATTGAAAGTTTTCCAGAGATAACATTCGAAAAGAGACGGCTGGAATCTTGTGTCGCATCGCCATTTGCTTCCGCTATGTTAACCGATGCATAATGTGAAAAATTTCCTTTTTGCAGGATCGGGTAGTAAAGAAATGCTTTAATAGAGGATCCGGTTGTATTGAGGAAAAGTTGGTCATGCGCAATCGCACCAATGAGAAAGTGGACTTTTTTAACATCGAAAGGGTTTCGTTTTGTTTCTTGAGTCTCATTTTCAATAAGTCTCTTCGTAACTACCTCGTTAGTGTACTGGATAGCATTTTCAAATAAACATTCGGCAGGATTCACACTTTCATTATATTCTCGAGACTCTCCGGTGGCGGTTTTATGATAGTAATCGAGAAAGTTCTTTACAGTTTCTTTTATGAAGAGTTGGTATATCTCATTGACTGATTTTATATGAAATATACCAAAAAGTGATATTGTGCCACTGTGGTGTTCGATTGTATTTGTAAACACATAGGAGAGCTCATCACTGAGCTTGCCAGGGACGGAGAGTTTTGAGAGGTATGTTTTTTTATGATTTGACATAATCATTGGGATACCTTTACATATTCTACTAGAATAGTATACTAGGGGTTATAAATTTGCAACCTCGTGAATACATATTTTTTCTATCATTTTTCTTTCTAGGTATGCTTGAACAACTCTTTGGATCAAAGACACGTACGAAGCTTCTCCGGATTTTTCTTCTTAATCCTGAGAATACATATTTTATTCGGGAGTTAACCCGAAAGATTGATACACAGATTAATTCCGTCCGACGAGAACTTCAAAATCTCGTAACATGCGGTATTATTATGACGATAGATCAACCTTCGTCAAAGAAGAACGCAAAACAAAAAGAGGAGGTTTCCGAAAAAGACGCGAAAGGCAAGAAAAGCATTGAAAAGCTTTCAAAAAAGTATTTTCAGATAAGGAAGGATTTTCTTCTCTATAACGAGCTTCGTCTGCTTTTTACAAAAAGTCCGCTTCTTTTAAGAAATGAATTTCTTCGAGAAGTTCCGAATCTTGGTTCTATTGATTACGCAATTATGACGGGGTTTTTCGTGAGTCGGGATGATATTCCTGTTGATATTCTTATTGTGGGTACCGTAGAGAAGAATCGATTACATAAATTGATTCAACATTTTGAACAACAGATTGAACGTGAGATTAATTTTTCAACAATGACCACAGAGGAATTTACCTATCGAAAGAGTCTCACAGATCGTTTTCTTTTTAGCATTTTGGAAGGTAAAAAAATTGTTGTGATAGACAAATTGAAATTTGAAGGCATACCAAATTCTTAAATTTATCCTCTGTATACCCGCGTAGGTGTAGTGTATACTTCTTTTAGATGGGCTCTAAGAATATCCTATGCTGGGTCTCACTGAAACACTCCATTTTGACGACGATGAACATATCGCATGCATGTTCCGTTCATCTATTGCTCGCACGATTCTCCATCTTGTGCCGGCAGTACTTTTTTTATTATGTGTTGCTTTTCTGACATTCCCGCTTTTTCATCTGGGAGAACGTGGGATTGTTATTTTTTTTACTCTTCTTGTGTTCACACTTTTTTATATTTTTCGCAAAATAATCACATGGCTTCAGACGGTATTCATTCTCACGGATAGGCGGCTATTGGTTATTCAACGATTAGGGGTATTTAAAAAACAAGTAAAGGAGATCCATCTTGAAAATATTAATGAAATTCTTTATGACACGCGAGGATTTCTTCAAACACTATTACGTCTTGGTACTGTATATTTATCATTAAATACGAACAGTGGACAATGTAATCTTTCTGATATGCCAACACCGCAAGCCGTGCTTGATAGCATATCGAGGCAGGTCTCAGCGAAAAAGAGAGTCTATACGTCTTCTACCGTAAATGATGGGCAAACATTTCAGAGGAGGGCGATCCCCCCATCAGAGCATGGAAAACACTCATAACTACATAGGGGTTCAGAGAATATGCTAACAGAGAGATTTAATTTCAAAAAGTTTCTCCAGTCTAAGATTACACTCGTGGTTGTCTGTATAGTGTTGGTGCTCATCGCCGTGAACGCAGGGAAGATTTTTTATAAGAATTACGAAGCAGATAAAGACATAGAAGCCCTTAAAAAGGATGTCGCTGTGCTGGAAGACAACCATCGCCGACTTGAGAAAATTAATACATTTTTTGAGAGTGATTTTTTTGCTGAAAAAGAAGCACGTCTTAAATTTGGAATGAGGAAAGAAGGTGAACACGTGGTGGTTATTCAAGATGCGCAACGAGAGGATGGAGCCGGTGAAAATAATAAAAAGGGGGAAGAGGGAGTAACAACCATACTCCCCGGAGGGAGGGAAGTATTTATACAAAACAATAAAAAAAGTAATCCCATTCAGTGGTGGGATTACTTTTTTGGGGCATAATACCTGCTATCACCTCAGCCCGCGGTCGGAATCGAACCGACAACCTTTCCCTTACGAAGGGATTGCTCTGCCAATTGAGCTACGTGGGCTCGGGTCATGTCAGATATGATTTCTTTTAACCAATATAGAAGGACTTGTATCTAAGTTAACGGCGTATTAGGATAATGGTAAGACATACTATACATTAAACTTCTATGAATATCATTATCTATACAAAAACAGGGTGTGGATGGTGCGAGGATGTTCTCGAACTCCTTCGTTCGAGAAATGTTTCTTTTGAAGAGAGAAATTGTACCGGCAATAAACAATGTTTTGAGGAACTTGTTCAAAAATCGGGACAATTTATGACGCCAACACTGGATATTGACGGTGAAATCATCGCCGATACTGACAGAGAAACGGTTTCTTCCACCCTTAAGGCAAGGGGTGTTCCCGGCTTTTAGAGGCACTTAGAGGCTCTAGACACAACGATTAGTATACTCATTTTTTTTTGTTCCGCAAGCCCTGTAGTGAATCCCTATGAAACGACATAAATACATTTTTGTGATTGGAGGCGTCATGTCCGGCGTCGGGAAAGGCGTTGCTTCAGCGTCCATTGGGAATATTCTTCAGAGTCGGGGGTTTAAAGTGAATCCCATTAAGATCGATCCGTATCTTAACGTCGATGCGGGGACTATGAATCCAATCGAGCATGGTGAAGTGTTTGTGCTCTCTTCCGGGCTTGAGTGTGATCAGGATATGGGGAATTATGAACGATTCCTCGATATCGAACTTTTGCCGGAGAATTATATGACAAACGGTATGGTGTTCAAGACCGTTATCGATCGAGAGCGTAATCTCGGTTATGGCGGGAAATGCGTAGAGCCGGTATTTCATATCTCTGAAGAAATTCTTAATCGCATCAAGCAATCTGTAAAAAAATCAGGGGCAGACGTGACGATTGTAGAAATCGGAGGAACGGTCGGAGAATACCAAAATGCTATTTTCATTGAAGCGGCACGGAGCATGAAACTTAAACATCAAAGCGATGTTATATTTGTACTTGTAAGTTATCTCCCTATTCCGGGTACTCTCGGAGAGATGAAGACAAAGCCGACACAGAATGCCGTGCGTACCCTGAATTCCTACGGGGTGCATCCCGATATCATTATTGCGCGTGGCGCGAAACTTCTTGATAAAAAAAGGAAAGACAAAATCGCCGATTTTGTAAGTATCCCCAATAAACATATTATTTCAGCGCCGGATGTGGAGAGTATCTATGAGGTGCCGTTGAATTTTGAAAAAGATGGATTGAGCGCCATTATTCAAAAACGCCTTCGACTTCGTTCAAAGAACAGTTCCGACCTTGGCGCTTGGAAGAAAATGGTAGAACGCCGTAAGACACCGGAAGGAGTTGTTCGTATTGGCATGATCGGGAAATATTTTAAAACAGGGGATTTCGTTCTTTCCGATGTATATATTTCCATTATTGAAGCATTGAAGCATGCTTCCCATCGGCTTAACAGAGAGCTTATTCTTGACTGGCTTGATTCCCATGAATACGAAGGATCAAGTAGCGCTCTTGGGAAAATCTCATCCTATGACGGGATTTTGGTACCGGGTGGGTTTGGAGGACGTGGTGTGAAAGGGAAGCTTCGTGCCATTCAATATACCCGTGAGCACGCTATTCCGTATTTTGGTATCTGCTATGGTATGCAGCTTGCGCTCATTGAGTATGCTCGGAACGTGTTGAAACTTAAAGCAGCGCATACAACAGAGGTCGATAAGAAAAATCCGTATCCTGTTATTGATATCATGCCGGAACAGGTAGAATACATGAAGACAAATAATTATGGTGGCACGATGCGGCTTGGCTCCTATCCTACGCTTCTTAAGAAAGGGACTATTGCGTATAAAAGTTATTCAACAGCTGAAGAGGGAAGGTGGAGTGCCCCCCAGGATATGAGCACTGATAATCTTGTTATCCGAGAAAGACATCGGCATCGATATGAAGTGAATCCTGCATACGTCAAAAAATTTGAAGATGCAGGAATTATATTCTCCGGCGTATCCCCGGATAGAATTCTTATGGAAATCATGGAACTTCCTCGCGAGGTACATCCATTTTTTATCGGGACGCAATATCACCCAGAGTTTACCAGTAGCCCCCTTCATCCCCATCCAATCTTTTTAGAATTTATCCGAGCAAGTATTGAGCGACAGTCGCAAAAAAAAGCTTCATAAAAAAATCCCGGAGAGTGCTAGACTCTACCGGGAGTGTTTGCGCGTGAAGGAATAGCGTTTGTTTCTTTTGTAAAAGTTACTGTCCAAACCCTTGCAATGCGGGAGTCTTCTTTTCGCATATAGAAGTTAACGCCTTTTCGTCCCCGTACCGTGTACCATGCTCCATCCGTCCCTATAATTTTATGCGCGGTGAAGTGATTATATTCATTTTTGAGAATGAGATAACGACTTCCTTTCCAGAGGCGCGGACGAGTGAAGTAATTCCCCACAGAAGAAATTTTTTTCCGGATCGTTTTGAAGAGAGAAGAAATTTTTTTTTCAAAAAAGTACCAATAAAATCCCCATGTGTGTCGCATCAGTCTACTCCTTTCATGACACGTAAACTCTATCAGATTAATACTTGTTTGTCAAAGTTGTGCCCGTGGTAGTTTAGTAAACTAAAAAAGACTCTGAAAAGAATCTTTTTTCTTTACAGAAAGCGGGATACGGGAATCGAACCCGTCTCTCAACCTTGGGAAGGTCGCATAATAACCACTATACGAATCCCGCTTTCTGTAAAGAAGCATTTCCACTATACTAGACCTTATGAAATCGATCAACTTGGTGTATATTCTTTTTTTGTTGGTGTTTCCTTTTTTCTTCATCAATTCTGTGCACGCTTCGGAGAATAGGAAGCAATATTCTAGCAAACCGTGTGATATGACATTGGTATCTCCATATACTCTTGGTCCTGCATATATCTCTCCACTCGACGATCTTGTTGTGGATAGTTTTATGCCGATCACCGGAAGATTAAAGCGTTTAAGCCCTGTTTGTTCGTTTGAATTCAATTCTGAAAACCAGTATACTAATAAAGACGAGATTTCAGTGACTTTTTCTTATCACAAGACTGACTATCGTCCGCGCATATACCAATGGAACGAGGGTGAGAAAAAATGGGTGCCCCTTAAGACACTCATGAATCGGACAACGTTGAAGGTAACTGCTGATGTTGCTTCTCCAATAGCTATTATTGGAGTGTTTGCAGATCAGACAGATACATACGAAGGGCTTGCGAGTTGGTATCGACATACACGATATCCGGCCGGTTGCGCAACCAATGTGTTTCCTCTTGGTACAAAACTTCGGGTCACAAACACCCAAAATGGTAAAAGCACTCTGGTAACTGTGACATCGACATGGACACAAACAGATCCACGTCGAGCGCTCGACCTTGTAAGTACTGCGTTTCAAAAAATAGGTAATCTCAAAGCAGGTCTCATCTCGATACGTGTTGAAAAAATTCCATGATACGATTAGAAAATATATCAAAATTATATTACCCTGACGTGTCGGCATTAAAAGATGTTGATGCGCATGTCGCGTCGGGTGAATTTGTTTTTTTGGTTGGACAAAGCGGGTCTGGAAAGACAACGCTTGTTCGACTTCTTACCGCAGAAGAGCGTCCGACAACGGGTCGTATCGAAATCGGAGGGTGGGATATTACGCGTATCCCCAGAAGGCATATCCCGACTCTGCGCAGACAGATAGGTGTTGTGTATCAGGATTTTAAACTGCTGGAAAAAAAATCGGTATTCGAAAATGTTGCATTCGCACTTGAGGTATGTGGTGAATCCGGGGGAACGATCAAGAAAACAGTACCGCAGCTTCTCAAGATTGTCGGCCTTGAAGAAAAGATGGACAGATACCCGCGGCAGCTTTCGGGTGGTGAGCAGCAACGAGTGGCTATTGCCCGCGCTCTTATCCACCGTCCGAAACTTCTCATTGCAGATGAGCCGACCGGTGATCTCGATTCAATAACGGCAAAGGGTATCGTTGATCTTCTTTTAAAGATCCATACGCTTGGTACGACCATACTGTTTGTAACACACAACAGGGACATCGTTAATATTCTTAAAAAACGAGTAATTACGGTTCATAACGGGTCTCTTGTGTCTGATCGTGAAAAAGGGAAATATTTTATTTAATGGCCAAATCCATGCTTGTCAAAACGTCTCGTGTTTTTAGATTCGCATTTCAAAATTTTTGGAGAAATTTCTGGCTTTCAATGGTCACGGTAACTATTATTACTTTGGCATTTCTTTCCGTGAATTTTTTCATTCTTACTCAAGCGCTCCTTGATACATCGCTTCAAGCGATAGAAAAAAAAGTAAATCTCAGTATTTATTTTAAGCAATCAGTTCAAGAGAGTGATGCGCAACAGCTTATCGCAAAGCTCCAAGCAGCTGGAGAAAAACCAGACCTCACGTATGTCTCACGGGATGCTGCCCTCGCGACACTCAAGGCTCGATATGAACGAGAGGGGAATACCGCCATTAGCGATTCACTTCGCATTTTAGAGGTAAATCCTCTGACAACAAGTCTTGTTATTAAAGCGAAGAAGATAGAGGATTATGCGGCATTGCAGAAATTACTCGACGAAGATCCTTACAAAGATTGGATTGAACGAAAGAGTTTTGATGATCGGAAACTTCTTATTAAACGGATTGATTCCCTGAAAGGCAACTTAAAACAAGTAGGGGTTTTTATTATGATATTTTTTGCCATTGTCGCATCGCTTATTGTCTATAACACCATCCGTATGACAATTTATGCGCGACAAAAAGAAGTTGCCGTAATGAAGCTTGTTGGTGCAACAAATTGGTTTATTCGCGGTCCTCTTATTATAGAGAGTGCTCTCTACAGTGTTCTCGCTATCGCTTTTGCGATAGCGATACTCTATCCGTTGCTTGGATTTATGCAGCCGTATGTTGATCGTTTTTTCGAAGGCCAAGCGTTCGATATCCTCGCCTATTTCAGCGAGAATTTTTCCTCGATTTTTGGGTATCAACTTCTTGCTTCGATAGTATTGAATGTTATCAGTAGTAGTCTTGCAATCGGGCGGTATCTTAAGGTCTAATAACACCTCCTTGACTTTTGTCTTTTTTCTGGCACTATTTACCTATTGACATCGTCATGTTGGGGGATCGTCTAACGGCAGGACTATGGCCTTTGAAGCCATCTATGAAGGTTCGAATCCTTCTCCCCCAGGAAAAATGCATTTTGCGCAAAAATCTCCTCTTCAAGGAGATTTTTGGTATCCGGATTCCCCTGCCTGAATTCAAAGTTTTTCTTACAATCAAAAACAAAATCCCATGGTTTTTTAAAATCCACCCGAGCCCTTCGCTCCGCGAGGAGGCGGTTCGAGCCGTGTTTTTTAAGAAAATCTTTTTTTGCGAAAAGATTTTCTTCCAAAGCAACATTTTCCGCTTGGTGAGCAGTTAAAATGAACTTTTTTGAAAGTTCGAGCCACGCATTGCCCTTTCGCTCAAAATCTTTCAATTTTTGCTCGAGATCCATTTTTTGAGAAAGCACTTTGTTCTTCTTTGCCGTGTATTCTTCACGAGATATTGTTTGCTCCAAATGAGCATCGAGCAGGGTGTTCAGCTTGTCATCATGCGTCTTTATCTCATTCTTGGTTTTTTGAGCGAATAGGGCATCTGATTGGGCAGTATCTGATCCGTCTTTTTCTAATTGCCCAAGCATTTCGTCCGTCCAATCTTTTGGCAAAGAAACTTTTTGAATAATCTCGTTGATCTGCTCGGTGAGAAGCTCCTCACGGATATACCGCTGTGAGCATTTGGTGTTATCTTTTTTCTTGGTGCACCGGTAATAACTGTGTCCCTTTTTCGACTCGGCAGTAATTGAGCAC